>Ga0315291_10004558_pt1 | contig 17616 bp, 11 predicted proteins | sample YL17G12_20_MG_FD_203070 | JGI IMG/M metagenome (GOLD analysis project Ga0315291, IMG submission 203070) | Sediment microbial communities from Yellowstone Lake, YNP, Wyoming, USA - YL17G12_20 | ecosystem: Environmental > Aquatic > Freshwater > Lake > Sediment | place: USA: Wyoming | collected...
GGCAATCAAAGCCGTATCCGGCGGCAATATCCCGGCAACTGAATGTATCTTGGTGGTCTCAAGAGCTTCTTCCAGGGTTAAATTAGGAAGAATAGTCGGCAGTCTGCGGGCAAGCATGGTTTTGCCTGAGCCAGGGGGACCAATCAAGATTATATTATGCCCTCCTGCGGCTGCAACCTCTAATGCCCTTTTGGTATGTTCCTGTCCTTTGACGTCTGAGAAATCTATGGGATATTCTAATGATTTTTCAAAGACCTCCTGAATATCTATCTTAAAAGGCTTAATCGTGTCTCCGCTTTCTAAAAATTCTATAGCCTGCCTTAAAGATTCAACTGGATAAACCTCAAGCTTCTCTGCCATAGCGGCTTCTTTGGCATTCTCCCTTGGTAAAAGCATCCCTTTGATCCCGTTTTTCTGGGCAGATAAAGCCATAGGCAGAGCACCGTGAATAGGCCTTAAAGTCCCCTCTAAAGAAAGCTCTCCCAGGATTATATATTCATCAAATTTTTCCCGGTTAATCTGTCCGGTGGCGATTAAAATCCCCACAGCAATCGGCAGATCGAATGAAGAGCCCTCTTTTTTCACATCTGCAGGAGCTAAATTGACAGTTATCTTTTTACCCGGGAAATAATAGCCGGAATTCTTTATTGCAGACTGGACCCGCTCTTTACTCTCCTTGACCGCATTATCCGGCAAGCCAACCATAGCAAAGGAAGGAAGTTGAGGGAATAAATCAGTTTCCACCTCAACTATATAAGCCTCAATCCCTAATACCGCGCTGGATAAGACACGAGCAAGCATCTTTATTCCTTTAGTTTTTTGAAAATTAATTGATAAAGTTCTGCCACCTTTAAAAAAGTTGATGTGAAAGGAATTTATCTTTTATGAGGAGAGATGTCAATATTAAACTTTCAAGGGTGATAAGAATTTGGATTGACTTAAGATAAAAGGGAATATATATTTTGTCTGAAATTGAACAGTTGATCCAGATTTGAGAGGTTTGTAGTCTGTAGGGGCAACCCCCCGTGGTTGCCCATAATCTGGGCTCAAAAAAGTAAAGTTATATATCAGGGGATTTTTAAACGTATTTTAGTGAAGATTAAAGAGAGTTTTTACGAAGAGGAATAGAGGTTAAATTACAGAATTACTGGAGGGCTCGCCTAACGGTATGGCAGTGGACTTGAAATCCACCGTCCGCAAGGACTTGCGGGTTCGAATCCTGCGCCCTCCGCTGAAATACAGTTTGGAGTTTGTAAGTTTGGGGTTTGGAAAACCCCTTTCCCAGCCCAAAAGAACAGTTTGGAGTTTGTAAGTTTGAAGTTTGGAGAAAAAACCTTTGAGCTTTTGAACATTTGAACATTTGAACTTTTTTGATAAGCATCTATGCAATCAATTATAGATTTATTTGCCACAAATCAACTCGTTTTACTCTTTACAGTCATCGGGCTGGGTTATCTGGTTGGTAACATCAGAATCTTCGGGTTTAAGCTGGGGGTGGCGGCGGTTCTGTTCGTGGGGATTGCTTTTGGCGCAATTGATCCCAGGCTTAGCCTGCCTGAATATGTCTATATTTTCGGACTGGTGCTTTTTGTTTATGCTATAGGGCTTCAGGCTGGTCCAGGGTTTTTCGCTTCTTTTCAAAAACGAGGATTACGCTTCAGTATAGTTGCGGTGTTACTTCTTGGGACTGGAGCGGTTATCGCGGTGATTTTAGGTAAACTTATGGGGCTTTCGCCTCCGAGTATTGCCGGGATGTTCTGCGGCGCGTTAACCAATACCCCGGCGCTGGCAGCCACGGTCGAAACAATCAAAAATCTTTCGCCGGGATTGCCTCCTGAACTGGTGGGATTATACTTGCAGAGTCCGGTGGTGACATACGGCCTGGCATATCCATTTGGTGTTTTCGGGGTGATTTTCTGGTTTTTTGTTTTTACAAAAATATTCAAGATAAATTTTGTCAGGGAGAAAACCGAGCGTTTGAAAGAATACGGCTCGGATACCATTCTCAGCCGGACGTATAAAGTAACCAATCCTGCAGTTATCGGAAAGACAGTTGAGCAAGCCTTAAATGCTTTAGGCCAACCAGGATTTGTTCTGAGCCGGATCAAGAGAGGGAAAGAGATAAAAATCGTTGCACCAGACACGGTTCTTTTAGCACAGGACCTGATTGTGGCGGTTGGTCCGGCAGAAGCGCAGTTGAAAGCTTCAATCCTGTTTGGCGAAGAAGGAAAAGAGCAGGTAGAGGAACGGCGGGATTATACCAGTTACAGACGCTATTTTGTTTCTAACAAAGCTGTGGCCGGGAAAACCATTCAGGAATTGCACCTCCGCAAGGAGTTTGACGGAACTATAACCCGTTTGCAGCGCGGGGATGTTGATTTCGTTCCAACTCCTGATACAATCTTAGAGATCGGGGATAGGATTTTAGTGGTCTCTTCGCGTGAACAGGTTGACCGCATAACCAGCTTTTTCGGAGATTCGGTCCAGGCAATCTCCGAGACGGATTTTCTATCGTTATCTCTGGGAATAGTCTTAGGAGTTTTTGTGGGGATGATTCCACTTCCTTTGCCTCACGGAATGACCTTTAAACTCGGATTTGCCGGTGGTCCGCTCATAGTTGGAATCATTCTGGGAAGACTGGAGCGTACCGGACCGATCATCTGGAGTTTACCATTTAACGCTAATCTGGTCTTACGGCAGATAGGGCTGGTCTTTTTCTTAGCAGCAATAGGGACAAAAGCAGGATTCGGGTTTGGAGAGATTTTTAAAACCGGTGGATGGGGGTTGATTGTGGCGGGTGCGGTAATCACGACCTTCGTAGCAGCGGGAACCATTCTGGTTGCATATAGATTTTTAAAATTGCCTATGTCAGCGGTAATGGGTATGATGTCCGGAATGCAGACCCAACCTGCCTGCCTGGCTTATGCTAACCAGCAGGCACAAAACGACCTGCCCAACCTATGGTATGCCACGGTTTATCCTGCTTCAATGATTGCCAAGATTTTGCTGGCGCAGATTATTCTGGCTATATTATTAATGTTCTAAATAAAGAGAGCAGGGGTATCACAATACACCCCTTCAACCTGGTAAATCCATCTTGCCTTCAAGATGGGTTGAGTTTCATACTCTCTGTTTCTTTTCATCTCAATGAGGTATGACTTTTTTTCTTGCTTTTGTGCGATAATTACCGTAAAATATAAAGTTATGCAGAATAAACATTAGTAACGTTTAACTAATCGATTTAAAGGAGGTAAAACTTAATGGCAGTATCAGACAAGAAGGCAGACCTGGCAGGGCCTGGTATAGGCAACTATGAAGATTTAGAGAAAATCCTGCCCAATGATTACAAGCCGCTCCTTCCTCCACTGGAGAGGATGAAGGCACTGTTTGCGATCAAGGAGTATATCGAGAAGAACCTGTGCAAGGAGCTGAACCTGCAGATGGTTCAGGTTCCCTTAATCGTGGATGTGGAAAGCGGTGTAAACGATATGCTGGACCGGGACGGTTCACGTACTCCCATTCAATTCCACATTTCAAACGACTATAATAAGAATCCGATCGATGCTCAGGTGGTGCAGGCGGCAACTAAATGGAAACGTCCGGCATTAAGACAGTTCGGATGCAAAGTAGGAGAGGGTATCTGCACTGATATGAAAGCGGTGCGCAAGGATTACTTTCTTGACCATGACCACAGCTCCTATGTTGACCAGTGGGACTGGGAGAAGGTAATGACAGCGGATCAGCGTAATCTGAAATACCTCAAAGATACAGTTTGCAGGATCTGGAAAGTGATATATGGTGCCGGGAAATATGCCCAGGAGCTTTTCCCTCAGCTCAAGAAAAGTAAATATCCTGACTTACCTGAGGAGCTCACTTTCCTCCATGCTGAGGAGATCCTCGATATGTTTCCGGACCTGCCGCGCAAGCAGCGCGAAACCGCAGTTCTGCAGAAATACCCTGCGGTTTTCATCATCGGAATTGGCTGGACTCTTAAGGATGGGTACCCTCATGAAATGAGGGCAGCAGACTACGACGATTGGGTCACGGAGACAAAATCCGACAAAGGTAAACCAGTGCACGGTCTGAACGGTGATATCCTCGTATGGAATCCGATCACAAAACGCAGACATGAGTTGACCTCCATGGGTATCCGGGTTACCAAAGAAACACTTAAAAAGCAGTTGGAAATGACTGGCCAGCTCGATTTCCTGAAACTGCCCTATCACCAGGCGATTCTAAATGACGAAATCCCTATCAGCATCGGTGGCGGCATCGGGCAGTCCCGAACCTATATGTACCTATTGAGAACAGCTCACCTTGGAGAGGTCAGCGTTACCGTATGGCCAAAAATTCTCAAGGAGATGTGCAGAAAGAAAAACATTCACGTTCTTGAATAAAAGTAATGTGAGAGATACTATGTAGGGGTGGAATTGGTTGAGCTTTGCGAAACCCAGATTTTAGGGTCTCCACCCATTTCACTGATAGATAAAATCAACCAGATAAGATTATACTCGAGGATAAATAGAACGAAAAGAATTTGCTTTTCGACGTTTTTCTTTTTATATAGTATGTAATCATATCAGTTTGGAGGTGGGGGATGGATTCTCCAAATTCCAGACTTCCAACTCCAAACTGTTTTCCGGAGAGGTGGCCGAGTGGCTGAAGGCAGCTGCCTGCTAAGCAGTTGTACCGGAAACGGTACCCCGGGTTCGAATCCCGGCCTCTCCGCCATATTGCTAATTACTTGCAAATCGAATTCACAAATACTCTGCTATGATATTTATAAAAAAACTCGAATTTAAAGACTGGGTGTCGTTATTTGCAGTCTTAATTTCATTGATTTTTTCATCAATTGCTTTGATTCGTGGATGCTCTCAGGATAAAAAGATTGAAGAATTAAACTACACAAGTAAAGCTTTAGAGTTTAGACCTTGTTTAGATGTAATTGGAAGCCCTGAAATTGATTCCTTTGAGCTTGCGAGTGAGAAAATGCCTGTATCAAAGTTATATGAGTCACGCTCAGATACAATTGATATTCGTTCTTTTCTTACAATACATGCCAAATTAAAAGTAGCTAATGTTGGCAATTCAAGAGCCAGAGTGTATGCATTTGCCTGGCAGGATACTTTATCAGGTGAGCCAAAAATTAGAGAACTCCTTTTGGACAAGAAGGCAAGAGAAAAAGGCATTAAAGTCTCTCCTTTTTTGGACTATTTCTGGCTCAGAGAGGTGGGACCGGGTGATACAACATCTTTCGATGTTTCGCATACTATAAGGTTCGTTGAAGAGAACAAATTTACGATGCATTTTCTTTTTCTTTACGAGAATGAATCCCATGTCTTGTATGATACTTATTATTGGGCTCTTTACATTACAAATCCGATAGTGGTAAAATTAGGTCCTGTAGTTGCTATTGGGAAACTTACCCTAATTAGGGCTTTGGATAAAAATCAATTTGAAAAGTACCTCAAATTGCACGACCACAACTCCTCGTCAAAAATATATTCGAGGGAAGAAGCTGAAGACATTTTGGGATTTTTAAGAAGCGAAGCGGGGGAAAATAGTAAGCAGAAAAAGAGTAATTAAAAAAATTCTCGTTCATACTATTGGTTTAGATCCCCACTAAGGAAGAGAGGATGGATCAAGAACAAACTCAACAAAGTATAAGTAACATAGCCGAGGAGAGAAAAAAGCCCAGAAAACAGTGGCTTACGGAGGGACTTATTATTACTAGTATTCCGATATTAGCATATGGTTTAACTTTTACATTTGAAGCAGGTTTTGGAGGTGTTTTCGACATACCCTTATCATTCATTTCCCTGAGCCTAACCACGGTGTTTGTGGTCACCGCAGTTCTTTCGGTTTTTCTTCCGATCTTTTCCTTTGCAATTTTCCCAATCTTGTTGCTTCCTATAGGATTGGGAGAAGTTGCGTCTATTGGTCGAACTATGTTTAGATGGGTTCCTTTTTTCCTAATATACTTAGGAATCGCTATCACACTTAGATTTCCTTTGTTAGGATGGTTTGCTCTTTTCAGCTATTTGTTAGTGCTGATAATATTCTGTGAAACGGCGAGAGTACAAATAAAGATTGTCGAACTAATTTTACTTCACGATAGTTTCTCCAGCCTGCGGACATTTCTATTGATAGGTTCGATACTCTGGACTACTCTCATTGGGTGCTACTTTGCTGGTCGCGATATGGCTATAAGACAGGTTCAATTCTTAATAGTGAGGGCTTCCTCGGAGATGGCAGTCCTCAGAGTATATGGTGATAAATTAATCTGTGCTCCTTTTGATAGAACAACAAAAGAAGTCAAAAGAACTTTTACTATTCTTAAGATGGCAGAGAATCCCAGTCTTACGCTGAGTCCAGAAAAAGTGGGCCCGCTACATATTGAAAAATGGCCTACTGAGGTCTTACAGAAATCAATCAGTGCTCCTACTGACTCGCTTGAAGGACTTAATAAGAAATAAGAGAATTTGAAACGAGATTGAAGGGAGGTTATTCTAGTGTTGGAAACAATTCTGAATAGTCGAGTTTTGGCGACATTTATATGGGCTGCGCTTATTTTAATAGCTCTATATAAGTTTGAAAATCCAATCTGCGCACTTATCGGAAGAATAAAGGCTGCAAAGGGTCCTGGGGGCACAGCGATTGAATTCGAACCGCCAGGGACCAGCTTACTAAAGGAAGTAGATAAAGCACCCAAAGAATATTATACTTTCAATTTCGGTTTACACTTAGTTGGGACTTTACATATATTAGAGAACCCTGGTTTTCAGGTTTCAGCCATCGCAGACTATCTTGAGAAGGCCACCAAGATGGCTGAAAAAAGCGGACTGGATAAGACTGCGGAGTCTATACGACAAATGCGCAAGAACCTTTTGACTCAAACCAGGGAACTCTCCCAAGAAGATAGGAAAGTGATAAGTGGGAATCTCGTTGAAATCGGTAAAGAAGCAAGGGAGATCCTCATGGGAAAAGAAAAATCGATCGAAAAGTAACTTGACACCTCGGAATAAAATCTTTTATATAATTTTAAATGTAAATTAACGACGAGAGAGGAACAATAAGCCCTTCCAAGAAACCCTATATTTTGTTGGATTTCAATCTTCTCCTATGGATGCCTGATATTGACCTAGGCAGATATGGTGTAAAAGAACCTAAACCAGATAAATTCGACAGAGCTGAAGAACAGCGTGCCTTTGATGAATTGTATAAAATGATGACGAGAAAAGAAATAAAAATGGGTATATCGAATATATTCCCTTCCAAAATTGTCAAAAGACTGAGACAATATCCTGAGCTTAAAGAGAAAGTCGAATCGTTCTTTCATAAAAGGAGATTGCTGAGGGAGATTATTGTAATGGAGGGTTCTGAACGTGAGGAGAAGGAAAACCTAGCGTTGGACATACTTTACACTAAAGTTGAGCAACGCCATGATCGTAAACACGATGACCCAGCACTGTATATACTGGCTAAATTTGTTACACCCAATGTAACCCATCTAGCAACCTGTGATAAAAAGTTAATAAATACAAAAGCTGGCAAATATGGGAAGGCATTAACGAAGGATGATGAACTCAATAATTACATAAAGTTCTTGAGAAGGAACAAGGACTTAATCGTCGACCTTCCTTCCGTGATTTTACAGGACTTACAAGGTAAGGCACATTAGGAAATTCATCTAAGAAAGGACTTGACATTTTAGATTTTTGGATCATATATGTGATTAGATAGAGTTCAACTGTTCTTTAAAAATACCTCGTGTTTTGACCTGCTAACTCGTTGTCTGGCAAGGGGATTTACTTTGTGGGTGGGCTACCTACTGCTAAGCAGTTGTCCCGCAGAATGCGGGACCCCTGGGTTCTCTTCGACTCGCTCCATTCGGTCTGAGCTCATGGTCGAAGACAGGACCTAACGGCGAATCCCGGCCTCTCCGTTATGTTTTTAATTCCTTCTCGGCCATTCCTTTTACTCGAACCTGTTTATTTTCTCTTTTTATTCGAGTCCTCATATTAGTTCCCCAGTTAGAAAGTAAATATGAAACCTCGATGCTTTTTTTCACGTAAAAAAATATAAGGTGTTTTAGAGTTGTAAAGTCATAATAACCTGTAAGATATTCAACCTCAAGAGGATTCAATGATTCCGATCCGCGCTTTTGCTATTGCCGCTATGATCATATTAATTCTTATCAGCCTTTCAGGGCAGATATCTAATAAATTAGTTGCTCGAATGAAGGGTAACCAAAATGAAATACACTGTACCGAGTCCTCGATTACTTTTGATCTGTCTTCACTGGAAAAGATATACCTTTATCCAGAATCTATACTGGCTGATGTAGAATCTTTCTGGAAGAACGACAAAGCCTACTGGCTCACGTCACTATGGATGAAGAACGTTGGATATGGATACCCTCCTTATGGATGGCAGCAGATTATCGATAGCCTTGCAGCTGTGCCAGGGGAACAGCGTGTTACAGCTCAAAAGGTTCAACTGGGCAGGGAGTGTACAAAGCTCAGAGACTCTCTTCTCAACGAGGTAGTAGCTCATATATGTTCCTTCCTACCGGACTCGTTGACTGATCTGAGCACTACAGTCTATTGGACCGCCTTGATCGTGCCTCACGCTTTCCAAATGAACTTCAGTGTCGTTCTCAACGCAAATGCTATCAGAACCGCTGCCGAAGCCTGGAATACTATCATTCACGAGTTGTTCCATGTTGGCTATTACCGGAATGAGTGTTACCGCACCGAGATATTGTTTCACAATGCGGAAAAGCATGACTTAATCTATAGCCTTCAGAATGAGGGGATGGCAACCTATGTGGCTTTTACAGCTCCGGCTGCAATGTACTACCACAGCAAAGATTACCTAATGTTGAAGGACGATTCAGAGGTAAAAAAAGCAATAACCCAGGTGAACGAACTTATCAAAATGGTAGATTCAACCTCGCCGGATGAGTTCAGGAACAAGATGTTTAATATCGGCGTAGAGGGACGGGCGCTGTACATCTGCGGGGCTCATATTGCCAAGACCATCGATAAACGACTTGGACGCGAAGCATTAGTGAAAACAGTATCAGCTGGTCCCAGAACATTTATCACTACCTACAACAGCCTTGTTTCCGAAGACCAAAGAGTGATTGAGCTTTCGGTGGAAAAACCGCTTACAGATTTTCAGAAGATGAGACAATCTGCAGTTGATAAGGATTACATACTGCTACGAAAAACGCTGAGGAATATCCGGGAGGACACCGCTTTACAGAACCCAGCAGGCCATCCTCTTGAAATGACTGGTCACCTTTTGATTGAAAGGGATAGCTTAGAGCTTGCCAAAGAGGTTTTTGAAATCTACGAAGAGCTCTTTCCGAAACACGGCAATCCCTACGAGGGACTTGCTGAAATCTATTTAAGAAAGGGCGACTCCCTCAAAGCCATTGAGTATTTCAGGAAACTGATGGAAGTGGTTCCGGGCAATGCCCGTGCTCGAGAAGAGCTGGATAAGCTAGGAATTTCTGTCAACGAATGACAAAATATTATTACCTTTATCGTTTTTTTGACATTACCTTCCGCACGTGACTGATAAAGCATAGAACCTTATTTCATCATATTTACTTTATAGCAACATCTGGTTGAATAAACAAATTTTAAACTGCACACCACCTCTAGCATGCTCAACAATGAGAGTGTATATTAGTCCTCTCAATAAAAGTTCTAAATTTGTCCCAGATTCCCGTTTACTTATTTTCTGCAAATTTTTTGAACAGTCCCTCTTAAAATCTGACTTTCAAGTAGATTGCCAAAATTTCTTGACGATATTAAATTAAGTAAAAAATACTGGATAAAATTATAAAAAGCTTTATATTTAGTAAAATATTTATAGAGAGCCAATTCAGCCATATAGATAACAATGACCAATATGCAGTTTCCTTCGATATACGAAATCGTTCAATTAATAGGGAAAGGGGCAATAAGTAATGTCTTCAAAGCTCAGGATGTTACAGAACAGAGAATAGTTGCGCTGAAAGGGCTTTACTCTGAAGAAGCGGATGATATTGAAAGGTTTAAAAAGGAATTTCTTCTCTTAGGTCAGATTAAACATCCCAACATAGTCAAAGTATTCGATTTTGGGTTTACGGATGATGGTAACCCTTTTTTCTCAATGGAATTCATAGAAGGTAAGGATTTTGGAGGATATTTCAAGGAGTTAGATTACCAAAAGTTCTATCAGATTTTAATCGAGATATTGAAGACTTTAGAGTTTCTCCACAGCAAAGGAATAATCCATGGTGACATCAAGCCTTCCAATATTTTGATTTCCTCAGAGGAGGAAGGCAATCCAGTAGTAAAATTCACCGATTTCGGTTTTGCTGAATATGGAAAAGTGATTGAACAGCCCTATTGGAAAGGCACCATTCCTTACCTTGCTCCAGAGATAATCAGGGGGGAAGAGTATAACCATCAGGTTGACCTGTACTCCTTAGGAGTGATGCTGTATGAGGTTTTGGCTGGTAAACTCCCGTTTGAGGAATTTGATCTAATGAGCATAGCCAAAGGTCATCTGGAAAAAGAACCAGAATTCCCAGGGGATTTGAATATTCCCGAATCATTTAAGCAGCAGGTTTTGAAATTACTTAAAAAGGATCCTTTAGATCGTTATTATTCGGCCAGAGAGCTGAGAGAAGAGATCGAGCAGGCTTCCGGGATTAAACCGGAAGAGGTTGATTCAATTCTTATCAAAAGCTTGACAGCTTCAGCTGACTTTATTGGTCGGGAAGAAGATTTTTCTTTATTCAAATATCTTTATGAAGAGGTGAAGTGCGGGCGGACAGAGGTTGTCCGCTTGGAAGGTGAATGTGGAGTTGGAAAAACAAGACTTTTAGAAGAATTCAAGAATTTTGTCCAGATTCAGGGAGGGTTAGTTATCTGGAAGAATATTACTGAATCTGGCGAGATGTTTTTTCCAGAGCCTCAAAATCTTTCAATTCAAACCCACCCTATTGTCTTGATTATGGATGATTTTCAAAAAGTAGATTTGAAACTTCTTGATTCCTTAATAAACTGGTTGAACCAGACGAAAAAAGAGAAATTTTTAATCTGTTTTGCCTTAGATAATAACCTAACCCCTTCAGAAGATGATAAAAAGGCACAGGAGGTTGGTTCAATATCAGGCTCCAATTTAAAGAAATCTCTCACTAAAATAGTTTTAAAGCCTTTTAGTGAAAAAAAGACTATTCAATTGGTGAGTTCGACGGTACTATGGAAAAATGATCCGGAAAAAATCGGTCAGAACATTCATAGAAAGACCGGTGGAAACCCTTTCTTAATCATCTCCTCGTTGAACTCATTAGCAGAGCAAGGATACCTAAAAAGATCAGGTTATAGTTGGGAGTTAAATCCGGAAGGATTTAATAAAATAAATGTCCCGGAAAGTTATGGCTTACAGATTAAAGGAAGAATAGCTCGGCTGTCTACTGAGACTTTTAATTTAATAGAAACAGCTTCGGTTTTAGGCGAAGAATTCGAACTGAATTTATTAAGTAAGGTTGCAGATTATAGTGAAGAGGAGATAGATAAGCATCTGGTATCATTGTTCTCAGAGAGGCTTTGGGAGGAAAAATCAGCTTCATTTGCAAAAAAATTGGGATTTATTAACGGTTTGATAAAAGATTTTATTTACCTTAAAATGGATGAAGGTAAAAGAAAAGGGTTACACGAAAAGTGTGGTGAAGTTCTGGAAAAGTTGTATTCTTCTGGCGATGATTTAATGGTCAATAGTCTGGCTTACCATTTCGTTCAGGCTGAAAAAAAAGAGTTGGCTTTCAAATATTCCTTTTTAGCCGGGGAAAAAGCTGAGAGAGAAAATACTCACGAAGAAGCTATTAAACATTATGAAAATGCTTTAAAATTTTACGAGCAAGGATTAGAAGAACCCTTTACCTCAAACGAAGAGATTCTTTCCAAACTTGGTAAACAGTACGCGATTTCTGGAGACTTTGATAAAGCTCTTGGCTACTATTCTAAGGTGATTAAAATTGGGACACAAGAAGAGCAAAATCCAGACAAGACAGCCAAGCTTTATCAAGAAACAGGACTCCTTTATTTGAGGAAAGGTGAATACGAGAAAGCTATTAAGATTTTAACAGAAGGTCTTTCTTTATGCGATAGAATTCAATTATCAAGAGTAACAGCTGAATTAAATATTACTTTAGGTTGGACATATCAGAGAAAGTCAGCTCATCCCCAAGCAGTCTTATGCTTTCAACAGTCAATCGGGTTACTGAAGAAGGAAAGCTCTAAAGAATTAGGATTAGCCTTAAATGGTATGGGGGTAGTCTACTGGGAGTTGGGTGAGTTCGCTAAAGCCTTGAATTTTTATAATAAGAGCTTAAAAGTTTTCGAGGAACTAAAGGATGAAAAAGGTATAGCTGTAGTTTATATAAACTTAGGACTACTTTGCACCAGTAAAGGTGAGTCAAAGGAAGCGTTAGACTATTTTGAAAAATCATTGCGCCTTGAACAAAAATATGGAAATATAACTAACCTCTCTTTTCTGTATAATAACTTAGCCATAACCTGGGAGAGCCTATACGAATGGGATAAATCTTTAGAGTACCATCTGAGAAGCTACGAGCTGAAAGAGAAAATGGGAGATCAAAGCGGAATGGCTATAACCCTTTGCAATATGGGGCTAATTCGTTTAAGGAAAGGATCGCTAAAGAAATCCCTGGAAGATCATTCTAAAGCTTTAAGGTTGTTCCAGAATCTTGAAGATAAACCAGGAGTAGCTCATTCATGCATTAGGCTTGGGGAAATATATCTTTTGAAAGAAGAATGGTCTAAATCTGAAAATTATCTAAAAAGAAGCTTGAGATTAAGACAGGAATTGAATGATAAATCAGGGATGGCTGATAGCTTTAGCCTTTTAGGAAAATTGTATCTGGAAGCTGGCGATTTTGCCACAGCTTTCTCTCAACTGAAGGAAAGTCTAAGGCTATATAATTCCTTGGAAAATCTGAAGAAGATGTTAGAGGTTTCACTGGCTTTAACAGAATTAGAGCTCCGGCAGAATAATACCATCGAAGCTGAGATACATTTAAACTATGCCGAAAAACTTTTGATATCGGTTGAGGATAAAGCTCTGACAGGAAAATTCAAAAGAATGACCGGAGTCTTATTGATTCAAAAAGGCAAAGTTGGGGATAGTTTGAGAGAATTACTGGAAGCAGTTGACGCTTTCAAAGCTTTAAAGATGAGATATGATATCGGGATATCTTATCTAGATATTGGCAGAATAAGATCAGAACAGGGAAAGTACAGAGAAGCCAAAGGATACTTAAAAGAAGCTTTAGCTATATTCAAGGACCTTGAAATCCCCGCAAAAGTTTCCGACTGTGAAAGTTTGATTAGAGAGCTTTCTGATTCCACCCAGATAGACAAGCAGAGAACCCAGATTCTTTATCAAATCAGTGAACTTTTAAACAATATCACAGATTTAGATGAGCTTTTAGTCAAGATTTTAGACTTGGCGGTAGAACATCTGAGCGCGGAGAGAGCAGCAGTTATACTCTATAACCCTAAAGATGACGGTTTAGAACTGAAAATGACAAGAGGGATAGAAATAGAAACAAAAATAGACGCTTTAAAGATTAGTCGAAATGTGATCAAAGATGTGCTCAGAACTCAAGAGCCCCTGATAATTGAAGATACCAGACACGATCCAGAGATTAGTTTATATAAAAGTGTGATAACCCATAATATTCTTTCTATTCTCTGTGTACCCTTAACAACCAAAAACAAAACTTTAGGTACGATCTATGTAGATCATCGGTCTTTGAGTGGAATCTTCTCTAAAGAAGATTTAGATTTTCTTAAAGCTTTTGCTAACTTGATAGCGGTTGCCCTGGAAAAAGCCCAGCTTTACAACGAGCTGAATGAAGAAGTCTTTCAGTTGAAAAAAGACCTGAGGAAAACCTATAGTTTTCCCAATATAGTTGGTAGAAATAAGAAGATGCAGGATGTTTTCCATATGGTTGATAAGGTAGCTAACAGCAAAACCAGTATCCTGGTTTTAGGAGAAAGCGGGACTGGTAAAGAGCTAATTGCCAATCTGATTCATCATACCAGTGTTCGCAAAGACAAGCCCTTTGTAAAGGTTAATTGTGCAGCCTTACCGGAGTCTATTTTGGAAAGCGAGCTTTTTGGTGTAGAAGAAAAGGTGGCAACTGGGGTAGCGATGAGAGACGGAAAGTTCAAGCACGCAGACGGAGGGACTATCTTTTTTGATGAGATCGGAGACATGAGCCTTTCCACTCAGGCCAAGGTCTTGAGAGTGCTTCAGGAAAGAGAGTTCGAGAGGGTAGGTGGGAGCAAAACTATCAAAGTTGATATCCGGGTAATCTCAGCCACTAATAAAGATCTGGAGGAGTGCATTAAGAAAGGTGTTTTCAGAAAAGACCTTTTTTATAGATTAAACCCGGTGACAATTAAAATCCCACCTTTGCGTGAGAGAAAAGAGGATATTCCTTATCTAATTGACTATTTCTTGGAGAAATTCTCTCTAGAAAACAGCAAACCTAAGATAGCAACTACATCGAAGGCAATGAATGTTTTGATCGACTATCCTTGGCCCGGTAACGTGAGAGAGCTGGCCAATTTAATGGAAAAAGCAGTCCTTTTCTCCGAAGATGGTTCCTTTCCAAAAGAATACCTTCCAACGAAGTTACAAATTCAAAGGGATATAAAACTACTTGCCTCAAAGGAGAGCTTACCCAGAGTTTTGGGGAATCTGGAAAGAGAGGTGCTCCTCCAGGCTTTAGTGAAAAATAATTGGAATCAGGTTAAGGCAGCTTTTCAATTGGGAATAGGTGAGGCGACCTTAAGAAGAAAAATGGCAAAGCATAAAATTAAAAAACCACGTTCCAGTATTCGTCAAAAGTGACGAGCCATCAGGTAATCTCCTTTAATAACAATTAATTAGACTGTGTTATTATAGAAGAAACCATCAAGTCATAAATTCCTCTTCCGTAACTCTAAATTTTACAACTAATTAAATTCTTATCTTCATTTTACTCGTCGAAATCGACGAGTTATAATTGCTGATGATTGACTAACGGCTTTTTCTACAGTCTTTCGCTAACCTCATAAACCTAACCATCACAACGAAATAGCTGCCTGCACGAACACTCTTTGGCATAAACTGAATATTGGCATCATTTTTGCATTACTATATTATTTTGGAGTAAGTTCTTTTTTCATATTTACGTAGAGGAGTGATATATGCTCAAGCGTCTTCAGAAGAAAAGGGGAGTAACCGGGTTAATTTTGGCTGTGCTGCTGTTGGCAATCTTAGTCTTAGCAGTTCCAGTAATAGTTTATGGAGGGGATGGAATTGGTCAGCCAGCGGATGGGCTTGACTCGGCACCTCCATCAGGAACTGAACAACCGGTTACTTCTGTTGAATCCTTGCTGATTTTTACTGCATTGAGTTTGGTGATGTGAAGAAAAAGGCGGGTATGCTCTCTTTATATCTTGGTCGGGGTAGAGGTTTGTCGAGTCTGGGTCAAGGAGGATTCAGGTGGGCACAAACGACCAAGTGAAAAGGGGGGCTTTTTAAAAAAGCGCAGCACTAACAAAGAAAAACAGTTTTTATTCGATAGATCAAATGATTAACAATAAAATCAATGAGTTTCACAAAAAACTGGAATTAGCCATAGCTCAGCCCTTAAACCTGATATTGGAAGGTGAAAATGGCGTAGGAAAAGAATATTTTGTTAATCTAACCCATGAGAAAAGGGCATGGACTGAAGGCCTTATTACATTTGATTGGGAATGTGACCATTCCTGTCAACTTAAAGTCTTAGACGATCTTGTTAAAAATCATCTGATGGAGCTGATGGATTTAAGCAATCCGCAGAGGAGTACCTATTTTTTCCGAAGGATTGACCTTTTGAGCCAGCAAGTCCAGATGGAGATTTTTGAACTTCTGGATAGTGAAGCTAAAAGATATGGCCTTTCCAGAAGCCAACTCCACCAGCTAAGCTTAATTGCTTCCCTGGAGAAAAAGAACGGCACTGGAAACAGGCAAAAGGATTTCACGCTTAACCCCTTTTTAGAACTCTTTCCTCTGAGGATCAAGATACCACCTTTAAGGCAAAGAAAAGAAGAGCTTGGCTCTTTAATGCATAAAATTCTGGAGTCGGTGAACAACCAGCAGAATCGAAAGGTGTTGGGATTCGCATTTGAAACTTTCTACTTCTTTATAGACTATGACTGGCCTAATAATATAGACGAGCTAAGGAGTGAAATAGAGAGGATAGTGACTTTGACTAAGGATAATGATTTAATAAGACCTGAGGTTCTTTCGGAAAGATTAATCAAACCTCGACAAGTCCTGGGCGCCGACAATCCCGTAATCTAATCCCAGGAGAAATGAGCATAGCATAACAGCTGCATCTGATTTCGCCTTCACTTAAAGCTAAAAGAGACCTCCGGGTTAAAGATTGGGCTTAAGGATGGGGAGTCTCAGAGTGGACTATCTACCGGGATACTAAGTCAATTTCTTGTGCAAACATACCCATTTATTTTGAAAACGGATACAAATTTCTTACGGATGCCTTTCTGCCGCCTTTAAACTTTACCTTACAAGAATATTTGCACTCTATCTGGGATTAAACTCCAAGATTATCGAATCGGATCCAATCCTGAAAGACTACCGGAAAAGGATTATAACAAAACTTGAGTCTTTGATACCGGAAAATGTGAAAAATGGTTACTATAAGATCAAGGGAAAAAAGATATCGAGCTTCAACTTCAAAACCAGGATTCAAGCCATTCTCCCGTACTGGACTTGTGGAGAATAATTCTCAGCCGCAACAATAGAAAAGAATAGACGGGTTAGTAATGGTTTTTCGTTTTTTATTTTGTGTCCATTTTGTACCCGAACAAAGTTTAATAGACAAAAACAAACAAAAAGAAACAAAGAAATTAAGTCCAAGCGAAACGAAACTTTAATGTGAGATTATAAGATAAATAAAGACTTACACGAAGACTACCAGAGAAATTCCGGTTTTCCTGTTTACTGAATCTAATTAAAAACATATAAAATAAACTGGAAACATAGTAAACTTTTAAAGAATTATTTTCGCAATATTTAAACATAATTCGCAAAATTCTACGAAAGTAGAAAATGATTGTATTACAAAGAGTTAACTAAATCCCATTTATTTTTCTTAAAGATAGTATCGTAAATATTTACGAATATCCACAATTGAGTTTTTAGCTTTTTTTGATTACTTTATTATCTTCAATACTTATAATGACTTATATAATTACATGATACACGTAAAATTATAAATTCTGGCATAATAGTTGTAGTAAATATTTACGAATAATGTTATAATATTAACGATATCCAATATTTTACCTTGAAAGGAGGAATTTAAAATGAAAACCAGAGTAATTATATGTGTGGTTCTGTTAATCTTAATCTTCCTATTTGGACAGAACAACCTCATGGCTTTGAAAGGTCCAAATCAAGCACACCCTTGGGCAGAAGATAAACCTACTACTCCAATGAATTTAATGCGAACTTCTTATCAAAATAATATCG
>Ga0315291_10004562_pt1 | contig 17612 bp, 19 predicted proteins | sample YL17G12_20_MG_FD_203070 | JGI IMG/M metagenome (GOLD analysis project Ga0315291, IMG submission 203070) | Sediment microbial communities from Yellowstone Lake, YNP, Wyoming, USA - YL17G12_20 | ecosystem: Environmental > Aquatic > Freshwater > Lake > Sediment | place: USA: Wyoming | collected...
CAAACGGTAAAACATTGTATGCAGTAGGTAGTGCGCCCAATCGTTCTGCTGGTGAGTTTGCAGTAAACGGTGGGGCACCACCCTCAAATATGGCAGTTAGGGATGATATTGTTCTAACTATAAATGATTCTGTTTTTAGTTCAGGATATACTGCTGTTGCTGATAGTGTTGACAATAGGCTTATTATTAGTGCAAATGTTTTAGGGGCAAGAGGTAACGGTCTTGTTACTATCAATGAGCAGATAGCCAACGCATTTGCAGTTAGCCCCGCAAATGGTTTAGTTGGTGGTATTGACGCTTTTAGTGAATGTTTTCTGTCTAAGCATGCTACGTATATTGATACCTCTATACCAAGTACCGGTACATATGATGTTAGCACATACAGGGGCAGGTATTTATCTATTCCACTCCCTGTTGCCAGTTTGTATTCAATTTGCATAGCGGTTCATGATGTAGACCCACCCCAAACAAATATTCAACTAAGGGTAAGGTTTGCTAACAATACTGATCCAACATGGTTACCGTGGGAAGTTATAACATCAACAACAGGGTCTTTCTTTTCAATAACTAAATCCTTTAGGATAAGCAAAATTCAAGTGCAGTTGTTTGGTAAGGCATCCGGTTTCAGTGTATATGAGGTTAGCTAATGAGTCAAAAGCGCATACAAGATTATGGTTCCCCTGTTGTTGCCCAGAGTTTAAAATCATTAACTGACGCAATTACCGTAGCTGGTATTTTGGATGGCAATGAATTTATTCGAGATGCCAGTGATAGGGTTAGGATTAACCCCGGAACCTGTGTTACTAATCAAGGCGTTATAATAGTTGAGAATGAAGCTAAAATTCTGTCAATCAGTAACACATCAAATTCGGCTGATTATACTATTTATTACTTGCATACCGATGTTGATATTTCGGGCGGTGTTGCAGCGGAACTAACACTAGCATCCGGTCTTTTAGATAGTAGTGTTGTTAGTGGTTGTATTCTTGGGTATATTCGATACCCCGGTGGTGGTGTTCCCCTAGACCAATCTTTTTTCATTCAGCCAGCACCGCTTAAAATTGGTACTGTAATACCTACAAAAGAAAATGCCCCTTGGTTAGTGCCCATTAACAGCAATGGGTACCATATCACTTACCAGTCTGGTGGGACTATTAACATCACAAACACATGGGATTTGATCACACCCATTGGTGCCACAACACCGAGAAATATTCTGTATATTAAAGTACGGAATAACGGTGTTACCAATGGTACTATTACGCTAACATTCCCATATAAGGTTTCAGAGCAACCATATGCTCTTTTGCAAACAATTCTAAGTACAGATATAAATGCTTTAGTGATCCCATTTTTTATTGATTCTGATGGTGAGATAACTGAATTAGTTACAACACCAATAGGTGGTTTTACGGGCCAATCAGAATTCTTATTGAAATCTATACCTATTCCGAGAACTACTATTCAAATATCAAATACAATAGTATACCTACAATTACAAATATCTTTAGCATCTGGTAAGGAAGCTAGGATTCAATGCTTGGGGTTAAATACATATAATTTGCCGATCTAACTTTTTTTCTTCTGGGGTTGCTGATGCTGAATAAGAACAGATCGATTTTCGAGGGTGTGTACATTTTAGCTAAATTTTATTTATCTAAATCACCCGATGGTAAGATGAACTGTATTAGTAGATCGTTGGGTAAATTCAGTATTGTAGATCGTGACTATGAGGGCACTATAAATGATCAAGACATATGGGTTTGCAAGATAGTAAAAGAGATCCAACCAAGACAGAACTCAGGGGCATTTGTATTAAGACCGATTGAACGTGTTGATGTAGATAAGGTTAAAAAAATAATACCCGGTTTTTATGACGCTCAACCGATGGGCAGGGCGATAAGTATTATCCCAAACACAGACCCCCATGACTACTGGATGCTAAGTAAAATAACACGTAAGATTTTCAGTAGAAAATATTATGCAGTGGTAGTTCCTATTGCGTATAGGCAAAAGGAAGAAGAAAGTGATAAAAAGGAAAAACAGATTTATAGGGTAGAGAAGCCTGAAATGATTCATATGAGTAATTATGAAAAAACTATTGAACCTATGCAAGCTAAGGTTGTAGGTACGGGTGAGGTTATAAAGGTTTACCCTATGTGGGATGATCAAGGTAATATTACTTTTACTTGCGTTTCAACTAAAACAGTATATGAACGAAATCAACTCGAACCGGTAAAAATAAAAACAGAACAAGAAGTAGAGTCAGCAATAGCACCCTACGTGAGTGCTAAGTTTTCAGTTTCGGCTATAATTTCTTAATGTACTAAAACCTATAAGGTGGGTCAGGTCATCTACTGTTGGCACATCTATGACATCATATAATTTGGTTCATAATGTATTTTACAAACCTAGTTAACTCTTTATTATCGTTATACTCTATAGATGTTTTAGTGAATGCTTTGGGGCTTCTCCATGAATCTTTTAGCTCATCTATGTTTGTATTGGTTATTCTGATATACATGAAAGAATTCGCAGTATCTTCTTCAATTTCCCATTCAATATTTTTGTCACCGATAGTAAAAAGCAACCTAGCTTTTATTCTGGTTTCTTTACCGATATAATCCTTATATCTTTTTACAGGTTCCTCTTTTACGTCACCGTACTCTTTTAGTATTTTAGATAGGCTTTGTTGCATCTCTTTAAGACGACTGAATTGACCTCTTTTGATGTTTTGTGTTTCTACTTTTTCTACTTTTAGAATCTTAGGATTTAGTACCAACATTTGGGTTTCCATAGGATGGATACTCCCTGTGTCATCAAAAATAGCATCATATCCTAACGATCTAAATTCTTTGCTCCATTTAGCCGGTTGTTTTTTGTTTTGAAGAATGTAGTGATTTTTAAGTACTTCCCACCATGTGTCTAAATCATCGTATGCTTTTTCTTCTACATATCTCACATTTAGTTCATCAAGAATTTTTTTTCTATCTTCCGGTGTCGTTTTAGATAGATCCAATATCTTACTGTTTGAGTTTATTGTTACAAATATTTTAAACTTTTTCTCTTTCCAGAATGTTCCTTTTGTTTTGAAATCCTCTGGGAAAAGATAGATACCTGTGGGGTCTTGATGGAATTGTTTCGGGTTAATACCTAGCTTGTTAACATCGGTATAATGTATCCAGCTATTAGACCAATCCTCAAGTTCTGCTTTAGTAGAGGTATAAGATGGCACCGTTATATTATGGCCTTTGTCTGCCATTTCACTTGTTTTTAAAATATATACCCAAGCTATGTTACCAGAACCAAGTTTAACTTTTTTTCTATAGTACCCGTGTTCCCATGCATCTAATCTTTTTAATTCTTCACGGCTAACACAAAACCTTTTACCTATAACAAAATCTTCTTTATCTCTGATAAGCGTATGGTAGTTGTCGCCCTCTTTGCTTTCCATACTAATCTCACGGTACCCAAGTAGCTTATCTTTTTGTGTATCAGCTTGACGCTTCAATATTTTTGAAAGAAGTGTCTGGTTTAGTAATGTTTCATAAACAAATACTTGAATTGTCTCAGCACAAATTTGACGCAGTACATCGATTAATTTTCTAGCCATGGTTTCACCTTTAGATTGAACACAATAATAAATTAAGATATATTCGATCAAATGCACACAAGTAAGGGCTTATTCGATGGGAAAAGTTTTAATTGCGTTAGGCATAGTATTTTTTGTTTTTATTGTTGGCTACCCAATAGTAATCGGTTTTCTTACACAATTCTAAGGTATTAAATGAATTACTGTTTTTACCACATGGTTGATCTTGACGGTCATTGTTCAGGGGCTATCGTAAAGTATTATTTTGATTCTCTTGAGCAACAAGTATGTCTTGTTCCTTATAATTATGGTTACAAGGTAGATTGGAACAAATTCACAAAAGAAGATGTGCTTTATTTTGTTGATGTCGTTCCTCAACCATTTGAAGATTTGTTAAAGATCAAAGAAATAGTTAAAGATGTTATTGTTTTTGATCATCACAAATCGTTTATAGAGTCACCTACGGGTGATCAGTTTAGAAACTACCCTAATAGTTGCTTACAGATCGGTATTGCTGGTTGTGAGATAACTTGGAAAACACTTTTTCCTGATAAAGAAATGCCGCTTTCTGTTCATTTGTTAGGTCAGTATGATAGCTGGCGTAATGAAAACAAAGAACATTGGGATAGTACTGTTTTACCTTTTCAATATGGTATGCGTCTTAATGAGACAGACCCCGTTGAGAATTACCCTTTTTGGTCTAATTTATTAACTATGAAATTCCAACATGCTTTTGTATTAGATGTTGTCAATAAAGGAAACTTGGTACTTCTTTATGAAAAGCTACAAAATGAAAAGATAATGAAAAGTTCTTTTGACTATGTTTTCAAAGATGCTTTAGGTGGTTCCTATAACTGTCTATGTGTCAACTCAACTACTAGAAATAGCGGGCTGTTTGAATCAGTATGGGATGAAAATAAATACGATTTCATGGTCGCATATAGTCAGACCAAACAAGGTAGCTGGGGTTTTTCAGCCTATACAACACGCAAAGATAAAGATGCTTCTGAAATAGCCAAACAATTTGGTGGTGGTGGGCATAGGGCGGCTAGTGGTTGGACTATTCCTAATTTAATTAAATTTTTTAATAACCCAAATGTTAACTCGTAATTTAAGGTGGGCTTATGAGAACGGGAATAAGAATGAGAACTTTTAAAGGCTTCTTTTTGTTGGTGTGTGCTTCTCTTTGTTTTTTACTGCCGATGGAAACCATAAATGCTGGCTACTCTAGTGGTGGCAGCAGAAGTTCTTCATCTGGTAGTTCTTCTAGAAGTTATTCATCTGGTAGCTCATCCAGAAGCTTTTCTTCTGGTTCAAGTAAAAGTTCACCCTCTAGTTCGTCCGGTAAAAGCTTTTCATCTGGCAGTTCTTCCTCGTCTTCTAAGAGTTCTGTATCTTCGCCTACAAGATCATTTGACTCTAAAGCAGCATCTGCGTCTAAATCAGAAAGCAGCAAATCTTCTTTTTTTAGAAGTAGAGAAACATATACTCGCCCACCTGTAAGTGAGCCTAAAGTTCAAGAAACAAAACGGCAAACGTTCTATTCTTCGTATTACTCGAATCCGCAATATGCCAGAGAGGTTCATCACTATCATTACAGGGATTCATACAACCCTTATTTTATGCTTTGGCTTTTAGACCGTTCTTCTGATGAAAGAGCTATGTGGGCTTATCACCATAGGTCTGATATGGATAAGGATCGGTATAATGAACTTCTAAAGAAAGATGCTACCCTTGAAAACAAAGTAAAGGAGCTAGAAGCTAAAGGTCTTGCAAAAGACCCTAATTACAAACCGCAAGGTGTTGACAATGATTTGATGTACAAATCCGATAATGAAGTAAAGAAAGATTCTGGTTTTGCTTGGGGCGCACTTTTATCTTGGTTGGGCGTGATTGCACTTATAAGTTCCATTGTATGGTTTACCTTTTTTAAAAGGATGTGGTAATGCGTAAATTAGTTTCATATAGAAAAATAGTAGATATTAAACCGATTACTGGTGCTGATTTTATAGAAGTAGCTCTAATTGATGGCTGGCAGTGTGTTGTAAAAAAAGGTGAGTTTAAAGTAGGTCAAACGGCAGTATATCATTCGGTTGATAGTTTTCTGCCCATTGGTGGTGTTTATGAGTTTTTAAGAAAAACATCTACTAAAAAAATGGGTGATGAAGAAGGATTTCGTTTAAAGACAATACGATTAAAATCGGAATTATCACAGGGCTTATTACTCCCGCTATCAGCATTAGGTTTAACTGGTAATGAACCGGAAGACGAGTTAGCAGACATCCTTAATGTGAAGCTATATGAACCACCTATTCCTGCTGAATTATCTGGTATAGCAAAAGGAAACTTCCCTTCTTTTATCCCTAAGACTGATCAAGAACGTGTTCAGAATTTAACGGGTAAGATATGGGGTAAAGGGGTAACTATAGAATACATAGATGCTGATGGTAATCTAGTTACGAAAGAGATACCGCCAGCGGCACCTAGAAAATACGAGGTAAGTGAAAAGCTAGATGGATCATCTTGTACACTATACCATAATAGCGGTGTTTTTGGTGTATGCTCCCGTAATTTGGAAATAGAAGAAAACGAAACCAATACGTATTGGAAAGTTGTTAATCAGTACAACCTAAAAGAAAGACTACCAGCTACAGGCAGGAATGTTTCATTACAGGGCGAGTTAGTGGGTGAGGGTATCCAAGGCAATCCTTATAAATTAAAAGGTCAGGATCTTTTCATTTTTGATATCTTTGATATTGATAAACAAGCATACTTGAATCCCGAAGAAAGAAATAAATTCCTTACGGGAAATTTACCGGATTTGAAAACTGTTCCTATTTTACACAGATGTTTCGATTTACCCGATACCTTAGATGAACTGTTAATTTTTGTTCAGGGTAAATCTATTTTGAATGATAAAACTAACAGAGAAGGTTTAGTGTTTAAGGAAGAAGATGTGTGTGCTCATACACGTTTTTCTTTTAAAGGGATTAGTAACCAATATTTATTAGCGCAAAAAGACTGAGGGGATTATGGGAAAATTGACACTTTTTGAAGTAGTAAAAGCAAAGAAAGAGCAGAAAGAAAATGGCATAGAAATCGAATGTCCGGTAGCCAATCCATTATGGCTTAAATTTTCAAGTTTAATCGATATCAACACAGCCAAATTTCCCGATTTAAGAGATTTAAAGTTAACCGCTATTGAAGAATATGGGCGGGTTATCGATGAATCAAAATTTGTTTTTACAGACTATCGACTCACAAGTAGAGAAAATGATTCTGTATTTATTAAACTAAGGTGCATGGATGATGGGGATTTTATTCTTTTACAGCCATTTGAGAATATGGCCCATAGTGAAGAACTCGAAGAAGTTCTAGATGAGACAGAAACAAGCGGCCATTTCCAAATTACGGATGATGAAAATAATACTGTAGATGAGTATGTTTGTATCAATAATGTTAAATCCCCGTTTGAAGCTACAGTGCGAAAATTAGTGGATGCGGATCGCAACGATAAGATTACAAGGACAGATCCTGTTATTACCAGTAGATTGAAGTATTGGTCATTTTGGAGATATGTCGAAAAAGAGGGTACTAAATTCGAGGAGTTTTTAATTATTGAGATGAGTAAAAGTAATGGTTGGTTTACAATGTGGAAAGGTTATTTTGTAGATCCAAACCACGTTTCAATTATATAAGGGGTATTTCATGCTTACAGGTATCGGAATTGGTTTAGTTATTTTATTTAGTTTGTTTTTAATCAATAAGATGGCGATGAAAAAAATACAATGGGCTTTCTCGGCTTTGTTGGGTAAAGGGGCTGACAAGGCTCTACGATTAGATCCTATTGCCGTGTACAAGGATAGGTTAGAGAAGACATCTGAGGAGCTACGTAAGGCTGTTACCATGCTAGAAACCCAAGCGGGTTTGATCAGGCAGCTAGATAGAAAAGTGGAATCGGAGCAAACTGAATACCAGTTAATTGAAAGCCGTGTTAAAAAGTGTGTGCAAGACGGTGATACCGCCAAAGCTGAAGAATATGCTTTAAATTTAGTTAAGATTGAGGACAGCTTAAAGCATACAAAAGACCGGCTTGAATCTTCTAAAGTTACATATGCTAACCAAACAAAGCTTATAAAAGAGCTAAAGGGAACCATTCTTTCATATAAAGAAAAATCTGAACGATTGAAATCTGATTTACAGACAAGTAAGACAGAAGCTGACATTGCTGCATTGACCCAGAAGTTTGACTCTAAATCGCTGGGGTTCGATGATTTAAAAGAGATTGAAGATGTCATTCAAGAGCAAATCGATACCAATGAAAGCAAGGCTTCAGTAGCCCAATATTTGCATGTGAAGGATATTCGGACTGAGATATTAGATGAGCAAAAAGCAAGCAGGGCCAAAGAATTAATCGAAAAGCTGTCAATTAAATGAACCAAAAAGGTGACCGCAGATGCTGCGGTCATTGTTCTAACTTCAGGGTGTAATTCATTTCTAAATACTCAAGTATGGTTTCAGGGGTTAGTTTCTTAATATTTTTGTGGAAATAGAAATTTTTACCAAGACCTTGTTTTAAATCATTTTCTGGTATGCTTGTAGAAAATGTCTCATGCTCTGTATAGAGTGCATCGAGTTCACTCTTAATGTGAGTCATTGAATACCCATCCCTAAAGATATTCGCATTTTTCATATAGGTATAATCATTTAAACACTCTTTCATTTCATTTTTAAAATAGTTGATGGCACGATTTAGACGTTGAATCATCATTGCATAATTAACGCTAGCAGCAGATACCTCTAAATCTGTGTGCGATATTTCCTGTAGTATGTTTGAATATACTGTTGTTAATTTATTGATTTGTAATGCTATGTGATCAAAGAATGCGGATTCGTTCGTGATGGATCTAGTCATACTGTATACCCTTTCAATGTGTTCAAAATACATCTCTTATTAAGCTGTTCAAAAACAATACCATGAGTATTTACTGCAATAATAATGGTTTAGCAACTGTAAATATGTATGCTAATAGTACACTGTTAAGATTTTAGTCAGAAGTTTACCCAATAAAATCAAATAGAAAAAAACCCAAGGAATTGCTCCCTTGGGTCTTTTTTGTATATTGAAATGCCCACTTCTTATTCAATATACGATTCGTATTTTGGTAGTTTAAAAGAAAACACGAAAACTAGTATCTTTTAAACCGAAATTATTTCTTGTATGATCAATACAACCTGTCGATATGTGGGTCGAAAAATAATTTCGCTAGTGGTGACATTGGGTAGTTAGGTCTTTGACCAGTTCAATCTTCTAAATACACAGCAACATCTTTCGCACTTGGGAATATGTATACAGTAGATATTTTCAAATGTAAAGAAAAAAAGGTAAACTCGTACAATTTTTTTTCATGCTTATTTTATTAACAGGGCGGGTTCTCCGTTGGTATGCAGTTCTTGCTGTATTGTTTTTACTTTTTATTTTTCTTATTTCTTTTCTGCACTGACTCTTTTGATTGAAATCCGATTGATTTTTTAGGGTTTTTAAAATGCTTTAGGGCAAAGGAGAAGTTATGCGATTTTTTTTAATATGGTGCTTACTTTTGTACGCATCGACTACATTTGGTAGTAATTCAATTATTGAGGACGAGTATATTGTTGTACTTAAATCAGGTTTTAACGTTTCAAGTTTTTCATCGTTTACTAGCAACGGAGATAATGAGGTAGTGAAAAAATACCCCATTATAAATGGTATGCTTGTTAAGATGGATAAAGTAAGGGCGTTAGAATTGAATAGCGACCCATCAGTCAAGTACATTGAGCCAAACAAACGTGTATATGCAATAGGTACTCAAGCAAATCCACCATGGGGTTTAGATAGGATAGATGCAAGGTCAGGTTTAGATAAGAAATACACATATACAAAAACCGGTGCTGGTGTGAATGTTTATGTTATTGATACCGGTATTAGAGCAACGCACTCAGAATTTACTGGTAGGGTTAAGCAAGGGTATTCTGCGGTTGGTAGCGATACCAACGATTGTGCAGGTCATGGTACCCATGTATCTGCCACAATCTTAGGTAAAACATATGGTGTGGCTAAAGGTGCCGTTGTGTACCCTGTTAGGGTTTTAGATTGTGATGGCTCTGGTTCTGATGCGGGTGTTATTGATGGAATTGACTGGGTTGCTAACAACGCTAAAAAACCCGCTGTTGCGAATATGTCGTTGGGTGGTGATACGTCACAGGCATTGAACGATGCTGTTGAGAATGCCATAAGTAGGGGTGTTGTGTTTGCGGTTGCCGCTGGCAACTCAAGTGATGACGCTTGTAACTATTCCCCTGCTAGTGCCCCTAATGCTATTACAGTAGCGGCATCGGATTCTGGTGACAACCCAGCATCGTTCACCAGCTTCGGTAGCTGTGTGGATGTATTTGCCCCAGGCGTTAGCGTTTTGTCTGCTGGCATATCTAGTGACACTTCTACTGCTACAATGAGTGGTACTTCAATGGCTAGTCCACATGTTGCTGGTGTGGTAGCTCTATACTTAGAGAGTTACCCAAGTGCATCACCTAAAAAGATTATAGATAAGATAAACAGCGTAGGAACTAAAGGTGCTATCAGTAATTCAAAGGGATCGCCTAATGTCTTGGTCTATAGTAATCCTGAAGGTAGTAGCCCGAATCCACCGCCTACACCGCCACCACCGACCCCTACCCCAGATCCTACGGTGCCGCCTGAGTGTGCTAGTGGTGGGTGTTATTACAAAACAGGGCATCTTGCGAATTCTAAAACATATGACGTTCACCCTATTAGCTATATGTATGTTTCTCAATCTAAGGAACTGAAAGCTTTTGTGAAAGGTAACGCTGATTTTGATTTATATATGTATGCATATACAGATAGTAATTGGAAGCTGATTGCTAAAGCGAATACGGATAATTGGAACGAGACAATTACATACAAAGCTGTTGGTGGGTTTTACTACAGTTGGATAGTCATTCTTAAAAGCCCGAACACTTCGGGTGGTGATTACAGTATTTGGATTAAAAACTAATCCAAAGGGTGGTACGCAAGTACCACCTACTAGTCTAGCAAACCAAACCCAGACATCATTACAGCCCACGCTTCTTTATTAGTTAACCCACAAGATTCAAGAGCACATATTGCCCTATTAAATAGGTTAGATTTATACTGTTCTTGTAATACGCTCATATTTGGTGAGTTGATAAGATCGATAACAGAAATACCATTATGTTCTGCTACTGCTTTGTTAAACGAAACTTTTGAATCCATGGCAGCTATGTCGTTCTTAAGTTCGTCTGTAAACTTTTTCTCGATTTCATCTACAGAATCTTTAAATTTTGTTTCTACACTAATTGCTGCAATTAGAAGGTCTGTCTTATCATAGGGTGATTTGATTTCCACGTATTCTCCTTTTAATCAAAAAGATACTTAAGATGGTACTTCTGTTTTGAATTTTGGTATATTGAAATTTTCTTTAGCTGGTAACACACTATATGGCCCATTCCAAGAATCCCAGTAAGTTTTGTTACCTTTTCGATCTATTAACAACGCTATCTTGTACCAGATGTCATTACTTTTTCTTATTTTTGATATTATAAAATAGATGTTGTTTTCAGGTGCATATAAATTCCAACTATCGTTACTTCGTTCTGAAATGCACCACTTGGTTCCAGATCCGTAAAGCTTACTCGCTTCATAAGTTAGGATATGGTACACACTCCATAGTTTTGATTCAGCAATTAATCTAGCCCCTTCCATTTTGTGGAGTTTCTTTTCCTTAGTTTTACTGATCGTTGATTGTAGCTCATCTATAAATTTTTTGAATTCTTCCCAAGGTTTTTTACCCCAGTAGTCAATATTTTTCTCATAGTGTGTTTTGATTCTGTTGCTATCCTTTAGTGATTTAAAAAAATTTAAATATGTATCTATTTCATCTTTAGCTATTCCCTGATTGACAAAAGTATATGTCACTGATTTGAAATCAGCTTCGACCAAAACTTTTTTTAAAGCGGCTACTAGCTGCATTTGTTTACTCCTATTTGTTCTCTTTTAAATATAATTAAAAAGGATGGGAAATAAATTTACCCATCCTTTCAGTAAGTTATACTTGAGAACTATCTTGCAAAATTAACGTATACAGATGCTTTAGCAGTTCCACATTTAGTTGTAGCAAATAGTGTGAAAACGTTAGGTGCGAAAACTCTTAGCATGATCTGAGATCTACTACTAAAGGTTCTACCATATCTATCTTCCCAGTGGTATCTAGTTGCCGGTTGCTGCGGCATACCGATTTGAATCCACTGACCGAACCTAACGTTTAGAGAATCTGCACCAGTCTTTGCAATAGGCATTGGAGTACATGGTGCCGGTGGTGTAGGTGGTGCTGGTGGTGTAGGTGGTGCTGGTGGTACTGGATTTGGTGTCGGATTCGGTGTTGGGTTAGGTGTAGGAGTTGATCCCTTATACACAATATAATTAGCTGATATACCTATTTTATTGCAGTTGTATGCAATCTTAAAAAAACCTGACTCGCCCCAAGAAGCTGCCCAACTATTTCTTCCAATAAAGTACCCACCGTCATCATCCCAGCCAATAAGGTTTATAGCATGATTAGGTTGGGTGTTATCACATTGATTAAATACACCGGATTTGTAACCTTGGAAGGCACTGTTTGCAGCCATACCTGCACTGATAGGGCCGTAGTTAAATATAGCTGATTTGATGTCACTAACTGCTGGTGGTGTGTTTGAATCTTTTGCTGGTATGTATGACCACGAAATTAATTTATATGGGTGGCTTAAGTTTTGTTTACATGCCACTTCACTGGCAACGTATGGAAATTCATTAGTTGGAACCCCACCGAGTGGATCTTTGTGGTAGTCATGGGCAAAGAACCCACCGTTACAACCCCACCCTTCTTTATTGCATGAAACTATATATTGCTCCGATAGGCTGACTACTGGTTGACCTTTTATAATCATTACATCTTGGAGTGTGGCTGAAGTCGAGAATGCATAGCAACTGCCGCATTTGCCCTGATTTTTTACAGGACTAAGAGTAAACTTTTCCCGCCAATCAAAATGTCTTGGTAGTACTTCTGCGGCTTCTAGCTTTGGTTTTACCGCAGGTACTTTCTTAAACCAGTTTTTCCCAAAAGTAAGACCCGTTGGGTATTGTTTTGGCTGTGATTCAGATTCAAATGTTTTTAACTCTTTTTCTGGTAACGGGGTTTCTTTAACTTCTTTTACTGTGTAGCCCGCTAATGCGGTTTGACTCAGTAATACAAGAGACAATAAGATATTTCGCATAGTGTTTTTCCTTTCAAAATAAGATCAACCTATTAGGAAATTAACAGTGTGCGGGTGTAAATTAGAGATAGTCCTGTTGATATATAGTCATGCTTGGGATTTCAATAGCGGTTAATTTATGTTGTCTAGAGCTATCTAGGCATACTGCATAGTCACCAAATTCCTGATATCCGAAACGACTGCAATGACCGAATATCTGAAACGTGTTTTTTATTTTAGTTGGTGGGTTTCTATTCCATATAATTGTGTGATCGCAAGTAGCTTTTGTTATTGGGTTAAAAGCAACAGTTCCTAAATCACAAACGTTTTTAAGTGATAGTCCTTTCCTACGTGGTGCATGAGACAAAAAGAAATGATCTTTTTTGTGGTATAGAGGTAGTGATTTAATCCAGTCAGCGATATCTTGTGGGATTACGTAGTTAAAATTTTTTAATGTTGCAAATCCACCTTGTTCAAGCCATACCGGAGATTGGTAATAATTTAATTTGAAATAGAAATCCTCAATGAAATGCTCATGGTTACCTTTTAAAGCCTTCCCATTGTTTTTAAAAAATTCAAAAACTTTCTTGGAATCCGGCCCCCTGTCGCACATATCCCCCAAACTAATTGGTTCTCTATCAGGACATTGTTTTAGTAATGCCATGAGCGCATCATATTGACCTGCAATGTCTCCGATAACTAACATATGCATTTCTCCCTTGAATCAATAATCCTAACAATAAAATTAATACGTTACAAGTTTAATATATTTGAAACTGTTTAAGGGGTTATTTTATTATTAGTGAACTGGAAATCGAAACCGATAAAAGGAGAGTTAGTATGCTCAAATATTTTATTTGTATGTTTTCGTTCCTTGTAACTCTTTCTGCTTTTGCAGACATCCATTCTTTACCCTATCCACCACCACAACCACCACAACAGCAACAAAATTGGTCATGCTCCGCTGTATCTGAGACAGGGCATCTTTTCTACTCCCCGTTTTATACAAATCAGGCAGACGCACAAAACGCTGCTCTCAGCATTTGTTATCAGTACGGGTTTAGGGCATGTAGGATTTACCAGTGTGTGGTGCGGTAAACAGGTAGGTAAAAAGCCATTGGGAGAACCCCAATGGCTTCGTGTGTTACCAACTAAAACCAAGACCAAGATTACCGGATTGGCTGCTTAGATATTCTAAGCTTCCACTCCAATTTTCATCAAATCTACGTTCGTATCTTGCACCGACCACAAGACCATAACCTCTATGTAGGTTAATGTTTGAGTTTACTACTTCTGAATTGACACCATCTGGCCCTTTGCCAAGTAGAAGACTGACAGTATTCTTTTTGAACACGGTTTCCTTCTCTACTTTAACTTCTTGCTTAGGGCAAGATGGGCAAAGTTTTTGTGCTGGGCAAATTGTACAAGCAGAGCAAGTACAAGGCTTTGCCTTTGGTGTGGTGGTTTTTTTAGGCTCTACTTTTTCTGCTTTTGGTTGACAACAGGTAACGCATTTTTCTGGTACAGGTGCCGGTGTTGGAACAGGTGTTGTTTGTGCAAAAACAGTGCTTGCTGTAAATACTGATACGGCTACTAGAGTGAGTAATTTTTTCATATGTAAAATCCCTTCCTATATTGTTATGGTTGTTGTGGTGGCAATGGTGGTGGAACTGGTGGTGGAACAGGCTGCTGCGGTGGAACCGGTGGTGGAACTGGCGGTGGAACAGGTTGCTGCTTAGGCGGCTCCTGTTTAGGTGGTTCTTGCTTAGGCGGCTCCTTTTTAGCTGGGGGTTGTACCGGTGGTACTGGTGGCGGTACCGGTGGTTCTACTTGTGGTGGTACTGGCTTTTTCGGTGGTGTTGGTGGTGGTGTTGGTGGTGTTGGTGGCGGCACTGGTGGTTTGTTACCACATGTGAAATTACTTGTTTCACCATTTTCATTGTTGTTAGTATTTTTACTATTGATATTTGAAGTATTTGTGGGCTGGGTATTAAATTTCTTAGTAGTTGCCGCTGCCGCTACTGCGGGTACCTTGATGTATGTGTATTCTTGATTGTTACGTACTAAATGAAGTTCATTAGCCGCAACTGTAAATTGGGTTAACTCAGGAAGTTTAAATACGTAGTTAAAGGAGATTTGATTTCCTTGTACTTCATATGATCCTGTGTAAACCTTGTCCTCACTCCAACTGAATGTCTTGTCGCTGTTCAATGTTAGGTGATCAATACAATTAGTATTGTCCCACACACCCACTAACCATTCTTCTGTGTAGTCTTTGCTGGTCTTGTCTACACCACAACCAAAGAGCAACAGTAGCCCGATTAAAGGCAAAAGTTTAAATCTCATTTTTTAGCTCCTCTTTCTTTTTGCTAGTTAATTAGTAACACATAGTGATATTTAACAGATCATGTAAGATGATTTCAATCGCAAACGTAGTTATTTAGAAATTTTGTGGTTATTACCCATAAGAAAACATTTTACTGTTACAATGAATTTGTTAAAAGAGTTTAGTTTTGTCTGATCAAAATATAAGCATTTCCCCAAGTAATTCATATCTTCCGCATGTTTTATTTGTATATTCTTATAACATGGTTCTTTTAGAAACCTGATGCATCTTGTGCTATGCCAAAAAGACGATATGCCATGTTTGCAATTTTTACATGCGCCCATATTAAATACCTTTCAGGGAAATTTGTTTGTGCGTTATATTATTAATATAAACATAAAAATATTTAGGTGCTGATGTGGATTGCTTGCAGTTAAAGCAATATTTGAGAAATCAGATATTGAACGACATTCAATTTGCCGAGACAGATCTTCTATCGATAGAGGAACTAAAGAGTATTGACCCAAAAGTTGTATATGATACTTTAGATGAAGTAGTTTCCGAATTAATTGATAAATATAAAACCAAATCATTGCCTCTAAGGTACCCGTATGGCTGATAAAATACCTAGTTGGAAGAAGTATTATATTAAGCACCATGAAAAAATTTTGCAGAGAAGAAAAGAACAGTATCATGAAAATAAGGAAGCATTCACGGAAAGGCGAAGGGCATATAGAGCAAAAGAAGAAGTAAAGTTAATGATGCTCACATACGATAAGAGATACAGAGAGAAGAATAAAGAAAAAGTAAAAGAGAGCCAGATAAAATATCGAAGTAAGAATAAGGGCAAAAGAAATGAGTATATGAAGAAATGGGCATCCGAAAACAAAGACAAGGTTAAAGGCTATATAAATAACCGTAGAAGATGGGTACCCATTGTAAATGGTAAGAAAGTTCGTAAGTGGATGTATTTCACAAAAGAAGATGCGCTCAAATACCCAAAGGCTACCGATGCGGCACCAGTCAGGAAATAGTAATTGAAGCCACTGTTATTTTTTAGACGCTGCTGCTGTCTTCTTTTCCTTCTTAAGTATCTTAATAAAATCCTGAAGAAGTTCTAACTTCTTTTCAAAATCCTTGTCTTCTTTGTGTAGGTTTTCTCTTAAAGATGAAAAATCTTCTGGGGTCACATGGAATGTTTTACGAAAAGATTTAAGATCGTTCAAATCGATGTTTTGAATAGAGTGCAAAACCTTGTCAACAGATTTATCAACGTTATCATTCGCAGTGATTGCTCTCATAAGATCGCTTTTTTTAACGTAGTTACCGATCACCGGTACTCCTAATGAACTGAGTTCTTTTTTAAGATTTTCTTTTTTCATCGCTGCACCTTCTGTATGGTTAGTTTGTTTTTCAAGTTTTACTTGTAATTCATGTAAATCTTTATATCCCCTACGTTTCAACTCTTGATGTAACTTATCCCCATCTCTCTTTAGTTTATTTTGTTTCAGCATATTTTTAGTTTTACCGAAATCATACTGAACATTACTCCATTTAATAAACTCGCTTGCGAATTCTTCATCTGATAACGATTTAAGATAGTTTATATCTAGAGATTTGTAGCGATTTTTGTTCATGTCAACCCTTCCTTATCACTTGTTGTAATATTTGAAGTGGGTAGTTGTTTAAACAAACCTATTACACCTAACCTAAGTTTGTTCTTATCTTCTGTACTGGAATCGAATAGTTTTTCAGCATCTTTAAACGGTAGATCATATATAACATTTGCTTCAATACACCAGGGGTATTCTGTTAAAGTTATGTTTGTACGAGCATCTAATTGTTTCAATATGTTTTTGTTTTTGGTTATAGCATATTGGAAATCGTATTTACTTTGAACAATATCCAAAGCAGAACTGCCCACATCATCATTTAGAACAAGATTCAGATTAGCTACTACTTGAAGGCAATCTTCTTTTATTAAAACATCACTAAGTTTCAATTTGGTTTCGTTTGATTTTGTGAACCCTTTCTCTGATATCGTGTTACATATCTGCTGGAGTAGATTTGAAGCTACCGACACCCTTTGTTTGATGTCTTGTTTGATGTTTTCTTTGTTATATATCAATGCGACAGTATATGGCCTAACACCGATTTTATTGCATCCGTATTCGTATGATGCTTTAGCTAGTAACCATTTATCTTTGTTATTACCCTTAGCGTGGATTTGATCGTAGTGAATTTTGATTACATTATCCCATACGGTGGTATTCGCTGGGTTAAGATTATCGGGGTATGTTCCCTTATCTGGTGAAACAATATTTTGTTGTCTGATATCCGCAAATATCTTTGCAGATGTTTCAACCGTATTTATTGTAGGTA
>Ga0315291_10004565_pt1 | contig 17609 bp, 12 predicted proteins | sample YL17G12_20_MG_FD_203070 | JGI IMG/M metagenome (GOLD analysis project Ga0315291, IMG submission 203070) | Sediment microbial communities from Yellowstone Lake, YNP, Wyoming, USA - YL17G12_20 | ecosystem: Environmental > Aquatic > Freshwater > Lake > Sediment | place: USA: Wyoming | collected...
TAAAGAGATTCGTTTTCATCCTGACTATACCTTATAATATATAATTTATCTTTTGCTAATGTTAATTCTGATATGGCAGTATTTATATCATTTATTTCCTTTTCTTTGAGTTGTTTATCATTTTGTAAAAGATCTGAATATTGTAATATAGCTTCATTTAATTGTCCGGAATTTACATAAATACGAACTAACCAATATTTGAGTTCTTTCACATATCCAAGATTATCCTTCTCTTTTACAAGTTCCGAATTAATCAGGGAAATAATGGATTGATTATCCATTTTTAATTCTTTACATGCTTGATAATAATAGTAAATTCCATATAGTTTTACTTTTATCGATGGGTAATTCATAAGTTCCTTAACTTCCTCTAATACTTTTCCCCAATCATTTTGTTCTATAGCAATCCTTACAAGTTCCTGTTGCGATTCGTTAGCATGACTGGAATCTCGATAGTCGGTTACAATCCTTTTATATGCCTGCTTGGCCTTATCCCATTGACTTGTCAAAATATAACAACGTCCCATTAAAAATAAGGAAGCAGAAAAATATTTAGAACTAGGTGCAATATCCTGAAGGGCTTGGAAATATTCAATCGCTGATGCATATTGCTTTCGTTTTTGATAATAGACTTCTCCAGTCATATATAAAGCATCGGAAAGAACTGTTGTACTTATATCATCAGCTGAAATGGTGTTTTTATTTTCCAGATAAAGTTCCGCAAGATTCCTTTTAGCTTCAAATATAGAATTCGTATCAGAAAAATTCTCACATATATAAGCATATTTTCTTATAGCTTCTTTTTTCATCCCATTAAAATTATCAATTTCCGCCAAACGAACAAAGGCATAAGCCTTATTGTTAGGGTCTGTAGAGTTAGCTAAATGTAAAAAGTCATTTTTCGCTGAATTGTATTCATTTCGGCCAAAAAAAAGATTCCCTCGTCTTAAATACGCTTCTTCAATTTTTTCATAATTGGGATACTGGTTGATAAAATTTGTGAATGCTTCAATGGATTTATCTATATCCTTAAAATTGATATATATATATCCCAACATCAACTGGGCATACGGCGCATATTTACTGTTGGAATGGGAACGAACAATCTCCTCGAATATCTCTTTTGCCGTTTTATAATCCTTGAGTTCTAATTTTTGCTTGCCTTCTTTATAAAGTTTAATAGCAATATCAATATTTTGACCTCCAGAATAAACAGATATTAACAATAAACAAATAATGACAAATAACATATACCTTTTCATATTTCACTCTCCTTTATAAGTGTATTATTCTATTTTCGAAAGGGTATTTTGTTCTCCGTCCAAGCACATTGTATAGCCATTTTTATTCTCAAAAATAAATATAGTTTTTATAATATGAAGGATAAATTATTGCAAGAAAAAAATGATAGATCGAACAAAAAAATCGGGCAGCATGTCTGAGCACGGCATCCGATCATTTAACGTGAGATTTTTGAGAGACATTACTTGGTCTTGTCGATGACTTTGATGCCTTTTTTCTTGAGTTCGGCTTCTTTGCCAGCAATGCCTTCGGCGGCGACGGCGTCAATGACGTAAATCATGTTGCCACCACCAGCGGCGAATTTCTGTCCGTAAGAAATGGGCACATCCGACGTCACGGGACCGAGAAGCGACTCGGCAACGGGCGCTGTCTTGCGAGGACCGTTCGCCACGAGCAGGACGGTCTTTGCCTTGTAAACAAGACCAGCGCCCATGGAGATGGCGTAGTTCGGGCTGAGAAAGGTCCAATTTCAATAATAGCCCTTTATTATTTTCATGGGAGTGATCCGCAGATTATGATCGAACATGGCACTGAAGGAAACACGGATTTTTATATACATATAACATAGATGATCAAGGCGCATAGTATCATTATCGTGTTTTTATAAATTTTTATTCTTCGGTGTTACCAGTTTTACGTTTATATTTTTCATGATGTTTAATATCTCATCTTTATATGCAATGTACCATTTCGGGCTTGCCATCCCAGTCATTAAGAGCATGCCGTTCGGAAATAACACCTCCACACGAAAAGTTCTTATTTTTTGTTTTAAAATTGGTGCTTTTGCGTCAATGAGAATATATTCCCCTTGACCATATTCAGCCTTCCATTCTCCTCGCTCAATCTCGTCATAAGAGTTTACGCCAGATGAAAGCAACCATTCTTTAAACATATTCATACGATTTTGTATGTCTACTTTCTCTATAGGATACCAACGAAATTCAATGCATGGGTTAAATGTCTCTGTAGTGTCTCTTGAATCGCACCTAAGGAACAGCGCAAATGCCTCCTCCGGGTTGTTGTTAAAATGATTTTTTCTGGCAGATTCAAGAATATCCCGCCACATAGAATGATAATATTGAACAGTTTCATCTCGAAGACATAATATCCAGTTTCCAGGGTGTTCGGAATCAATCTCTATAGGCCGAATTTCCGTTGCCTTCACTATTGTGTTTTGAATACTTCTTAATCCTTTGCGCCACTTCCAGCTTTTCAGTAAACGCTCAGCGATAATACGTTTTTCCGGATCGTCACTAATATGAATAGTCCAAACAAAAGAATCATAGATGACTATAATAGTTTTACGCTGAACAGAAATCAGTTCATTACCAATCGAACTTTCAGAAATATAAGTCCACTGCTTGGTTCTCACTCCATCCAATAATGGGCCTTCTGAGAGAGTAGAATAATAACTGTTCTTAATATTGGATGCTTTTGTTCCTGCTGGTAATAGTGAAAGATTTAATTGCTTTAATTCAGGCTGGGCTGTTTTATAAGTTTCATAAAATTTTCGGACAATTTCATCTATTTTCCCTTCCGATTGAAATATTTCTATTTCATTCCACCCGATAGATAATGCAAACGGCGGATTGCCATCAGATAATATACGGACAACAGACTTATCCTCATGATAGATAGGCTCCGGCCAATTAGAAGGTATCTTAAAAATGACATATCCATTTGGTAATTGGAAAAGCCTTTCTTCAACAGCATGGGCAATAATGGAACAAAAAATGAATACAATAAAAGATATTTTTAATACCCTTTTGCAATTCATGATGGTAAGAAGTTTTTTTTTGTCTTTTTGATAAGACTTACTATCTCTTTGTTCTACATTCTTCATAGATAGATAATCCTTTGGAAAATCAATTTATTATTTATAATAAATGGTTTGAGCCTTTTCCCTCCGTCAAGGGGAAATTTAATAAATTAAGATGGATTTATTCAGTTTTTGATGAGGGATTTTGGGAGAAACCTTTTTCAAAAGGTGTATCCCTTCCTCCGCATAATACACAATGACTTTTATCTCATTGCACCTCCATTTCAAATATATAATGACTACATAAAAGGCGCCTATCCGTCAATGATTTCAAGAATGAATCAGAAAAAAAATTCGGGCGGCGAGTTCTGAGGCTGCGCCACCCGATGATTGTGCGTTAGATTGTGCGGGGAAATTACTTGGTCTTGTCGATGATCCGCCAGAGGCGGATCTCCGATGCTAACGCATCTCCGACTTTTTTCTACGCTGTCTTATCAACCACTTTAATACTCTTGGCTTTGAGTTCTTTTTCATGTCCAATAATTCCTTCAGCCGCAACTTTATCGATCACGTAGATCATGTTGCCGCCTTCGGCGTCGAATTTCTGTCCGTAGGAAATAGGCACATCCGCCGTCACGGGACCCAGCAGGGACTCTGCAACCGGCGCTGTCTTGCGAGGACCGTTCGCCACGAGCAGGACGGTCTTTGCCTTGTAAACAAGACCTGCGCCCATGGAGATGGCGTAGTTCGGGCTGTCTTTAAACGAAGGGAAGTGCCCGTCTTTAACGGCGTTCCTGATGGTGTTGTCATCGAGCTTGACGAGGAGCATCTTGAGATTCAGCGGGATGCCGGACTCGTGGAATGCCACATGACCGCGTCCGCCGACGCCGACGATGTGCAGGTCAATCCCGCCGGCATACTTGATGGCTTTTTCATAAGCGTCTAAGATTTCCTTCTTGATATACTTGAGGTAATAGTTTTTCGCGGAAGCCTTGATGACGACTGCTTTGCCCTTGTCGGTTCCCTTCATCTCAAAATCGCCTTTAGACTTATTCAGGGCATTAATCAAGGCGGTCTGGCAGATGAGCGTGCCAAAAGGAACATAGGTCCTGGCAAAAGTCTTTTTGAGCTTGCCGAAGAGCTGCTGAATCATGAAGTAGGAGTAGGATTCGGGATGCAGGGCGCGGAGCTGGGAATTTTCGCCCGGCAAGCCAATATACTCGTCTAAGTTGAACGAGATAACGTTGGCGGCGTCGAACTTTTCCTGATTGTCGGCGAGATACTGATAGAGACCGGTGGGGGAATTGCCGGTTGCCAGACCGAGGACATATTTGGGTTTCTGCTTAGTGGGTTTGAAAGACTTGAGTTCCTTAAGGACAATCCTGCCCGCCTCTTCGCTCATGTGGGCGAAGTCTTTTGTAATGATAACGGTAAACGGCATACGTTTCACTCCTTTTAAAAATTTTCGGGCGACGGAAATATTCTCACACAGAGACACGGAGAACACAGAGTTTTTATCCACAGATTACGCAGAAGGACATAGATTTAATATTTTTATCTGCGATAATCTGCGCAATCTGCTGATTAATGATTTGCATTTCTTATCTCTGTGCGCTTTGTGGTGAATGTCTCCGGCATTCCTCAATTTATCAGAACGAAGTAAAGAGGACTCATCCGCATTACTTCAATTTCGCTATCAGGTTCTGAACCTCACTCCTGGTCTTTTCCGCCTCTGCAAGGGTCTCCTTGACAAAGGCATTATCCTTAGCGGCTTCATGCGCCTCAGCGTAATCAGGGATAACGCGCACGCCGCGCCTGTCATCCTTCGCCTTGGATTCCTCCACATCGCGGGCGATTTTCACACACATGCCGGCGTAAGCGCCGAGCAATGATTTCACATCCGCATCTTTGAATTCTAAAAGGATAATGGCGCGCTCATGCTCCCAGCGGGCATCCGAGGTTTTAGTATTAAGCATCTTCGGCACCATATCAACCTTGCCTGAGGCGAACATCTTTTCAACTTTTTTCTTAAGTCCCTTCAGGGCATAATATCTGATGTAGTATGTGTAAGCCTCAATGCCATTTTTGCGGGACGCCTCGCTCATGTAATTCTTGCCGAGTCCGTGAATATCCTTATCTGTATAATATGGCTTAACCTCTTTGACTGCGGAAAGGCGTTTGCGCGCCTCTATCATCATGTCAACAATATCGGGGCGGAAGACCTCAAACACGAACTGTGTGCGCTTTGCCTTGTTGCGCTTGATATATTTCCCCTCATTCCGCTTGATGCTGAATATGTTGTCGGAGAGCACCCAGCCGGGCATGATTTCGTTATAAGCGGGAGAAATTCCTTCGAGACGGTCTGCCGGCGTGTTTATAAGGGAGAAGGGCATTTCAACTTTCTGCCCCAGGGCATTGACCGCCGTGGCGATGATGGAGTAGGGCGCATGGGAGAAATCGGTGGGCATCTTGATGTTCACGCCGAGCCCGAAGAATGTCCCCTCGCCGCACCAGATTTCCTGGTCGGGCGCCTTGCCTGTATGGTTTGAACCAACATTGGCGCCATAACCCACGTTGCCTTTGCCTTCGGGCCAGTAGGCGGCGATGAGGAGCGCCTGATGATGAAATCCAACGAACGGACCGCACAGGGAGGCGGTGCATTCGCCTTCCGCCACACCCGTATTGGGACCGAGGATGGACTCCGTCACCTTGCCATGGCGCTCGGCGTGGCTATGCTCGGTCAGGATTGACTTATCCACAATTGCCATGCTTGCCGCCTCACATCCCCACTGAAGGATGGACTTGCGCACGAAGGCCCCGCCAGTCACCTCCGTAACCTCTTCCTCATTGGAGAGGATTGTGGATTCATTGACGAGGGTCGCTCCGTCAATCAGCGCAGACGCACCGATGAAGGCATTGACGACCTTCGGGGTGTTGCGCACAACTGCCTTCGCACAGATGACGCCCTTCGGAGATTTCACAGCATCAAGATACTTTTCAATGAACTCCTTGTATTCCTTCTGCAGTTCCTTATCGGCGCGACGGCCGCAAACAAGCTCCGCGACAGGGATGGTGAGCTCTGCATAAGACATAATCTCACGCCCGCCGGTCTCAATTGCGATATTCATCTCCACGCCATTTCCAAAGGTGGTCTCACCGCCGACAATTGAATCGCAATTGAACACTACCGCCCCGTCCTGAACAATATAGTTGGAGATGGAGCCAACATTCTTAAGAAGGACATCGCAGCCGATTTCACAATCCTTGACCGTGCTGTGATAAATACCTGCGGGATAAGTCAGATTCCTGTCCACCTGCATATCATCCTTGTGAGCGCAGGCGAGGACGCATTTCCCGAAGAAGCTGGAATGGTAAATCCGCTCTGGCGTAAAGCACTTGGCAACAAGGATATCATCCCAGTTGGGACTGTAATTCCCATGCTCCACGAGAATATCGACCTCCTTGGCAGTCAGGGGGCGCACTTTATTGCCGAAGAGAACACTCTTGCCTTTTGGTTTTTTGACCTTGCTTACCTCTGCAATAATCTCAGATTTCGCAATGACTTTACCGATATGTTCTCTGAGTGCAGACATACTTTCTCCTTCAAAAAAAATCATCCCTTCAGGGGGACTGGTTCAAATTTCGGGATTGGAATAAAAGCTATTCAGAGCGATGGTGACTGCGCCGCGAATCCCCTGTTCGGCGCCAAATGTCGCACGGTCAACCTTGACATGTTTTTCTATATACTCAAGCGTATGCACACGCAGATTTCCCTTGATACATTCAAGAAGGACATCGCAAGACTTGGACTCCATCATGGTTCCGCCAAATAATATAACCTCGGGACCAATGATATTCAGCAGGTTTGCAACACCTATGGCAAGATAATGACCAACATCTTTAATTATCCTATGAGCGAGATTGTCGCCATCTGCGGCGGCAAGACAGATTGCCTCAGCCGTGATTTCACCCCCGGGACCGGCAAATTCAAGAATCCGGGTATTGACGCCCTCCTTGATCGCATCTTTTACCTGCGCAACAAGGGCATAATCGGAGGCTACGCTTTCCAGACAGCCGCGTTTTCCACAATAACAAAGAGGCCCATTCTCGGAAACGGTAATATGACCAAATTCCCCCACACTCCACTTGGACCCACGACGCACCTGACCGTTCAAAATAATCCCCATCCCTAGTCCGGGTCCCAGATGGAAAATCAGGGCATCTTTTATATCCTTATGCTCCCCGAAGAGGTTCTCGGCGTAAGTAATCGCCGTGATGCGATTTTCCACCACCGTCGGGATACTAAACTTCCCCTCCAGGATGTCCTTCATTGGGACATCCTTCCAATCCTTAAGACGTGGGAAATTTATGGAGATGCCACGACTTTCATCCACAAGCCCCGAAATGGCAACCCCGATGCGAAATATCGGGTTCCTGTCCCGCCTGTGGATATAGGAGGTCTGATGACGCACCGCGGAAAGAAGGGAGCTTAAAATCTTCTCCTTCGTCATACCAGCCTCAAAGCGGCTTTTTTTGACATTATAAATCTCCCCATTCATATCCGCTGAGGCGGAAACTATACCACGGGAAGAGAATTCAAGCCCGATGACCCATCCCCAGGATTGCACAATCTCAAGGAGCCTTGCACGACGTCCACCCGACGAATCGGCAAGTCTCCCCTCCCGGACGCGCCCAGACTTTATCAGACTGGTAATCAGGGCGGAGACGGTTGGCGGCTTGATGGCGAGGATTCGGGATATATGCCCGCGGGGAAGGGTCCTGTTCACCCAGATATGATAGAGAGATGCCATCTCCCGTGTTTTCTTAAGGTCTTTCATATTACTTCAATTTATGAAGAAAGATGGATTTTTTCAGGCAAAATTCTGCCAACTTCGTAAAAAACTTTGTGAATTGAACACCCCCATCCCTGTATGTCAAGGAAAAATCGACACAAATTGTCATGGATTAAACACCTGAAATGCCCTTTCCCATCCGCGCCCTCTGCTCCCTCTGATTGACAATCCGTATGACTCACATTTCCTCCCCATAATAAGCTTGAATTGAACAGGCGCACATATTATGGGGAATTTTGTTTTGTTCAAGGAGTTTATTAAAAGGTGATTTGACATGTCTAAATTCTGGAAACTCTCGGGATTAATCATTCTCACTCTGATGCTTCTCATTCCCTGCTACCCTGACACCAGTGACTTTGCCAGCTGGAGCGCCGACCTGACTCATCCCTACTTTTCCGCCTGGCATCCGGGCTTTTCATCCCGCCTCACAGGCACAAATCCCGATACGGCTCAATACGGATGGAGCCAGTATGACGTTACTGGCACAGCCATTCTTGGAGAGATTAACTGTCTCTCCATCCGTTACACAAACTCCACGGGACAGAATTATCTTTTTTACATCGCACAGGACACTAAGGGAAACATCCGTTATCTGAAGGAGGGGGATACCTCTTTTCTGGACACACTCCCGATCTTCTTCCCCGCCAATACATCTAACAATGTCTCATGGACAATTTCATACCTGATGGGACAGCACAGGTTTCAGATTATCTCCCATAACATATACCAGAAAAATACTTACAATCTTGGTCCCTATAACAACTCTCTGACCATGCGTCATTACTGGGATGAGGCGCTGATGGGTCAGATTGTGACTGCCCCAAGGCTTGGATATGTACAGTATGACGGACAGGACATCTCAACGCTTCAGGAACCCGCCCTGGGCACCTTGCAGGGTGTCGTGACGGATGCCTGGTCACACGTCTTACTCTCAGACGCACCCATCCTGCTTGAGGGAGGAGCGCCCCGACGCGCCACATCCGGCGCGGACGGATTCTACCGCATCATTGACATCCCTCAATCTGTATATTCCCTCACAGTTCAAAAGACGCAATACAGGGATTACAAATCGGACATCACGACTCCCCTTTCCACCACACTGGTGTTCAATATTGAACTGATTCCGCTGTCAGGAAGCATCTCCGGAACTGTGACAGATATTCGGAACGGTTCTCCCATCGCCGGCGCCAATATTCAGCTGGATGGAAACGACGCCACGCGGATTCAAACTAACGCCGCTGGATTTTATCGCTTTTCAAATGTCCGCATTGGAAGTCATCAAGTGCAGACATGGAGCGCCATTTACAAATTCGTCGAAAAAACCGCCGATGTTACTACTGACAACGAGACCGTAATTAATTTTCAGCTTGAGCAACTAAATGGCGCAATCAAAGGTATCCTTAAAAATTCCCTGACGGGCGCTCCTGTCGAAGGAGCAACAGTCCAGATTGACGGTCTGGACGCAACACGCGTCACAACCCCCGTTGATGGCTCATTCATGCTGGATAATGTCGTTCCGGGGTACCATGATGTGCAGACATGGTCGCCGGGATATTTCTTTCTGCAAATACGGGTGAACGTCCAACCGAACCAGACCCTGGACATGGGAAATGTCCACCTTGTGCCCTCCTCGTCCATGCTGCCCGAGGGAACAAACTTTTATTTCGATGATGGACCGGGGGGATGGAATTTCAAATCCTTTCCCGGTGTCCTGGGAGTTCCCCTGTCCACATCCTCAAACGGTCACCTCGGACTCTCTCCGGGCGGCAATACCAACTGCTTTGGATACTGGGAAAGCCCGTTTATAGCCTTCACCCCCGGAAAGACCTACCGCATGCGATTCACCCTAACAAGCAATCTTGATAATCCCCAGCGGGTTCCGAACGCACGCTTACGCATCAACAGCGGAAATAACCAGATAATTTCCCTTCTCTCCATTGACAGCCGGGGGGGCGGTGAATCATCGCCCACCACGACTCCCAAGACTTATGACGTCATTTTTTCGCCGCCGGTATCATCCTCAAGCGATGGTTTTACCATCTGCTTCGACCTTATAAACATCGGAACGGATGACGACCCCACAGCCTGGATTTATTTAGAGAGCGTGGAGAACGAGGCGGTCAATATCATAAAGGCACAATAAGGAAAAGGCGGGTGCCCCGCGGGCAGGGGATAAAAATAAAAAAACCCCGGAAAGCCTTGTTTTTATTGACCTTCCGGGGCATTATATCTGGCGGGAGCGACGAGATTCGAACTCGCGACCTCCGGATTGACAGCCCGGCGTTCTAACCAGCTGAACTACGCCCCCGCATCATTTGCCACTGCCACTTCTGGTGGGCGGTACAAGATTTGAACTTGTGACCCCCGGCTTGTAAGGCCGATGCTCTCCCACTGAGCTAACCGCCCGAAAAAACTATTTACAATTTCGAACAAGCCCGAAAATCAATTACTTAACAACCAATCATTTTTCCAGGAGAGCACCAACCGTCAAGACTTTTTTAAAATAAACCCGGCATTGTGGCGCAACACGCCGGCTTCCATCCACGATACACGACTATTGTGAATCCCCGCCAAGTTTCCTCTTGAGGGCTGTAGCGAACTCATAATCTTCAAAATCAACACCGCCAGCGAGGGCGGCATCAAGTGACTCAAGCGCCCCTTTCCTGTCCGTCATTGCCGCCTGAATTACAGCAAGGTGATAATAATATACCCGCTCACCCTCATCAGGCTTGAAGGATAATATCTCGGATTCTTCGGGAGGAAGGAGTCTTTGGCGGCGACTTTCCTCTTTTGCCTCAGCAAGCGCCCTGTGCTGGGCTTCAAGGGCATCCTTGAACCGCCCCGACTTGAAAAGCGCCCAGGCAAGCGTGTCAAGGGTATAAGCGCGTGGGGATTTTTCCGCAGCCTCACGGGCAAGTGTCACCGCCTCATCAATATTGTAATTCTCATCGGCAAAATGCCACGCAAGGTTATTCAGATAAAGGACATTCCGTTCCTGCTCAATGTCCTGGCGGTAATTCTCCTCAATAATCTTTCTCAACCGCCGGACATCACTTGTAATCTCACTCTCGTGGCGAATAACGGGGTTTTTGCCCGTGGCAACCCTTGATGTCTCGATATTGCCATACCTTGCGCGGGCAATGCGGAGTTTCAGGATGAAGGCGACATTTTTCTGTGTTCCCAGCCCGGGGAAACTGATGTCAGGGTAGCCCGCAAGGAAGAGGTTTGTCTCGCGGTCAGCATCCTCAAGACGTCCCATTTTATAAAGACACCAGGCAATATCATAATGCAGGGAGAAATCATCCGGTCTTTTCTCAAGCGCCTGTTTGTAATACTCGCGCGCCCTGTCAAAATGCCGGAAATGTTTTTCATACGTGGCGCGGAAGGAATAAAAAAGAGAGCCGCGCCGCTGTAATGAAATCTCCCTCATAAGACGCTCCATCACAGTAGTGTCATACTTTGCGCCGGGGCGCGTCAGGAATGTCAGGAGCGCCTGATAAGCAGATGCCCTATCAGGCTCCATACGAACAGCCCGGATATATACATCAAGCGCCTTATCAAACTCTCCCTTTTTCCAGCGGTAATTTCCGAGGAGCATAAGCGTCCTGCTGTTGAAATATCCATTTCTCACGGACTCCCCGTAATCCTCGTAGGCGCGTTCTGTATTGCCCAGAACAAGATTGGCAATGCCGGAAAGGTAATACAATTCCCCTTTATCGCCGCCCAGTTTCAATGCGGTCTTGTAATGTTCCAGGGCATCCTGCGTCCTGCCTTCCGCCATGAGAAAGGCGCCGAGCTCCCTGTGGACGGCGGGTTTTTCCGGTGAGAGGCGAACGGCGCGGCGATAATACTGTTCCGCCTCGCCGATGCGTCCCGCAATCCGCATATTCTCCGCATACCAGAGGCACCAGGGTGTACTATAAACAGGGCGGACGGCATAAACCAAACCGACGGCAAGAAGGAGTGAGAACAGGAGATAAACGAAACGGGCTGTCGGCAGGGCACGCTCCTCACCCACCCGCCGTGCCATGAGATAATAACCGACAACAAATCCTGAAATCACCCCGCCGAGGTGGGAGGCATTATCAACAGATGGTTGAAGAAATCCCATAATGAGGTTATAAATGATGAAGATAATAATGATGAGGGCAGGGCGTTCATTGAAAACCTTTTTAAAATCGGTCGGGAAGAGAAAACGCCCCGCAAGCGCCGCACCGCCAAGTCCGAAAATCGCACCGGACGCCCCCACACTGATATATTGCGGATGAACAATAACGGAGAGGACGCTCCCCGCTACACCTCCATAAATGTAAAGCCCCAGAAGGCCGCGCCTCCCCAGGAGCGGCTCAACAAGCCATCCCAGGACATATAGCGCATACATGTTGAAGATGAGGTGAACGGGGTCAAAATGGAGAAAGATGGTTGTGAAAAGTCTCCAGTATTCACCCTTCCAGACGGACGGTCCGAACTGTGCGCCGAATTGCAGGAGCGACAGGGCGTCCTTCTTGCCATAAAGGGAAAGTCCGGTGAAGACCCCACAGTTTATGACAATAAGTGTGACCGTGGTGAAGACACGCGGGGCAAATATCCCCTTTTTTAACCATTGATTATTCATCGCCAGAAGAGGGGTATGATTTCCTCCATAAGATGGGAACGCTTTTCGGGAGCGTCCTCGCCTTCATGACAGGTTACCAGGAGAAATGGGCGCAGAAAACGGGAACCTGTGCTTTCCTTGCCAGTGGCATTGGCATAAAGATGAATGTGGGATTCGCCGCGGCTGTAAAGGGCGTTGCCATTCTGGTCGCAAACGAGCTTAAAACCAAGTTCCGACATGGCAGCACGCATAAATCCAAGCCTTTTTTCGTGAAACCGGCGGATAATGTCAAACTCAACATCCGTGCCAAGGTGAAAATATAGTGTGGCATAATAGTGCTCCCCTACGCGCTCAAAGGGAACACAAACAAGATTTTCCTCACTCACCTTTGACTCATGGGTGAGATTTATCACATGTCCATTGCCGCTCGAACCGAAGGCGCCGAAATATCCCTCGTCAAGGGGAAGAATCTCCTCAGGTGGAAGTGGGGCTATGGTGATGCTCCCCTCAGGTATCTCCAGAAAAAAACCCCTGGTTTCAATTCCCTCATGGATATCAAGTTCATAATCCCCGATGGAGGATAGTTGAATGGCGCCCATGAGCGGCGTGTATCCGGCGCCCTGGATTATTACAGTGTGTTTGCTGTAATCATCCTCAAAAAAGGATTCAAGCGGGGTGTCGGAACAGTGGACCCAGAATGTAATCCCCTGCGGTGAGAAGATACTTTTCAGGTCAAGGGGAGGCTGTGAGGGAAAGGGACGGCGTGGAAAATCCCTGAGGAATGATTGAACCTTATCGAGATTCCCCTGGGTTGCCGGATTGCGACTTTGATGCCTGCACCAGATGTCCTGCGCAGAATTTACGGCATTTGTGATATATTCCATGTGCGCCTGATTGTAAAAAAGTCCCCATCGGTCGATATGGAATTCCAGCCGCCGCATGTTGTAAATATCGAAAAAGATAAGCGGTTGCCCTTCCGGGACATAATAGACATTATCCGTGCCGAAATTCAGGGTCACCTTTCTATACCCTCATCAAAGTGTTATATCTCCATAACCAACCCAATTACGGAATGCAATTTGGATTTTGTGTCTCTGTCAATATTGGGTTATTTCAATGGAAGGAACCACTTCCCTCTCCATCCTCCATAATTTTGACTTTACAGGAGGCAGAATTGGGGGAAATAGTTTTATTTTATAAACAGGGCAAAAACGGGAGGTTTTTTCATGCCTTATCTCATCGTGAAAAAGGGGGAGTTGGAGGGGCAGACAATCCCTTTGCAAAATGAAAAGACCGCCTTCGGGCGCGCTGAGAACTCCGATGTGTGCCTGAAAGACATCAATATATCCCGACGCCATGCCCAGATTCTGCGCCTGAAAAATAATGTCATGGCAATCGTCGACCTCGGCAGCTCCAACGGCACCTATGTCAATGACTTCCCCATCAACCGCATCTTCCTGATGGATGGGGATGAAATCCGGATGGGGGAAACGGTCATGACCTACTGCGAGGGTGAACCGGAGGAAAAGCATCCTGCCAAACCCCTCATTCTGGATAAGGAGAAACCAATCTCAGCCATCCCCGCGACCCATGCCACAAGGGTCATGCCACCCACAGGCGAGCAAAGCCCGCTTGATTCCCTTAAAGAGGCATATCTCCACCTTCACACTCTTTATAAAATTACGAGCGACATGAACAGCGCCCGGGACTTATCTGAATTGTATCAGAAGGTCGGAGGCGCAATGCAGATGTCAATTGGCGCCGACCGGGTTGCGTTTTTTAAACTGGGGGGCTTATCTGACAGACTCGAACTCCAGTCTGTGTCCCACAATCCCTCATCGCAAACCAACCACTCACTTAAGGAACAGCCGTTCCACCAGCAGGTTCTCAACTGCATCAAAGAGGAAAAGGCGCCCTTTCTTTTCACAGAGGAGGAAGCCGCAGATGAGGGTGAGCCGCGCGCCACGGTGATGGGCGTCCCTATCATGCGGGAGGGCGAACTCACCGGTATAATCTATGTCGATAGTCCTTTAACCGGACGGACTCTCAATAAAACAGACCTGGATTTTGCCGCCGCTGTGGCGCTCCAGATGGGCACATCCGAGGAACGGCTGCAAAACTTGCGGCAACTCAGCGAAAAAAATTCACAACTCGAGCGCGTTATCAATGAAAACCTGACCATTGTCTGCCGCAATCAAAAAATGCTGGAAATCATGGATATCCTGAACCAGCTGGCGGAGTCGGATTCCAATGTCCTCATCCGCGGTGAAAGCGGTACCGGGAAGGAACTCATCGCCCGCGCCATCCATTTTTACAGCCGGAGGCGCGAGCATCCCCTCATCTGCCTGAATTGCGCCTCCCTGCCGGAGACCCTGATTGAGAGCGAACTGTTCGGTTATGAAAGGGGCGCCTTCACGGGCGCTGTCTCCCGGAAACCCGGAAAATTTGAACTTGCCGACGGCGGGACTCTTTTTCTTGATGAAATCGGGGATATCTCACCATCGGCACAGGCAAAAATCCTCCGCGCCCTCCAGGATGGCGAGATTCAAAGGGTCGGAGGAACCACCACGCTCCATGTGGATGTCCGCCTCATTGCGGCGACCAACAAAGACCTCTTGCGCGCCATCCAGTCCAGTCAGTTCCGCGAGGACCTCTATTACCGCATCAAGGTGGTGGAAATTGAGATTCCGCCCTTGCGGGAGCGCAAGGAGGATATCCCTGTTCTTGCGGAATATTTCCTGAAAATACTCCGGGGAAAAACCGCATCACGGGTCGTCCGCTTCTCCCCTGAAACCATGCACATACTCGTGGAATATCCCTGGCACGGCAATGCGCGTGAGTTGCGCAATGTGGTTGAGCGCGCGCTTGTTTTCTGCCGGGGTGATGAAATCTTCCCCCAGCACCTCCCCGCCGAATTGACACACGGCGAAAAGTCGCCAGCCACCTCACCGGATGCCCCGCCCAGCCCCCTCACCGAAATGGAGCGTCTGCACATTATCAAAACACTTCAGCATGTCGGCGGGAATAAACTTAAGGCGGCGGAACTGCTCGGCATCAGCCGCTCGACACTCTATGAAAAGATGAAACAATACGACATCATCAAATAAGACTCGTGGAAGTGGACCCGGAATCACCAAAGATTTTCCTTGATGTTATTTTTTTCTCAAATATTAATTAAGAATAATAAACATAGAAAGTGGATAGTGCGGTATTTTTGTTTATATGAACGAAATTTTTTAATTCTCCTTTGCAGAATCTGCGGGAAAAGGAGTTCTCCCCATGTCCGAGCCATCACCCAGTTTTCTTAAACCACAGGAAGAGCAGACACTCCTGAGGATCGCCCGATTCACCCTTGAAAAATGGGTGGAGGAGAAAAAATACCCCTCTGAAAAGGAACTAAAGGCTTATGACATTACTCCCGCACTGGAACATAAGGCGGGTGTCTTCGTCTCACTCCATAAGATGGGCGAACTGCGGGGATGCATCGGCTATGTGGAGGACACGACCACTATCCTCCGCGGTGTGATTGAAAACACAGTCAATGCCGCATCCAAAGACCCCCGTTTCCCGCCGGTGAACGAGAATGAAACGGACATGGTGGATATCGAGGTCTCCGTTATGACACCTCTTGAGCCTGTGGATGATATTGAGACAATTGAGGTGGGGAAAGATGGTCTTGTGGTTGAGCGGGGTTTTCACCGGGGGCTGCTGCTCCCACAGGTTGCCACGGAATGGGGCTGGGATAAATATGAATTTCTGGAAAACACCTGTCAGAAGGCAGGACTCCCCCCTGACGCTTACCAGAAGAAGGATACTAAAATATTCCGCTTCAGGGCGCAGGTTTTCGGCGAAAAAAGAATATGACAAAGAATCAGGCGGATTTATCCACGAATCTTCACGAATTTGTGAAGATTAGTGCAAATTCGTGGATAAATTCTCAATCATAGCCAATATGCTTCCCACTGCCAAAAAGCAATAAAATACCCCCGATGTCTATTAACCGACCCGGGGGTTCTATTTTATCATAATATCACAATGAAGCCTTAATGTTCATTGCTCCTTTTTGACAACCTGTCTCCTTGAACGAACAATCCCCGTTATGAAAAGTCGTCCCTCATCCATGGATTTATCAGTTGCAAAACTTGCCCCCCACCAGCATGTGTAATCACCCGCTTTGAAAAGGAAAATAACATGATATGGCTTGTCCTTGGAATGCTTCTGCATGTCCACATCCGGAATTGACTTGGAGTTGACTTCCAGAACCCATGAATCGGGAATGGTGTTGGTGGGGTCAGGTCCCTCAAAGAGCACCTTAGCGCCAACCACCTGCTTGAATTGAGAACATACCTGTTCAAATGTCTGGTTCAGGGCATACTTGAACGTCCACACAGGTTTTGCTTCATCCTTAGGTTTAAGCACCCTGTTATTAGAACCCTTTGCCCAGCCCTCAGGCCATTTGAAGACCATCTGCAAATTGCCGGAGAGGTCAAACGACAGGCTCACGGGGCGGCGGTCAGCCGATGCATCCGCTTCCACGCCGGCACCGGTGCTACTCGAATACAGGGTGCCGGACTTTCCTCCACCCGTCTGGTATGAGCCGGGAAGAACACCATTACCCTGCCCGCGGGAGAGGTTCTGGTTTGTGCCTCTGTAAGTTCCTGCATATCTCCTGCCGCCGCTCCCACCCGATGTGGCGAACTGTGTTCCGTATTTCCTCCAGTTATTGACATCATCCGTTTCCTCACCACGATAGGGCACGGCATAGGTTGTGCCATTTCTGCCCATTGAAAAGATCTGGAAAGAGGAGGGATTGTACCAGGTCTCTGAGGCAGAGAAAGGATGGTCTGTGGGATATCTTGTCCCACCAAGACTGGAATAATTATCGGAACGGATATAATAATATGGCATCCCCCAGGGGTCCAGAATCTGGACATATCCCATCGGTGTGGATGCGGTAGGAGACATGCCAAAACGGTCGCCGAGCTGCTCCTCATCCAGTTCAATATAAGGACCCAGCCAGCGATAGTGCAGGGGGCGATGCAAATCGCCGCTCAGGCTGTGAATAAGGGCAAGCTGTAGATATCCGCTTCCGAAGGAGCCT
>Ga0315291_10004567_pt1 | contig 17606 bp, 18 predicted proteins | sample YL17G12_20_MG_FD_203070 | JGI IMG/M metagenome (GOLD analysis project Ga0315291, IMG submission 203070) | Sediment microbial communities from Yellowstone Lake, YNP, Wyoming, USA - YL17G12_20 | ecosystem: Environmental > Aquatic > Freshwater > Lake > Sediment | place: USA: Wyoming | collected...
TATCCGACCCGCCTCAGAGGGCTTGATAAATCAAGCCCCTACAACCCATGTTTTGCAGAAAGTGATGGAATTACGATTTTTTCACACCTTCTGAGGCATTACTGATTTTTGCTCTTTACACTTTGGGCTTTAAACTTTACACTTTTAACTGTGCTACAATTAACTCCTTAAACTCCAAGAGGTGAAGCGCGGCCATAGTGAGCTGGCTGTATCTAACTCAGGGGGAATTGCCATGAAATTCATTTCACCGATAATGTTCGTACCATTTCTCATGCTGATGGGCATACTCTGTTGCAGCATTGCGCTCCCGACCCGCGCAGATGCCCAGGATGAGGAATCCTTCTCGGGAGAGGTGGGCGAAGATGCGCTCTCAGGGGTGCCGTGCGAAACTGCTCCCGGCGCCCAGGGAGCGCCTGTCAGCGCGAGCGGAATCGAGGGATGGGTGCGGGCCGCGAAGAAGCGGATGAGTTTTGCGGTGGCAAATATCTTTGAATCGCGGGACGTGTGGCGCGGCATCAACTGGTTCGGAATCGATCCGGCATATCTCATGGGCGGCGATTTCAAGCTCGATCTCACCCCCTATGACGAACAGCGGTTGAGGGATATATGGGAGGTGAAACTTCACTCCATGGTGGGAGGCGCGTGGGCACTCAAGAGGGGGCACGAGATCAACGATCGGTACAAAGTGATGGCAGTGATGGAAAACAGGTTTATGAAGTACCTGGATTTTGACATCGGCTACGAGCACTACGGCCTCCCGCCGTTCAATAACCACGACAGGGATTTTGAGGAGCTGCTCCTCCGCACCGGATTCAACTCGATCCCCACATTCAAGCCCCTCATGCTCCCCGGCTACGCAAAGCCTGTCACCGCGATCCCGTTCGCCGTTCACTACGGCGCCTATAGCGGTTTTTCGTCAAAGAGCTTTGCGTGGACCACCGATAGATACGGATTCCACGGCTATCCCAATAACTGGTGGTGGCACAATGTGGAATTCAATCTCATCGTTCCCTTCCCCGATGTCATCCCCGACAGAACATGGGGTATCCTTCAGTGCCTGAAGCTGGACTCCACAATCTGGGCGATCGACAGACCATCAGTCCTCCCCGGACTGAAGAGCGGTCTGCAGGACGCGGAATTCGGCTTGGCCCTCCCTCTCATCCTCGACATGGGGAAGGCGTTCACGCTTGAGAGGTACCTGTGGGGCGCCTTCGGCGAGTCGAAAATCATCGTCGAGCCATTCGTGCGGTATGTGATGGACGCCCAGAATCTCGATACCAACACGATGGTCTGGCACGACAAGGACGAGATTGTCGGCGGGGTGGCGCTGGTGTACGCGTTCTAGCGCAATGGCGTGTGCGGCGATGTGCAATTCCAGAGCGTCGCCGGTGTGGGGAAGAGGCGCCTGATCTATGACCCTGTGTGGTAGTGTGAGTCCAGCCCGCTGATCGTGCGCGCAAAGCCTTCGACTATTCCGTCGATGATCTTCCGTGCAGGACCCCTCTTTTTTATAAGCCCGGCGATCTGACCCATCATGACCGATCCCTCGCGCACGTTGCCTTCCTGAGCGGCTTCTCTCAGCTTGCCGCTGGCGAGGAGCTCTATCTCAGTCCAGGGGATTCCCGCTTCTTCCATTTTCTTGAGCTCCCGCGTGAGCTTGTTGCGGAGCGCCCGCACCGGCTTCCCGATAGAGATGCCCGTGACCGCGGTGGAGCGGTCCTCCGCGTTGAGCACCGCCTGCTTGTAACGCTCGTGCACGCCGCATTCATCGGCGACGATCAGCGCGGTCCCGATCTGGATCCCCTCCGCCCCGAGGGCGAACGCGGCGGCCATCCCGCGGCCATCGCCGATGCCGCCCGCGGCGATGACGGGGATGCTGACCGCGTCGACAACCTGAGGCATGAATGGCATGGTTGAAATATCGCTGATGTGTCCGCCCGCTTCATGCCCCTCGGGTATCACGGCCTGAGCCCCCGCCTCCTCGGCGAGTTTTGCCATGAGGACTGAAGCGGCGAGAGGGAATACCTTGATCCCGCACTCCAGGAGTGCAGCTATATGTTCTTGAAAATTAGGGTCGGCTCCGAGGGTAACAAGGTCGGGGCGGAGTGCCGTGACGATGTCCAGATGCGAAGAGAAATTGGGGGATATGCCTACAAGATTGACGCCGATGGGCTTCCGGGTGAGTTCTCTGGCGCGTCTGATCTGTTCTCTCAGAAGATCAGGAGGGAGATTGCCCGATGCGAGCATGCCCACGCCGCCGGCCTCGGAGACCGCCGCGCACAGATTCGCGTCAGAAACCCATGTCATCCCTCCGCCGATGATGGGATACTCTATCCCCAATAGGCGGCAGAGGCGGTTTCCGCGAAAGAGCTCTCTGTAGTTCACGACAGCCTTTGGATCAGTAGATGCGCTTTTTTTCCTTCTTCTCGCGGCGCTTCTCTTTCAGGGTCTTCTGAGGCTTCTTTTTGAGCTCGTGTTTGGCCTTGTCCTGTGAACCCATCAGTGACCTCCTTTTTTGCGTGCCGCTTTTGGCTTCTTTTTTATGGCCTTTCGTACGATCAGATAACCCCCATTCGCGCCCGGAACAGCGCCTTTGATGAGGAGGAGGTTCTTATCTTTGACCACCCTGGCCACCTCGAGGTTCTGAACGGTGCTCCGCGCAGCGCCAAGGTGCCCCGGCATGCCGAGGCCTTTGAAGATTCTCCCGGGAAACGTATGCTGGCCGACGGAGCCTCCGTGTCGGAAGCATTCGTGTGTGCCGTGTGAGCCGGGGAAGCCGCTGAAATGGTGGCGCTTGATGACCCCTGCGAACCCCTTCCCTTTCGATATGCCGGTGACGTCGATGAAATCGCCCGCAGTGAATATGTCAGCCCCGATGACCTGGCCGATGCTGAAGTTTTTGATCTCATCAGACGGCAGGCGTATCTCCCTGAGCAGTTTGAACGGTGCGGTCTTCGCCTTTGCGAAGTGCCCTTTCAGAGGTTTAGTGAACGACGTGGCCTTGCCCTCGTCAAAACCGAGCTGGAGCGCACTGTATTTCGCCGTATCCTCTGTTTTTACCTGAACGACCGCGCATGGCCCGGCCTGCACGACGGTGACGGGAACGGCTTTGCCATCATCGGTAAATATCTGGGTCATACCCAGCTTCTTGCCCAAAAGACCCATCGTATAATGTTTCATCTATATCTCTCCACAGAGGGCCGCTATTATATAAAAATAAGAGGGCGGTGCAACCATATTTTTGCGTGCGCTCCTTTTATGTGCAGTCATCGGCCACCCGCGGCCCTGCTGCGGGACCGCCTCCATGGTTATGGGAGAGGCCCTAAATGGCGGATTTGTAGGGGTCGGATTCATCCGACCCGCGTAACGGGCCGCGTGAGCCACGCGGCAAGCTTGATACTTGCCCGCCTCTGGCGGGAATCAAGCCCCTACAGAATCACCATTTCTCAATTACGCGCACCCAGCTGGTGAAGATATTAATCGGTTATCCGCCATTTCGGGAGAGGCGGGATTCTGGATTGTTGAGGGCGCACTATGATATTATAAAAACGAAAAGGCAGAAGGGAAGCGGCGATGAACCACTATGTTATGTTGCGCTGTGCGGTCACGTGTTTTTTCTGCTCGCGCATGCCTCTCGATTCAACGCCTCCCGTTTCCATCGCTCCGCATATGGCGGTGGTGAATGGCGATGCAACAGCCATTGCGAAAAATGAGCCGGACCCGGAGAAGCTTCACCTGATCGATTTCTTCTCCCGCAGGTCCGATAAAGATAGGTTTTCCGAGACCCGCCCGCGGGTCGGGGGTGAGGGAGATCAGGTGGGTGGACAGGTGTCTCCTGATCCGCATCAGGAGGGAGCCTCCTCTTCTGCTCAGCGTGATCAACGCGCCCCACGGCAACAGGCCTCTCGCGATTCTGCCCGGGGGATGCAGGACGAGGCCCTCGACGAAGCCAGGGCGCTCGAGGCAGAAGGTTTGGACGAAGAGGCGTTGCTCCTCGTGAACAGTGTAATAGCGGGCAACGAAGATTTTATGGAGGCCTATCTTGAGCGGGCAAAAATTCATTTAAACAGGAATACGTATGATCTCGCCGCGAGGGATTACCGGGAGGCGATATCGTGCAGCGCGAGTAGCGTCGAGGCTCACTACGGCCTCGGGCTGGCCTGCGAGAAGTGGGCGGAGAGATTAGAAGCCTCGGGAGACAGCGCGCGGGCGTATGAAAAATTCCGCGAGGCAGTTCTCGAGTACAAGAAAACGCTCTGGTATAGCCATGGCCATGCCCCGGCCTACTACGGCCTGGGATGTGCGTACTCGAGGCTGGGTATGCGGGAAGACGCCCTCTATTATTTTAAAAGAGCGATGGAAAACGCGGAACACAATTCAGACCTTGCGCGCCGGGCGCGGTACAATGTGCGGTTGCTGGGAGGGTATTGAAGGAATCGACTGGGCGAAACGGCGAACCGGCGAGACGGCGAGCGAGGAGAACGATATTCGCCGGCTCGCCGTATCGCCGGTTCAGCTTTCTTTGTGCCTCGACTACATCTCCTTCTCGATAACACCCAGGTTCTTATCCAGGGTTTTGAGGATGAAATCAACATCCGCGCCGCTGATGCAGAGGGGCGGCTTGATGCGGATGACGTTGCCGGCCATAGCCCCTTTCCCGATGAGCAGGCCCATGTCTTTGCAGAGTTCCATGAGCCGCAGCGTCTCCTTCGCGGCTGGTTCCTTTGTCTTTCGATCTTTCACGAGCTCAATCCCGAGCATGAGCCCCATGCCGCGCACCTCGCCTACCATTAGGTGCTTATCCTGGAGCTCCTTGAGCCCTCCCGTGAGTTTATCGCCCATCACCTTCGCGTTGTGGGCATAGTTGTACTTCTCGATAACCTCCAGGACCCCCAGCCCCTGTGTCATGGATACGGGATTACCGCCATAGGTGTTGAAGTGCACTTTCCCGCGCATGGACTCCGCGATAGTGCGGGTGGTGGTCACCGCTCCGAGCGGCACGCCGTTCCCTATCCCCTTTGCCATGGCGATGATATCCGGGACACATCCCCACTGCTCGATGCCCCACATCTTGTCGCCGGTGCGGCCAAAGCCCGTCTGTACCTCATCAGCGATGCAGATACCACCGTATTTCCGCACAATCTCGTACACGATGGGGAAGTACTCCTTGGGAGGGCAGACGACCCCGCCGAAACCCTGGATGGGCTCGGCGATGAAACCTGCAATTTTCCCCGAGGTGCTGTACTTGATAACCTCCTCTACTTCCCTTGCGCAGATGAGATCGCAGGCGGGGTAGGTGAGGTGGAACGGGCAGCGGTAGCAGTAGCCCGCGGGCGCGTGGGAGACGCCGAACACATAGGGGAGACTGTGGCGCCAGAGGGACTGCCCCGTGAGCGACATGGCCATGAGCGTCCTGCCGTGGAACGAGTGCCGGATGGCGATGAACTCCTGCCTGCCTGTGTAGTTCTTGGCGAGGAGCGTGGCGAGCTCGTTCGCCTCGCAGCCGCTGTTCGTGAAGAAACTGACCTTGAGGTCGCCCGGCATCACGCTTGCCAGCTTCTTCGCGTAGAGGACGATGATGGGATGGTAGTACAGCGTGGTCATGTGCTGGAGTGTCTGTACCTGTTTTACCACTTTCGGAATGATGTCTGGATGGCAGTGGCCGACACTGATGGTGACGACGGCGCTGAATGCATCAAGATATTTTTTGCCCGCATCGTCATAGACGTATTGCATTTCTCCCCGCACTATGTTCAGCGGCGTGCTGAAATAGGTCATCGTGCTCGGGAGGAGATATTCCTCCCTCATCTTCTTGATTTCTTCAACCGTGAGCTTCTTCTCTGACATTGCATTCCCCTTTATACCGTGGTTGGTTCGTTTGAATAGTTTTAGTCTTTTGAACTTTGTGAACCATTCGAACGATTCACACAGTTCAAACTGCTCAAACGCCTATTTCTTTATTCTTCCTTCAATGGCCCCCCAGGGCTCGCGCCGGACAAACTGACCCCCGCCGGTTTCACCGATGAATTTCCCCTCCCGCGCGACGAGGCGCCCGCGGCTGAAGGTCATCGCCGGGTAGCCGGTGAGCTTCCATCCATCGTAGGGCGACCAATCGCAGTTCGTCTGGAGTCGTTTGGGCGTGATCACAAATTTCTTCTTGGGGTCAAAGACAACCACGTCGGCGTCAGCGCCAACGGTGAGCGTCCCCTTGCGGGGGTAGAGGCCGTGCAGGCGAGCGGGGTTGGTGCTCACGAGCTGAACGAATCGATTGAGCGAGAAGCGCTTTTTCCCCACGCCGAACGTGTACATCAGCGGAACCATGGTCTCAACCCCCGGCATGCCGTAGGGAATCTTGGTGAAATCACCGTGCCACATGGCCTTCTGCTTCGTGGTGAAGGTGCAGGTATCAGTGGCGATGAGGGATACCTCGCCGTTGATCACGCCGCGCCAGAGGCGGTCGGCATCCTCCCGTTTCTTGATCTGGGGGCAGGTGGCATACCAGTGGCCGTTCTTTTTTGTGAAGACCGAATCATCCAGCAGGAGGTACTGCGGGCATGTCTCCGCGTACACGCTGACGCCGCGCTCCTGCCCCGCCTTGACCGCGTCCGCCGCAGCGCCAGCTGACATATGGACGATGTAGACGCGGCCGTTGGTAACCTCCGCCCATTTGATGGCCCGCTGGACCGCCTCCTCCTCGACGAACGCGGGGCGTGAGAGGACGTGTCCCCACGCTCCGAGCTTCCTGAAGTCCCGGTGATACTTCTTGATGAGGCCGTCCATCACGAAGACGCTCTCCGCGTGGAGCTCGATCATCGCGCCGATCCGCGCGGTCTCTTCGAGCGCGCGGTAGAGCATGAAATCGTCGGCCATCCAGCCCTGGTCCTTGTATATCATGAACATCTTGATGGTGGGTATCCCATAGTCGATCAACTGCTCCAATTCTCGGGGGGAATTCTCGCTCCAGTCGGTGAGGCCGGCATGCAGCGAGTAGTCGATGCATACCCTCCCATCCGCCTCCGCGCGGCGGTTCTTCACGGCCTCCATGACGGGCCGCCCCTTTACCTGTATGGCGTAATCAATAACCGTGGTGATCCCCCCGCACGCCGCGGCCTTGGTGCCGTTGACGAAATCATCCGATGAAACCGTTCCGCAGAAGGGGAGCTGAAAGTGGACATGGGCGTCTATCCCACCCGGCATGACGTATCTGCCGCGCGCGTCCACGACCTCTGTTCCCGGCTGAGGGGTGAAGTCACGGCCGATGGCGACGATCTTCCCCCTGTCAAGGACGAGGTCACTCTGGAAGACGTCGGACTCCGTGACGAGCGTGCCTCCCTTTATGATGGTGCCCATAGAACCTCCAGTGGTAAGGATTAAGCGGTAAGCACTAAGCCCAATAAAACCTTGCGTAATCCTTAGTGCTTAATTCTTAATCCTTGTTTTCTATTTCTTCTTCAGCGGTACCTTTGACTCCCGGAGCACGATGCATTCGTCTATGGGGCATACGTGCGAGCAGAGTCCGCAGCCGACGCAGCGCTCTTCATCCACCGACGGCTCGCGCTTCTTGGCGTCCCATTTAATCGCCTGGTACGCCGCGTCATTGCAGGAAATGTGGCAGAGTCCGCAGCCGATGCAGAGATCCTTATCAATGGTAGAAACGAGGCGGTAGCTGCGGCTGAGCGATTCGTGCGTGGTCATCTTCTGTGCGGCGAGGCCGACCATCTCTGCGATTGAGCCGAACTGGTGATCCTCCATGTAGTTGGCCAGTCCCTCGCAGAGGTCATCGATGATCCGGTAGCCCCAGTGCATCACCGCAGTGCAGACCTGGACAGTGGTCGCGCCGAGCAGAATGAACTCAGCCGCGTCCCGCCAGCTGCTCACCCCGCCGATCCCCGAGACAGGGCAGTGTGTTGATTTGAAGATCTCGCAGACTGCCCTGAGCGCGATCGGCTTCATCCCCGGCCCCGAGCATCCGCCATAGGTGCTGAAGCCGTTCACCGACGGGAACGGCTCGGTCGTATCGAGGTCCACGCCGATGAGGCCCGCGACGGTGTTGATCGCTGATATCGCATTGGCGCCGCCGGCCTGTGCGGCTTTCGCCGTCACCTTGATATCCGTGATATTTGGCGTGAGCTTGATCATGACCGGGATGCGCGCGACGTCCTTGACCCACTGGGCGATGTGCTTGGTGATCTCGGGGTCCTGGCTGCACACGCTCCCCATGCCGCGCTCCGGCATGCCGTGCGGGCAGCCGAGGTTGCACTCTATCATATCCGCGCCGGCGTCCTGCACGCGCCTGGTGAGTTCCTGCCAGTCTTTTTTCACCGAGCCGGCGGCCATGATGCTGCCGATGACGATGTGGGAGGGATACCGTTTTTTTATCTGGCCCATTTCCTTGAGCCAGACCTTCAGGCCGCGGTCTGTGGTGAGCTCTATGTTCTGGAGGACCGCCATCCGTTTCTTTTCGTAGTTGAGGGAGGCGAGGCGCGGGGCGACATTGGCCACCGGTTCCCCTTCAGGGACGAGGGTTTTTATAATTGCCCCCGCCCATCCCGCGTCGAAGGCGCGCATGATCATCTCGCCCGTCGTCGTGGGGGGGGCCGACGCGAGGATAAACGGATTTTTGAGCTGCAGGCCGCAGAACTCAACGTTCAGGAGCTGAGATGCGGTTATCATGGTTGCCATGGTGCCTCCCTTGCTTCGTCGCTCATCGCCGGTGACTCGTGGCCCGGCGATGGTAATTGTTTCTCGAGTCAGGTGCCCGCGCCTATGCGGTGACCCGATAGCGAGCTTGTCCCGCCGAAGGTCCCGAGCTGCTGTTTCGAGGGAACCGAAGTCGAGGGGATTGCTCGATAGCTTCGGTTATCTTTTCCTAATATATCTGTCAATCGCCTCCGCGGCAGTCTTGCCGGCCGCAATGGCCTCGACGGCTGTCGCCCCTCCGTTCACGGCGTCCCCGCCCGCAAAGACGCCCGGGATGCTGGCGAGGCCGTTTTCCTTTGTCTTTATGCACCCCCGCTTGTCCGTGCGGAGGCCGAGCTGGGTGAAGAGCTCCCTGTCCGTCTCCTGGCCGAGCGCCTGGATGACGGTGTCCACCGTGAGCGTGAATTCGGAACCGGGTATGGGGATGGGGCGCGGCCTACCGCTCTCGTCCTTGGGGCCGAGCCTCATCTTGATGCATTCCACCGCTTCAACCTTCTTTTTGCCCAGGATCCTCTTCGGCGCCGTGAGCAGCATGAACTCCGTCCCTTCTTTGAAGGTGAGTGCCACCTCGCTCTCCCATGCGGGCATCTCAGCCCTGCCGCGCCGGTAGATGATGAGCACGCGTTTCGCTCCCAGGCGCAGGGCCGTTCCCGCGCAGTCCATCGCCGTGTTGCCGGCTCCGAAAATGGCCACGGTGTTCCCGATGCGGGGCTTGGAGCGGCTGAACTTCGCCGCGGTGAGGAATTCCATCGCGTCCCACACGCCCTTGAGCCTCGTCCCCTCGATATTCTGCCACTTTGATTTCCACGCCCCTGCGCCGACAAATACAGCAGCATAGCCTGCGGCCTTGAGCTTCTTGACATCCGTGATTTTCTTGCCCGTGAGGATTTTTACTCCCATCTTTCTGATCTGCTCGATCTCAGTATCCACGATCTCCTGGCTGAGCCTGTACGGGGGAATGCCGTAGGTGAGCATTCCCCCCGGCTTCCTGTTCTGCTCAAAGACGGTCACGTTGTATCCCCTCCTGGCGAGCTCCGCGGCGCAGGCGAGGCTTGCCGGGCCGGCGCCGATGCACGCCACCTTCTTCGCTCCCTTGGCCTTCTTGATTTCAGGGATGCGATATCCCCGCAGGAGCTCGACATCGGCGACATACCTCTGGAGGGCGGCGATGTCGGTGGGCGCCGTGGAGTGCCTGTTTCGGCACTCGCCAATGCAAAATATCTCCGCGGGGCATATCCTGCCGCAGACTCCCGCGAATAGGTTGGCGTCCTTGATGATGCGCAGCGCGCTTCGCGTGTCTCCCACGTTGATCCTGCGTATGAACGCGCTGACGTCCACCCCCGCGGGGCAGCCGGCGGTGCAGGGGGCTTCAAAACAAAAGTTGCAGCGGATTGCCTCCCTGTAGGCGATGGTGTGCGAAACCGGCGTGTGAATTTCTTTCCAATCCTTGAGTCTTTCTTTTACGGGGCGCTCGATTGAACTCGTCAGGCCGCTCATGGGAAACCTCCATCAGTGGATTCAAAATGCGCTAAAGTATATCACCGCCGCTCCGACTGCACCACAGCTTTTAGCGCGCGTCGTAGCTCGCACACGAGATGGAGAGACGAGAAAAACAGGCGCCGCGGGAAAAAGAGCTGCAGGAGGGATGCGCACGCCCAGTGTCCGGCGAGCACGGTCCCCTGAGTGACCCCGCGCTGGTCCCCGAGGAAGTGCGAAGGATCGGATTTTTACGGGCGCTGTTTCACGAGGTCTTCGTATGTGTCGGGACGGCGGTCGCGGTAGAACTGCCAGGCGTCCCTCACCTCTTTAATCATGTCCAGGTTCATCTCCGCCACGATGACCTCGTCCCTGTCCTCGCTCCCCTGGGCAATGATCTTGCCGCGCGGGTTGCAGAAGTAGCTCGATCCGTAGAAATTGCCCCAGTTCCACGGCGCCTCAGTTCCAACCCGGTTGATCGCCCCGACATAGAAACCGTTGGCGACGGCGTGCGCTGGCTGCTCCAGTTCCCACAGGTACTTGGAGACACCGGCAATAGTCGCCGATGGGTTGAAGATGATCCACGCGCCGTGGAGGCCGAGGATTCTTGCCCCCTCAGGAAAGTGGCGGTCGTAACAGATGTAGACGCCGATCGTGCCGACCGCGGTTTCAAACACTGGATAGCCAAGGTTGCCCGGCTTGAAGTAGAACTTCTCGTAGAAACCGGGGTGCACGTAGGGGATGTGATTCTTTCGGTAGATGCCGAGCAGCTTGCCGTCGGCGTCAATCACCGCGGCGGTGTTGTAGTAGACGCCTGTCATGGCGAGCTCGTAGATGGGGACGATGAGCACCATGCCGTGCTTCTTCGCGACCTCCTGCAGGCGTTCAACAGTAGGGCCAGGGATCGGCTCGGCGTAATCATACCAGCGCGTGTGGTGCTCGGCGCAGAAGTAGGGGCCATTGAAGAGTTCCTGATAGCAGAGTACCTGAACGCCTTGCGTTGCTGCTTCCGCGGTGAGTGTGATGTGCTTCTGGAGCATGGCCTCCTTGATCTTTGCGAGCTCCTTGGTGATCTCTGCGTGGCTCATTTTTGAGGTATCGGCAGTAGGAGCTATGACGTTGGTCGCCTGTATGAGGCCCCCCTTCACAATCGTAGCCATGAGTGCCCTCCCTTGTCCTGAAGATGCGAGACGGAAGACGTAAAAAGTGAGACGGAAGATGTAAGACGTGAGAAGAAAAACGTAAGAAGAGAAAATTCCATCTCACATTTTACGTCTCACATCTTACTTCTTTCGGGCGTTCCGACACAATCAGTCCTTCACGAAGAGATTCTTGAAGAAGTGCCCCGTCTTGACACCCGCGTCTCTGAAGAAGCAACCCGTCTTCTTCCCGGCAGTCCCGAAGAAATGGCCTGTCTTTTTACCGAATGTCGCGCCGGCATGGCCGACCTTTTCCATGGGCGCGCGCTCCTCCGTCTTCGCTGAAGCTCCGCCGGACAGGTCCGCCTTCGGTGCAGCGTGTGCTGCCACACTCTCCTGTTTTAGTTGCGCGGCTGCCGGGGGGGCTTGGGCTTCTTGACCGCTTTCCTGCGCCAGGACAGGTGAAAGGCCCTGAGCCGCCCAGGCGAAGATGAGAAGCGCAAAAGGGAGAACCATGAGCTTACTACAATTCATAAAAAACCTCCTCGTTGCGGTTAAAGGTTTGAAACTGTTATTACAATAGCATGTTGTCCCGTCATGTCAACAACCGCGTGGGCGCGCTTTTTCTCGGTTGACACCCGGACTCCTCCCTGGACATGCGCTTCTGACGGCATGACAGGCGAGGCATATGCTATTATGGTGATCATATGCGCCTGAGAGCGTCATCTATCGATAGAGAGCTTGGAGATACCCTCTTCAGGGGAAGGGTCACCGGCGCGACGCTCGCAGTCTACGACCGCGTTGTGTATCTGCAGACGTTCAAAGGATCGATGCTTGTCCTTGCACGCGCGGACGTCGGCAATGGGCCGGGATTTATCCTCGTGACGCATGATGACTCCCTGAAGACCGGGCAACCCTCTTTTTATCCAGACGAGCGATTCGAAGGTGAGCAGGGCCTGGTGACAATCGGCGGGGGAAGGATCATTATCGAGGCTGGTGGTGCGGATACATGGGAGCCTTCCCTTATGCCGATGAGAACTTGTCGCCTGAGCGAGCTGGATACGTGTTTAAAAATCGCATGCAAGATTGCGCAATCGCGCGGATGCGGATGCCTCAGTCCGCTCCTCGGCGGGCTCGAAGAGTGTTGCAACCATGGTATCCAGATACGGAACCAGGAGATCTCTGATGCTGCGGTTGTGGTGTGTGAGAGGGTACACGTGCTCGCAGACGCCCTCGCGGGGGGCCGAGAGGTAGAGGGGCGGCAGGCGGCGCAGAGGCTCATCGGGCTGGGGGAGGGGCTCACTCCCTCGTGCGATGACCTGCTCGTAGGTCTGGTGGGTTTCCTGTATGGAGTGCAGTGCGACCCATCCCTCGAGGCGTATGCCCGGAGGACGGTCGCCTGGCTTGGCGAGGTAATGGAATCGGCGGCGGGGCGAACGACGCCGGTAGCGGCCCATTTCCTCTCTGCGGCAGGGCGCGGGCGGTTCACGGAGCGGGTGAAGGAGCTGCTGGACGCGATTTTCGCCGCTGATGAGAAAAGGGTGGAAAGGGCGAGCGAGCGGGTGCTAGAATATGGCGCCACGTCGGGGGTGGATCTGATCTGCGGCATTGCGCTCGCAAACAAGTATGTGAAGCGGGCCTCGTGAAGAAATTTACCCTCACCCTTGCCCTCTCCCCTTGGAGGGAGAGGGCAGGACGAGGGAGAAGATGTTGCGCGAGTGAAGAGAGAGGTAAAAATGAAATTCAAGATGTACGATCTCACACAGCAATTGAGCGATCTCACGCCGGCCTGGCCGACGTATGAGCCGCTCCAGGTGAAATTCTTCAAGCGCCTGGCTCCGAATGGGGCGAACGCTCAGCTGGTGACGCACAGCAACCATGTGGGGACTCACCTTGACGGATCGCTTCACTTCTGCACGCATGGGCGCGATGTCGCGTCCATCCCTCTCGAGGAGCTGGTGAGCGAAGGGGTGATTGTTGACCTGAGTGATATCGCAGAGGACTACGGTATCTACACCTCGCGGGATATCACCGACCGCGTAGAAGTGAAAGAGGGCGATATCCTCGTCATCAACACCGGATATCATAAATATGGATGGGACCGGCCTGAGGCGGACGAGGTGCGCTACATGATCAAGCACCCCGGCCCCCAGCGGGAATTTGCAATGTGGTGCAAGAAAATGAAGATCAAATGGATCGGCGTTGACTGCGGCTCGGCCGATCACCCGATGAACACGAAGATCCGCGAGTGGATGCCCAGGCAGGCCGCCGAGTGCGAGATGTACTTCAAAAAGAAATTCGGCAAGACAATTGATCAGATGTTTCCCCCCGATCACTACCAGCTCATGCACATAGATCTTTTCCCGCACGACATCATTCATGCGGAGAACCTGGGCGGAGACATTGACAAAGTACTCAACCGCCGCATGGTCATCGGCTGCTTCCCGTGGCGCTGGGTCGGCGGCGAGTCATCAATTTGCAGGATTGTGGCATTTGATATGAACTAGGAGTGTATAACCGCGGATTGTGCGGATGGGGCGGATTTTTTTGCTGATGTAGGGGCTTGATCCTTCGGCTGAGTTTATACTGAGCGCAGCCGAAGTGCTCAGGACAAGTTTTATCAAGCCCGTTTATGTAATGCCTCACGAGGCAGGGGGGAAGCAATGTCAGAAAAGCAATATCACATCCAGCTTGCAAAGGGCGAGGTGGGCCGGTACGTGCTGCTGCCCGGGGATCCGGGGCGTGTCCCCGTCATCGCGAAATTTCTGGACAAGGCCGAAAAGGTGGCCCAGAACAGGGAGTACACGACCTACACGGGAGAGGTGGACGGGATCAGGGTGTCGGTGACGTCCACAGGCATCGGCTGCCCCTCCGCGGCGATCGCCGTGGAGGAGCTCGCGCGCATCGGGGCTGACACCTTTATCAGGGTCGGCACGGCGGGCGGCCTCCAGACGAACGTAGGGCTGGGAGACCTCGTCATCACCACGGCAACCGTCAGAGAGGACGGGACCTCACTCCAGTACGTTCCGCTCAACTATCCCGCCGTCGCGGACTTCCAACTCACCATGGCGCTCTGGGAAGCGGCACGGAAGCTGGGCTACAAGGCCCACCTGGGCATCACGCAGACAAAGGACGCGTTTTATACCGAGGAAGACGACCCGCGACTGCCGCAGTACGACGAGATCCGCGCCCGCTGGAAAACCTGGCAGAAGGCGAACGTGCTGGCGAGCTCGATGGAATCGTCGGCGATTTTCGTGGTCTCATCTTTCCGCAGGCTACGGGCAGCGGAGATCCTCGCGGTCATCGGCTCCACCATTACCGGAGAGATGATTGTCAAGAAGGTCGGGATCGAGAAGATGATAAAGACGGCTGTCGAAGCCATCCGCATCATCGCCGCGAGGGATAGGGCGGGTAAATAAATTCCCCATATTTTTGGGGTTTGGGATTTTGGATTTTTTCTGCTATCTTTGAAGGCCGTTCGAGTCCTACAAGATACCTGACGCTTTCCCCAGTCTCTCTTTCATCGTGTGTCAGTGATAGCCCGCGAAATATTACACTTGACTACACACGCATTATCGTATACATTATATGACAAATAATGGAGGTATAACGTGAGTACTGCAATTTCAATCCGTTTGCCTGACGCAGTCGCAAAAAAGCTCGACGGCGTCGCTCGGGAAACTGAGAGGTCCAGGTCGTTCATCGTCCAGAAGGCTGTCGAGTCTTATCTGGAGGATTTCGCCGAGCTTCAAATCGCGCTGGATAGACTTCGCGACGCTTCCGATGCGGTCATTTCGGGTAAGGAGTTGAGGAAAGAGCTTGGCCTATAATATAGTTTTCAAGAGGTCGGTCTCGAAAGACCTCAAGCGCCTCGGCACGCATGTAGCCGGGAGGGTGCTGGATAAAATCGAATCAGAGCTCTCCAGGGCTCCGGAACGTTTCCCCGCTCTCAGGGGTCCTTTTGCGGGGCTGCGCAAGTGCAGGATCGGCGACTACCGTGTTATTTACATCGTCACAGGAGGAGATGTTATCGTCCTTCGCATCTGCCACCGAAGAGAAGCGTACCGATAAAATGCTATGGTGAATATCCCTACTTCTCAGCTCCCCCAATACTCCATTTTGGGATTTGGGGTTTGGGATTTACGCCCGCGCCATCCCTGGATATAAAAAGTCGCCCCTCCATCAGTGAAGGGGCGATTTTTTTAACCGCACTAACTGACTGCTTATACCTCAACCTCTTTCGGCAGCGTCATCTTCTCGTTCGCCTTGAGGAGCTTTGCCGGTACCGGCCGTTTCAGCGTCCCGCCGATGAGGTCAAGCAGGTACTTCTTTACGACGGTGTCCCAGTATTTCCTCGTCATATAGAAAACGCGGGATCCGCCAAGCTCATGCTGGTACTCAGGCCAGGGATAAGAGGGCTGGGCCATTCCGACTCCCCAGCGCTTCCAGCCGTTGTAGCTCTCGTAGGTCGCCCACCACTCTTTCTGCCCCAAAACCTCGAACGCATACTCCGCCTTGGCGTAATACATGACGGCGCCTATCCTGAGACCGCGTTTCATGGCGAGGGAGTGGAGGCTTATGGAGATGTCGTCGTTCAGCATGCGGCCGTTCGCGAAGCCGACCCACTCGCCGTCAATAAGGCCGAGGAGCTGGTAAGGGTCTTTCAGCCTGTTCCTGTACCAGCCGAGTATTTCCGCGTACACCCTCACGCCGACAATGTCGTAGAAGTCGTGGTCCACGTCGAGCATCTTCTTGATGAACTCGAGCATCTTCGGCACCTCGTCCAGCCGCGCGGCGCGAATGAGCATCTCCGACCCGTCTTTGAGTTTTACATAGCTCGGCTCGTAGGGCGGCATCGTAGAGGGCGGCGGGCTGAGCAGCGGCTCGAGCTCGCGCACGTCAAATGTGATCTTCTCCTGCGATACTTTCTCCGGTGGTTCTCTGAGCATTGCGACCTCCTTTGTAGTGAGGGACGGCCCCGGGTCGTTTCCAATTGTCTTGTAAATGAGCCTGTCTGTTGCGCGTGCCCTGATATGAAACCAAAACCCTCCGCGCCGGTCAAACGAAATATGCCTGGGGGTATAGGCCCTGAATATAAAGAATACCTCCCCCTCTGATGGGGGAGGCCAGGTGGGGGTGGATTTGTAGAGGTTGCCTGACTGCTGGCAGACGGTGATTCATCCGACCCGCATGACGAGCCAGATACTGCCCCTGTCATCCCCGCAAAAGCCTGCCTATGCCGGAGCGGCTTCGCGCAGGCAGGCGAGGATCCAGCGCTGACCATCCATGTCCACCTACGAGGTGGCACAGATTTCCCCCTCCTTATCAAAGGAAATGCGCCTTGGAGGGTAACGCCTCAACTAATAGAAGGGTGGTAATGGATCAGTTGAAGGGTGGTGAGCGGACCCTCCAATCTGTAGGGGTCGGATTTATCCGACCCGTATGGCTTGCTGCGGGCTTGATAAATCAAGCCCCTACAGGGAGAAATATTTCTGATTACATTTCACCTATCAGGTAAACGTTTCGAAGGGTTTGGGGGTCAAATCTTTATCCTTGACAATTGGGCTTTTCCGGCGCGGATGCGCGAACGCTCACGCATTCGCTCCTCCCCGCGCCGTCTGCGGGCGCCGCTCAATTCCGGCGTTGGCAGCAAATAACCGGTTGACGCTCTAGACCGAAAAAGGTATTCTACAGGTATGACGAAAAAAGAGAAGATGATCCAAGCTATGCAGGGGCTTCCAGATGATGCATCGGTAGAAGACGCAATGGAGCGTCTTCTGTTTCTCTCGAAGATTGAAAGGGGGCTCCAGCAAGCTGACGCCGGCAAGACACTTTCCCATGCTCAGGTCAAGGAAAGGATGGCGAAATGGCTGAAGTGAGATGGACTCCGCAAGCAGCCGATGACCTGGAGTCTATCACTGAGTTCATTTCGCAAGACTCGCCACACTATGCTCGTTTGTTCGCCACAGACGTCGTTGAGGCTGTTGAGCAGGTTGCTAGTTTCCCAAACTTGGGAAGGATCGTACCGGAGAGGAACGACCCTCTTATCCGTGAGATTCTCCTAGTGTAATGTAACATAAATAACTTGAATAAGTGATGCTCTGTTGCTATCATGAGCAAAATCCTTTACAAGGGAGGATGCTCATGAAGACTGGAAGACCAAAACAAGCTCTTATTTTGTCCGGCGAAGAGAAACAACAGTTAGAATCAATCGCCGACTCACGCTCCTTTCCTTATGGTTTGGTGATGCGTGCCAAGGTTATCCTTATGTCTGCCGAAGGCACTCCTAAT
>Ga0315291_10004571_pt1 | contig 17597 bp, 11 predicted proteins | sample YL17G12_20_MG_FD_203070 | JGI IMG/M metagenome (GOLD analysis project Ga0315291, IMG submission 203070) | Sediment microbial communities from Yellowstone Lake, YNP, Wyoming, USA - YL17G12_20 | ecosystem: Environmental > Aquatic > Freshwater > Lake > Sediment | place: USA: Wyoming | collected...
CCCCGTTTTTCAAAAAAACCGTAAAAAAACCGATTTTTTAAAAAATTCACCTCAAAAAATTATGAAACCAATTGAATCCAACTGGTTTTTTCAACAATTGGCCGGGCGAATAAATCGTTTATAACAGAATCATCACCAATTCTGCTTTTTACCCAACAACGAAACAAAGCGTTGTTTTTTGAGTCAATTTTCGTTAGATTAAACAAGCAGACAAAAATGTCCAGCTTTGTTTGATGCTATCAGGGTCAACCGGAAGATGACAGGCAGAAAAGCAGTAATATCAGCGGTCGCAGCAGGGTTTGTATTTGCCGTTGGGGCTTTCGCAGCGGAATGGCCACAATGGCGAGGGCCAAATCGCGATGGGGTCTGGCGGGAAGAAGGCATCATCAAAAAATTCGACAGCCCACAATCGCAAATTCGCTGGCGTGCAAAAATCGCAAACGGCTACAGCGGGCCGACTGTTGCCAACGGACGAGTCTATGTTACCGACCGGCTGACTACCCCAACTGAAGTTGAACGCGTTCACTGCTTTAATGCTATGACAGGTGAAGAAATCTGGTCGTATCCTTATGAATGCAAATACGAAAAAGTTGCTTATCGAGACGGCCCGCGAGCTGCTGTTACGATAGACGGCAACCGTGCGTATTCGCTGGGCACGATGGGACAGCTTTTCTGTTTTGATGCGGCTAAAGGGACTGTTATCTGGAACAAGGACCTCAACAGCGAATACCAAATCAAAATGCCTATGTGGGGCATTGCCGCTGCGCCGGTAGTGGAAAACGACCTGGTCATTGTGCAGACAGGCGGCAGAGACAACGCCTGCATTGTAGCATTCGATAAGGTCGAGGGAAAAGAGCGATGGCGGGCGCTGAATGATGCGGCATCGTACTCGGCGCCGATAATAATAGAACAGGCGGGCAAGCGCGTGCTGGCCTGCTGGACGGGCGAGCGCATCGTGGGTCTTGACCCCAACAGCGGAAAATTGTACTGGGAGCATCCGTTTAAGTCAGAGCAGAATATCGCGACGCCGGTTGTGCAAAATAATTTTATGTTTTTATCCAGTTTTTTTGACGGGTCGTTACTACTGAAACTCCATACCGACCGGGTCGCCGTCAGCAGCATCTGGCGGATAAAAGGAGAAAGCGAAACGAAGACCGATAGTCTCCATTGCTGCATCTCTACTCCACTATTGCAGGGTGATTATATTTACGGAGTCGATAGCTATGGTGAACTTCGCTGTTTAGAGCTGCAGACCGGCAAGCGCATCTGGGAAAGCTTAGACGCAGTCCCCAAGGCGCGATGGGCAAATATCCATATAATAAGGCACGAAGACGATATATGGATGTTCAACGAACGCGGGGAACTTATTATCAGCAAGCTCTCGCCACGGGGCTTTCAGGAAATCAGCCGCACTAAACTAATCACTCCCACACAGGGACAGCTCGACCAGCGCGGCGGGGTCTGCTGGGCACATCCCGCCTTCGCATACAAGCACGTCTATATCAGAAATGACGAAGAGCTCGTCTGCGCAGACCTTTCGGCAAAATAGCAGCAGACCGGCGGCAGAGGAATAATTTTTAGTTCTTTGCCGGCCGGGTCGGCTCGGTAACGATTTTATTTGTAAATTTAGTCGAAGCTCCATCAATCTCTATAGCTCCTCCGACGTCAGCGGTTGCGAAAGAGATTTTTGTTTTGCCGAGCGTAACGACAACTTCCTTATTTTGGACCTGAGCAGTCGCTTTTTCTACTGAGGTTGTGTTCGCATCGGTCGCTGTCAGCACGTGGAGAAAATAGTCAACGGGTGTTTGTTGAGACGGCGATATTTCGATGCGGCACTGTGGTGCAGGCCCTGTATCCTTCTCAGGAGGATAAGTTTTGCCGCCATAGCTGTACAAATCCGTCCCGCTGATGAGTTTCACCTGCGGATTGCCCGGCAAAAGGGTCTGGATAAACAAGCGTCCCCTGCCGTTGGTTACCACCAGATAAGGAGGGTTCTCTGTCGGGACATTCATCGCCTGAAGCAGCCAGGTCTTTTTGAAGCTCGGGTTTTTGGAACTTACCCGGTCGAAGATAACAAATGTGCCGGGTCGCAGGAAGACAATCTGTCGAGTGAAATAGTTGAGCTTTTTGGGCGAGTATGCCCGCGCGCAGTCGCCGGTTATGTATAGATATGTCCCTCGGTCTTCGAAGGCCAAAATATCGGCAATATCGTAAAGCTGCCGTCCTTTTTGCCACTCGGCCGGGTCCACGACGGCGCCATTGTGGTGAGGCCACGGGTGATACTGGCCTCCGTCATTACCTGAAACGGCACCGGCGCGCATCTGGGGCCAGGTCTCGCAGGGGTCATAGACAAGAATCGTGCTGTGCGCGATGGTCCGCAAATGGTAGTTGACATCGTGCTTCGAGCCGAAACTGTCGTAGTGGCCGCCGTCGCCGGCCAATTCCTCGTATTTGTAAATCAGAAAATGGCCCACATCGAGATGCTGATGTGCCGTAAAGCGGTCTCCACACTTGAAGAAAAAATACGTGGCATCTTCGTCCCAGGAACTTCGAGCGTAAATGTAACCGGGGCCGGGACTGATGTGCGAGAGCTTGAAACTGCTGAGGTCTGCCTTTTTCACGGCGGCGTCGCGCCAGAGAAAGTCTTTATAGGCATAAACGCCGACGCTCGAGCAGGGTGTGGTCTCATTAAAGGTATGCACCGCCCAGTGATTGGGGTCATTACGGAAGTAGTCGGCAAGGATACGCCTTGCGGACAGGGCTTTGTCACGGTCGCCTCCGAAGACCCTGCCCCCACCATCGCCCATCGGGATGGGTCGGCGAGAACCATACTGGCCGATGCCAGGGTAGGTCTCAAACATACCGGCAACTGCGCGATTTCTGAAAAAGGCAGGCGCATCTGCATAGTAGTCAAGGCCTTCACAATTGCGGGCGACTTCGCAGAAAAACAGCCATTCATACAGCCAGTAGTTTATGTAATATTCTTCGGCCCATCCGCCGCCCCGCCCTGCCAGATTCAGGGCAGGCGCTGCGCGGGTCAGCCAGTCCTGCTCAAGCGTTTTAAGAATCGCCGGAGCCCGGGCGTTTTCATAATACGTCGCATAGCAGGCAAGTCCTATGCCCCAGTTTTTGTAACCGTACCAGCCGTTGTGAAATACGTGGGTTTCGGAATCGATATTGGCGTCAACGGTTTTGTTCATATATTCGTGAAACTGCGCACGCTGCTGCGGCGTCCAGTAGTCATAGCAGAGGTCATAGACAATTGCACAAAGGGCGAGGTCGTGGCCGAATGTCGTGTGCCCCTTCTGGATGGGGCCGGTAATGTATTTCATTGCCATTTCGATGGCGGCCTTGCCGAGCTGCTGGTCCTTCTCTATCGCACAGACAAGTGACATAGAAATCATTTTTGGATGGTTGTCGGCCTCAAGCTCCCCCGCCACCCGCACGGTGCGCTGGTAGGCCTCAGGGCGTTCCTTTGCCAGCTTCTGAAGATACTCGCGTGAGCCGAGCAAACGCGGGTGCTCCTCAGGGACCGGATGCCTTGCGGCCTGGGCGGCCAAAGATGAGACCGGGATTAGAACGCAGAAGAAGAAAAACCAGACGCAAATGGTGCGAAGTGCGATGAATAAACGTCCTGACATTTTAATTACGGTAATCCTCATATACCGGGCCCGACCTTTCATAACAAAATTATAATCAGCCAACCATACCCATATTCTTTATTTGACCTATACACAGGTAAATTGCCGGCGGTTTCATTATCTATAATATGCGAACCGGCTCAACGCCGCCAACTTTTTTAGTGAACTACCAGCCAATATGTTCCGCCACGGCCCGAATCGAATCATACAAATAGATATTGCAAACGCAAGGCGGACCTGATATTTTAACTGCTTTGAAAGGCCGCAGCATCGCGGCCAAATTATTCAAATAGACGGTGCTGCCAAAAATGCAATAACATAAGGAAAGGATTCGGAAATGAAAATCAGATTGAAAGTCATTTCGCTTATTGTTCTTGTCCAGCTTTTGCTTGTTTCATTTGCCGCAGCAGAGAGCAGGAAAGACCTCAACTTTCCCGACATTCTCGATTATAAAACCCTAAAATGTGACCTTCATATTCATACGGTCTTTTCCGACGGATTAGTATGGCCGACGGTGCGGGTCGAGGAGGCCTGGAGGGACGGCCTTGACGTCATTTCGATAACGGACCACATCGAGTACCATCCTCATGAGCAGGACATTCCCACCAAACACAATCGCCCCTATGAGATAGCTGCGGGGATGGCAAAAGAAAAGAACATATTACTTATAAAAGGCGCAGAGATAACCCGCGACACGCCTCCGGGGCATTTCAATGCGATATTCCTGACAGACATGAACGCCCTCGATACCAACGATTTTTTGGATGCCGTCAAAATAGCCAATGAGCAAGGTGCGTTTGTCTTCTGGAACCACCCGGGCTGGAAGCCGGAGGCAAAAGGATGGCTCGATATACATACCAAATTATATGAGAATAAATGGATTCAGGGAATCGAGGCGGTAAACGGCGACACCTATTACGAGGACGCCCACCGCTGGGCTGTCGAGAAAAACCTGACTATAGTCGGCAACTCCGACATCCACGACCCTATGAGCGAGGGGATAAGCTCAAATGTGGACCATAGACCGGTAACTCTGGTTTTTGCGAAAGCGAAAAGCCCGGAGGCCCTCAAAGAAGCGCTGCTTGAAGGGAGAACCACAGTCTGGCATGGAAAGCAGCTAATCGGCAGGGAGAAATACCTTGATGCGATTTTCAAAGCTTCGGTCAAGGCCGCGAAACCGTACTACCGCTACAAAGACACAGTCTGGTTCGAGGTCAAAAATACTTTGTGTATAGACATCCAGTTGGAAAAGACCGGCGGAGCGGGACCGGAAAAATTGACCTTGCCGGCAAACAGCACGACACTATTGAAAACGAAAGTCAAGGACGATGCAGAGGAAGTCAAGCTGTCATACACGGTCAAAAACTTCCTCATTGCTCCCGACAAGGGCCTGGCGATAGAACTAATCATCCAACTTCAATAGGCGCTGAATGCAAGAGCAGGACGATACGTAATTTTCGTGCCGTTCTCTTTCCCCATTGGCGGCAAGTGCGCTCATTGTTCCTGACAATCGGGCTTTGCGATGGTCTATGAACCGTAGATGCGCATGCTCTGCAGACCGGTTCTCATCACAATGTTTCTGAGCAGCGGGCCGTAAATAAACCGAGATTTCAAGCTTTTGAGGACCAAGTTGGCCCGCATCTTTCCGGTTCTTTGATGAAAGCGTTTCTCGAAACCGTCCAGACCTCCGCGCAAAACGTCCGCCAGAATAAGGGCGCTTCTGAAAGCGTAGCTGAATCCTTCGGCGGAACTTGGGCTTATCCAGCCAGCGGCCTCGCCCAGAAATGCAATACCGTTTGCTGCCGTTGCCACCTGTCCCGTTCTGAGCGGCCGCAGGAGAAACGCGCTTTCCCTGCGGATGGTCTTACCCAGCCGAAAGCCAGAGTCCTGGAGTCTTTCTCTGAGCCGCTTGAATCTGCCAAGCACATCCTGATGCGGCTGGAGAGCTGCGCCGATAATCAATCGGTCTTCCTTGGGAATGGTCCAGCAATAGTAGTCGGTGATTTCGGGGTCGAACAGCGTAGAGAAATACGGCAACCGGCTGTCGGCTTCAACCCAATGCTGAATGGCAATGTAAGTTCTGGGGAACGGGCGGCCAGGCAGCGCCTGTTTGCGAACTCTCGATAATGCTCCATCCGCCGCCACAAGTATTTTTGCGCTCTCCGCATAGCGGTTCTCGCCTTCAGCAAGATTTATCTTGAGGCAGCCACTGCCCTTTTCATAGGATATGAATCTGCACGCCGGCCGCACCTCGACACTCGGCGGAACCATTGAGAGCAGCCAGCGGTCGAACTTGAGCCTGTCCATATTGATATAGAACCTCTGATAGTACCTCTCTATATTTTGCTGAACGTCAATCGCGCGCACGACAAACAACTGAGGACTCACCAGCACGCTCCTGGGCAGTCCCAGTCCCATTTTCGAAAGCATTGCCTGGGCATCCGGAGCCAGCAGACCGCCGCAGCATTTTGTGGACGAGCTTTTGTCACAGTCTTCCGTCAGCAACCTCCTGTCAACCAGCAGGACCTTGTAGGTGTCGGCCACCAAACGAGCGAAGGTTGCACCGGCAGGTCCGGCGCCTATGATTGCGATATCATACATCGCAAGAATCCGTTACCTGAAAGTTATGGCAAACTCAACTGTTAAGTGAAGGTTTTCTGTGACCGGGCTTTAACTTTCAAAATATACGCCGCCTTTTTCGAGGGCGCTTCTCAAAGCAGCATAAGGAAGCTCACGCGTTCCGCAGTTTTTGTCAGCGCAGAGGGCCGCTGCCGTGCCTGCTGCCTGCCCTTGTCCCATACAGCTTACCGTGTTTCTGGTGGACATGTGTGCCCTATGGTCAGAGGTAATCATCATGCCGGCCGCCAGAAGGTTCTCGATTCCCGCCACTCGCAGGGCACGGTACGGGATTCCGTATGTGCCGCCATTTTTGATTTGGTAGCGTGGCGCGGAGTCGTGAAAGCCATAGGCCATAACGTCATCATCGAAATGCCTGCCTTCAATGACATCTTCATGGGATATGTCGTAGTCGCAAGTGACCAGTCTGCCTCGACGGATGCAAAGTCGCGGGCTCGTCCTGGCAATGAATGCTTTTTCACAGCCGGGGACATATTTTCTGAACAGCTCTATGGCTTTGGCCTGACGCCTTCTCAGCTCCAGCTCCGCCCTGGACACTTCATCCCTGTTGGTAGGACTGACGGGCATTTTGAAATTCAGCTTGATGAACATAAAATAGTTATCGTGAACGGTGGTCGTGACCATCGACATACCGATTTTGTCCGCCTCCTCTCTGAACCCGGCGGGCAGGTTGACGCTCGTGCCGTCCAATCGCACGATTTGTCCATCTTTTCCGCTTCGCCGGCCTTCGGCAACCTGAGTCACGGCGTCGTGCAATTTGAGGAATTCGTAGTATTTCTCAACGCTCACGTTGGCGATGCCGATACTGTTGGCCACCGGGTAATCATTTGGTTCAGAGTACTTTGCGCCGGCGTAGGCGGCAAGGTCGCCGTAGGCCGTGCAGTCCACAAATGACTTCGCGTAGAACGCCTCCCTTCCGGAGCGGCTCTCGGCGACTACGCCATTGATGCGGGAGCCGTCCATAATCGTGCCGGTCAGGAGGGTATTGACGCAAATGAAAACGCCTGCCTCTTCGAGCATTTCGAACGTGATGAGCTTGTACATTTCCGTATCAATGGCAGTGCATACCGAATCATAATCGTAGCCTTTGGACATCTCGGCGTGACCGGATGTGCCACCGACCTTCGCAAGGCGGTCGATAATCTCCTGCGGAATCCCGCGCACAACCTGGCGCTTCCTGGCTCCAGGGAAGGCCTTCCACAGGTTATAGAAACTATGAAGCGCGGTGCCGCCTTCCGTGACGGTCCCGCCCGGATATCCCTTTGCCTCTATCAATGCGGTTTTGGCGCCCTGATGCGCTGCGGCTATGGCTGCCACGACTCCCGCCGTGCCGGCACCTGCTATAACGACATCAAATTTCCTGACGGGCAATTTTTTCGCCGGCTCCTCGTAATAATCCCCGACCTTATCCCCCGCACCCGCCGGTTCGCCCTTCGCCGAGCCGGCGCCAACCCCCATCCCAAGCATCAACATCTGTTTCGAAAACTCTCGACGATTCATTCATCTCTCCTTTCTCAACCAAATTATGCCACAGCATATCACCTCATCCACCGGTCCAAATTTCCGGGAGTATTATAAAGTTTCATTTTAATCCATAACATCACAAGAATTCCATAACAAAAATTCAGGTCAGAGGAAATATGCCGTAGAGGTATTTGGTACTTGAGTATTCGATTCGGACCTGGTACTCTATTTGAAACGAGCTCAGCGGTGTAGCCGGGCAGGATTGTATGGTAAATCTCAGATTTAGCACAAAGGAGGTATTTTATGCGAAGTCTTCGACTATTGGCTTTTGCGGCATTGTTAGCAGCAGTGTGCTGTATAGCTGCAGGTGAAGCCCCACAGCCCGGCCAACAAGACCGGATACGTGTGCTGCTGATTACCGGCGACGACGTGTCGGCGCATCCTTGGCGGGCAATATCCGAGACCACGCGGGAAGTGCTGGTTGCATCGGGGAAATTCGACGTGAGGGTGTGCGAAGACCCGCTTATCCTCGAATCGAAAACGGCACTGGATGCATACGACGTGATTGTGTTTACTATCTATAGCCAACGCGTTCCCACAATTCCCGGACAAGCCCAGGAAAACCTCCTGAACTTCGTGAAGGGCGGAAAGGGCTTTTTCGTCCAGCATCTGGCCAGCGCATCGTTCCCCAAGTGGGAAGAATTCGGCAAGCTCTGCAGCCGGAAATGGGTAATGGGCACTTCGGGTCACGGCCCGCGAGGCGTCTTCAAGGCCAAAATGGTCAACAAGGAACATCCCATCACCGCAGGGATGAGCGACTTCGAGACCGACGACGAGCTGTATGCGAAATTGCAGGGAGACAGCGAGATAACTGTGCTGGTCTCGGCCGACTCCGACTGGAGCAAAAAAACCGAGCCGCTGGTCTTCACCTCAAACTATGGCAAGGGTCGTTGTGTCTATAACGCCTTCGGTCACGATGGCAAGGCATTGATGAACCCGAGTGTGCAGAAAATCATCCGGCGCGGCGTCCAGTGGGCCGCTACGGGTAAGGTCACTGATTGAAAAACAGGCACTGTGACAACAGAAATTTGTTGACTATCAGGTCGATTATTATCAGGGACAGCCATTTTCATAAATGGCTGTCCCTGTTTTCGTCGGGGTTTTTGACCTAACTAAAACACCGGCTGACGGCCTTTATAAGATGCGGCACAAGTCAAGTCAGTCCGTCACCCGGGAAATCCAAGTTTAAGGACAGACCTCTATAATAGACTCACACCATTGGCGCAAATCCCAGCTTCCGTATTGTATATCGGCGGTAATAACGTAAATACGACAGGACATTTGATTAGGCACGGTCATCCTGAAGCGGGCCTGGCCCTCTTCACGCGGCTTTACCTTTACGGAAGTACTTTGAGGTGTGAACTTAAGCCCTTCGGGAACATTTAGAGTAATGGTATAGCGTTGGGAGAGGCTTGAGTGGTTGAAGGTTTTGACCGCGACCTCTACTGTCTGCCCCGCTTTGACTTTCTGGCCATAAGGATAGATTCTGGCCCATTGTTCATCAATCCCATAATTTGGCTCATCCCAGGGAAACAAAGCAGCCAATAATTTTTTTCGTTCTTCCAATACCTCTCTCATATTTTCCAATTGGCCAACATCGAATCGAAATGGCTCAAGGACATGCTGATTGATAAGCAAGCAATCCGGCGACATCTTCCGCAAAAAGTCCAGGCAATAAAAATACCCCATTCCCTGGTGTAGAAAATTTCGATTTTGCAGGCAGTAATCATCTATTCCGGAAGGAGTAAAGGAATCGCCTACAAATAGTATCTTTCCGCCGTTATCTCTTTCGGCAAGCAGCGCATCGTGATGCAGGGTCTGGCCGGGGAAATAATAAAAAGTCAGGTTGAACTCTTTCCACCGCATCTTGTACCCATCAGAGACAGCGCAAACATCAGCAATTGAATTCGGCGTCAGACAGGGAAGGCGATAGTCCCACGGATTTTCAAGGATGTCTCTTGACTCCCGAGTCGCATAGACCGGACATCGAAACTGCTGGACAAGCTCGCAGATTTTATCGGTATGGTCATCGTGGTAATGTGTGATGAAGACACCGTCGAGCTGGGCGAGACGTCCACTTTCCTTCAATTTGATAATCTCGTCGATAATGGTTTTCGAGCCGCAGTCGATAAGGAAGCCAGAGCGGTCTTCCGCCAGAAGAAGCCGTGTATTATGAATCGGCACAACCCAGCTTGGTGGCTGCTTTTCTATTACCGTCGCATAAGGCATCCACTCAACAGAAGCAGCCAAATCAAGGACCCTCGCGGCAAGGGTTTCATACCGCTCCTTGAAATACCAGTGTCCGGCATTGATGGATAAATAGTTCGCATAGGCCGCCTGCAACCTTTTAATCAAAAGTTCAATAGATTGCCTGGGATTCTTGATAACAGGACCACGCACGGGAACAAGGACATCAGGATTTTGGTCAAGGACCTTGCGCAAGCTCTTTATCAATTCACCGAGTCTTCCTGCATATCCGTGATAGCCGCCGATTTTTGCCTCGGGGACGGCATCCTGCAAGCTGTACAAATCAAAAATTTGCCCATCGCCAAAAATAATATCTCCGACAAATCCGTATTTTAGATTATCCACGCTTACAAAGTAGGAAACCGAACCCCTTGTATATCCAGGCGTATCTACTGCCGACACTGTCAGGTCCTTCCAGTTGAAACTCTCCCCGCCGTTCACTTTACGGTCAACTCTTAGAGGTGCGGTCAATATTTTAGTCCCCTGCTGCTCGTAATCGTGGAACCTTCGCGTGGCAAACGATGTCCAGAATTCGCCGACTTTCAGGAAATTGTCCGCTTCCTGAAGCGGCACAATAGACTCAGCACCTTTTTCAACCAGCTCCACGCCGGCCCAGACCACATCGCGTCTGCTGTGTGTGAACAGCACCATATCCGCCTTCTGCAAACGCTTAGCGGGGTCGCCATAAACAACCAGCGTCCCGCCGTCCTTCTCAATAAACACACCATTAACCGCATCTTGACAGACCTGAACGTGGGGACTTAGCTTCGTGACATCGGCGGCTTGACAAATGGCGCTTAAAATTAGAAATGAAAGGCAGGCGACCAAGTTCAAAACGTGCTTTTTCATAGGGCTCTCCTTTAATGAAGAATTGCCATTTTTGTTACAAGGCGATACCCTGCGTCTCTATTGTCAAATCCTATTTGTATCACACATCTTATAGACTGCCTCGGCAAGTGCAACATTGTTTTGCAGACTTGCGATTGTTACCCGGTTTCGCAGTAGTCCAATCAGTACAGCTCACTTACCCAGCCGCACTCAGCCCAAGCAAAATCGTTTGTTAGCGAAAAATGCTTTGGAAACCCAGTCAGGCGAGGTTATAATCTTTACAGCAACTGTGGGCTTTGCACTAACTTTTATCACAGGAGATGTCGAATGAGAAAACTCAGGATGCCTACGGCGGAATGTAATCAGGCTTTGAGGGTTTTTGCGATAGGCATTGCCGCCTTATTCGCGGCGAGCGGCCGGGCACAGGAATGGACGAGGTTCCGCGGCCCTAACGGCCAGGGTATCAGCAGCGCCAGGACAATACCCATCAGGTGGACAGAGAGCGATTACAACTGGAAGATAAAGCTCCCGGGAGGAGGGCATTCTTCCCCTGTGGTCTGGGGGGACAAAGTATTTGTGACTGCCGGCGACCCAAACGGTAATCGCGGCCTCCTTTTGGCAGTATCCGTATCGGACGGCAAGGTGCTATGGCAGAAAGAATACTCGCTTGCCCGCTACCGTATGAACAGCCTTAATAGCTACGCATCCGCCACACCCGCAGTCGATGCTGATAATGTTTATGTACTCTGGCCTACCGCGGAGAAGACAAACCTGGTAGCAGTCAGCCACGACGGCAACGAGGTCTGGAGTCGCAGCTTCGCAGGAGTGCACTGCCAACACGGGGCGGGAGGCTCACCTATCATCGTCGATGATATTGTGGTCTTTGCCCACGAGCAGGAGCTTCCTGAAAGCAGCGCTGAGAGCGTTTGGATTGCGGTGGACCGCAAAAGCGGTCAAACACGTTGGACTGTCAAAAGACAAACCAGCCAAAAATCCTCATATTCGACGCCCTGCGTTTACTCAGCGGGTGAAGAGCCGCCACAGCTAATTTTTAGCAGCCGCGCTCACGGGATAACGAGCATAAAACCCAGCACAGGGGCAGTTTTGTGGGAGGCAAGTTCGGCATTTACGGACCGCGTAGTCAGCTCGCCGGTCATCGCCGGAGAAATAATAATCGCGACATCCGGCGAAGGCGACAGCGGGCGGCGACTGATTGCAATCCGGCCTGCCGGGAAAGGGAAATCAGCTGAACCCACAGAGGCATACAAAATAGACGGCAGCTCAGCCCCTTATGTGCCGACATCTTTAGCTATTGGCGAGCTGCTATTTGCGTTTTACAACCAGGGGCAAGTCTGCTGCCTGCAAAGTGCTACCGGCAAGGAGCTCTGGCGTGAAAAAGTCCCGGGCAAATTCTATGGCTCGCCCGTGTGGGTCGATGGCAGGCTTTATTGCATCACGACTGCGGGCGATGTGCTTGTAATCAAGGCAGCTCCCACTTATGAATTGCTGGCGATAAATCCTTTGGGCGAAAAGAGCCACGCCACCCCCGCAGTGGCAGGCGAACGAATGTATCTCCGCACCTATTCACACCTTATTTGCATCGGCGGAAAGAAAGAATAGGCGATACGAAAATATCGGCGAGCGATGTGTCTTTCTACGCGGTACCTGTGCTGCAGGGCCTGTGCTACTGTGCAAGCACCTTCAATAGACGCACCGCTGCTTCCACCATTTTTTCGCCGCCGCCAGGCTCAATCCGCGAGTTGACCGTTTCGTAACTGCCTTCTTTGAAGGCCTTCTCAGTCGGGACATAGCCGGGCGAATCCTGGCACAGTTCTATTACTGGCGTGACCGCAAACGGGCTGGCTTGCTTGATTGCAAGACCAAGGTCCACAAAGACCTCGCCCGGCAGGCCGACTACAGCCACGTCTTTACTTAGCCGAAATACCTGGACTTCGACCGGTATAGTGTCACTGTGGAGCATCTCAAGGGACAGTATCTTGTAAGCCTCAACCTGTTTGAGAAACGGCAGCTTCTCCGTTCCAGTCTTTTCGATACTTTCACGTGCCCAGGCGAGCTGCTCAGGCGTGTACTTTTGAAGCGGTATCCGGAGAACCTCACTCCGCACGGCAAGGGCAGGCTCGGCGGTCGGCTTCAAATCAGCCATTTTTGCCTTAATCGTTTCTCCAAGGGTCTTACCGATAAAATCGGTTTTGAGGCGGTCCTTATTGGTGACATCGATGTGGTTTATGTCACCGCAGGTACCCGTGCCGAATAACACAACAAAGTTTTCACCGAAAACTTCTCGAAGCGATTGCTCGATATGGAACGGATAATCGGCTGCATATAACGTCCCGCCGGTGGTATCAAGGTGAAGGGCAAAGTTGACAATGGCGGCAATGGGTTTATTGCCGCCGGCCTCGCGGAACAGAACTATACCGACATCAGGGTCAATCGGGCCGGCTGGACGAACAATATCAGGGTTCAGCACACCGGGATTGAACTGCACAGTTCCATCTTTCATATAGAACCGCCGATTGAATGACAGGCCCTGCTGCTTTGCAACGCCGGCCTCCACGCGGACGGGCTTTGCCGCAACGTCAGCTTCCACTATGACTTTAACAATTTTCGAGGAAAGCTCTAATGCGTAATCCACTTTTTCAGCCGGGTCACTGCCCTGCTCAGCAACAGCCCGGTCGTGGAAGTGCTGCCTGAGGGCATCTTTATAAAGCGGGCCGGTATGAGTATGTGTCGCCGCGATGAGGATATTTTGTATGGGGATACCGGTCTTCTCGGCAGCTTCCCTGCGGGCACGTGATGAAACATCAAGCGACAGGCCGATGAGGTCACAAAAAATAAATGCCATTCGCTCATTACCCTGGCGAAGGACAATGCACTTGGCGCGGAGCGGATTCAGGACGCCGGTGCTCCGCCTCTCATAGAAATATCCGCTCATACGGTAACCGATGGGCGGCGTAATATCGGCTACCGCGATTCCCGCTTTCAACTCGGCACCACCAGCCAGTGGCACAGCCGCAGGGACGATTTTCTTTTCCGCTGTGAGTTCCTCCAGAAATTGCCGGGCCTTTTTGGCCTGTGCGAGCGTGTTCTCTAAATCTCCCGGCTCGAGGCACTCTACAATCAGTGGCCCCCCCGTAAACCCGCCTTTCTTCAGACGAGCCAGCACCGCACGAAAGTCCACCTGGCCCGTTCCCGGCGTCACCATAACATCTTTTGGGTGCCTGTAGTCTTTTACGCACATCCCGACTACAAGCCCATCAACGCCGGCAGCATCGGCGACCGGGTCGAGCTTGCCATCCGAGTAATACAGGATATTCCCCGGGTCGTACCAGATTCGGAAATTCTGGTGAGCAACCAGCTCAATCGCCTTGCGGCACTGAGGACCCGTCGCATTGAGTCCGCCGTGCGGCTTGAGGCTTATGCCTACGCCTTTTTGGGCAGCGTAGCCGCAGCACTCGGCGATGGCTTTGTAATAAGGCCCATAAAGCTTTTCGTCACCGACCCCACCCATCATAAGGTTCTTGGCGCCGCAGGCAGCACAGTTGTCTATGAGTTTCTTTAGACCTTCGATAGCGGCCTCAAGCGATTCGTTTACCGGGATGTCACCACCATATACCGACGGTATAGTAAGACCGCGTTTCTTTACTTCTTCACCAACCTGCCGGGCCTCCTCAGGCGTGGTTGAGACCGAAATCACCAGCCGGCCCGGAGAGTTTGTGGTCATCAGCCCTACATATTTGAAACCTGCGTCAGCGATGGCATCGAGCGCCACGTGATAATCGTATTTATCCCAGGGACGTGTATAACAACCTATCTGCCAGGGGCCGGTTTCCGCAGATTGTGCTTCGGCTGCCCGAAGTGACACCGCCGCGTAAGAGCCGGCAAGTCCCGCTGCGCCAAGCCTAATGGTCCGGTCCAAAAAGTCTCGCCTTGAAAGTCGCCTAACCGAGTCCATCTTCGTTACTCCTTATCCGCGATTGTGGAATCTCAAAATGACTCCACCACTTTACCCTTCGCGAATCTCGCGTTTTTCGCCGTCGTATATCATTCGGCGGCCGCTGTCATACGCCCGCACCGCCATAATGCAGGCCACTGCATGCTGGTAACCGGCCTCAATTGGGGCATTCGGCATCTGGCGAGTCCGGACGCACTGCAGCCAGTTGAGGAAATGGTCGGGGCGCGGCACATCCTTGACAGGGTCCTTACCACGGATTTCGCCTCTTCTTTTGCCTCCGCCTTCAGCCGAAAGAACGGGCGCCGTCCATTCCACCATATCCAGCACGCCCTGGTCGCCGAAAATCTTGAAGCTGTTGCCGCTGCCGTTGCCGAAGTTGGTCGAGTAGCTGACCATAAAGCCTTCCGGATAAGTCCACAATGCCTGGACATGGTCGGGGCAGGTGAACTTGTGCTCATCTTTCCAGGTAAACGTCCCCCCCATGCACACACAACTTGCCGGGAATTTGGCGCCCGTGATGTAATGCACAAGGTCGATAAAGTGACTGCCCAATCCCGGAACAGGCCCATCGGAAAATTCGCGATAGCCATACCAGCCCGCATACATCACAGGGTCGAAGGGGCGAGTCGGGACATCCGTCAGAAACTCTTTCCAGTCCACATCTTCCTGCTTAACGTCTTTGATGTACGAATACCAGTAAGGCTTTTCGCCGTTGCGGCATTGTTCAATCCGCCCAACCGTGCCGAGGACACCCGTTTTGTAAAGTTCCCGGCAGCCGGTAAAACTCGGGAGACTGCGCAACTGCGTGCCCACCTGAACAATGATTTTGGCCTCTTTGACGGCATCGTATGCGCGCAGCAGCTTTGCGAATTCTTTTGCCAGCGGCTTTTCACAGTAGGCATCCTTGCCGGCCCTGGCGGCGGCTTCGAGGTGAGTGGTGTGCTGGTGGTCGCAGGAGGCAATCATAACAGCATCCACATCCTTCAGCGCAAGCAAGTCACGATGCGAGACAAACTGCCGTGCCTCACGACCATACCACTCCTTAACTTTAGCGGCAGCTTCCTCACGGCGCAGCCGCCACGGGTCGCACACCGCCGTGATTTCGATATTCTCGCTCTTGGCATGTTTATGCACGCCGGGCATATGCTCGCCGATGCCGCGGCTGCCGCACCCTATGATGCCAATCGAGATTCGGTCATTAGCTCCCATAACGCGGGAATAGCTCAGAGCCGATAAGGCAATCGCCGCACCACCAGCTGCGGCACTTTTCAAAAACCTCCGGCGACAATAAGAGCGTTGCATTGCAGGTCCTCCAAAAATGATTTGACGGAAAATTTCATCTCACATTTCGGCACAAGTTCAGTCAGCTATACATCAAATTTACGTTTGTATCATACGAAACCGACTTCAATCAGGCAATCCTTTTCTGCAAATACCCGACAGAGTAAAGCCCCGCAGGCGCCTGTTTGCCATTCAATCATATCTTCAACCTGCATTTCCTGAATGTATGTGTGCATATAACAAAAAGCACGTCCCCCCAGGTTTGAATCCGCCCAAAAGTCAGCGCAAAAACAATCGGGGCCTACGCGATTCGCATAGGCCCCGAATTGATACAAACTCATCAGCTAATCAGCATCAGCTTACTGCGGCCACAATAGCTCCTCAAGCCACGTATCCGCCAACAGTGCATAATCCTTGAGGTTTATAGCGCCATCACTATTAATATCGGTTGAGAGTTCTAACACCTCGTCGGTGATGGTAATTGAAGGGATCTGTGCTGCTGTTAACGACACATCGGAATATCCGTCGAATGAGACAGCAATGTCCTCTGCACCTACGTGGATTTCATCCACCATGACGGTATTGCCCTTTGGGGTCGTCACTCGCAAGGGCTTAATCTTAGGCCAGCACCAGCCCACATCGATCTTGAACCTCCATGTCCATGGCTTATACCACTTCCCCTTCCACTTCGTTATTTTAATATCAATCGGCCACCTGATGGCGCGCCAAATAGCATTGGCTGGGCTGATATTCTCCTCTGTAAGCACAAGCTGCCCATTGAGATAGTAATTTGCTGTCAAAGAGCCTGAACCAAGCGCCGAAAAGTCTACGGTGGTAGTCACCTGTGTTCCTGTGTCTTCATGACGCACCACAGAGGCAACTTGGTTCGGCACTCCATCGACAGTTCCTCTGCTGGTTACTTCGATGAAAGCACCATCTGGAATCGGGTTTAGAGGGTCGTTAGGGTCGCCGAGGTCAATGATATTTGCGTCCCAGAGAGTAAGACTCTCTGGAAGAGCGATTCTGACCCCATCGTTGCCGCTCGAGCCGATGTTTGAGATTTTCAACCCTTCAGGAACAGTAGATAGCTGGGCCTGTCCTAACGCTGTGTGGCTCAGACTCAGACCGGAAGACTCATCCACGAGCCAGTTTTCAGCTATTATCTGAAGGTCTGCGGAGTCAACCACGCAGTCGCCGTTGAAATCGCCCGCAGGTCTTAGCAGGTTAGGCAAGCATCTGGGTATATACAGCCTGATGTCATCGACGTATATCGTGCCTGTCCCGTCAATCGCCGGGCTGGCCCTGTTGCCGACGCCGATGGTCATCTTCTTGATGGCCATCAGGTTCACGCCGCTAAATGCCGACAGAGGTATGTTCCACTCCTTCCAGGCGCTGCTCTGTATCGCACAGGGGTCAGGATGTGTAACCCTGGCGGTGGCGTTGCCTGTATCCTGCAAGGTCACATA
>Ga0315291_10004573_pt1 | contig 17592 bp, 10 predicted proteins | sample YL17G12_20_MG_FD_203070 | JGI IMG/M metagenome (GOLD analysis project Ga0315291, IMG submission 203070) | Sediment microbial communities from Yellowstone Lake, YNP, Wyoming, USA - YL17G12_20 | ecosystem: Environmental > Aquatic > Freshwater > Lake > Sediment | place: USA: Wyoming | collected...
AATCTAGCGCTGCTATATTCTGCTGAGGGCAAAGAGCAGGAGGCGTTGACCTACTACCTTAAAGCTGTGGATGCGGAGCCTGATTCTGTGAAGGCGCGCGTCGCGCTGGCGTTCGAGTATTCGGCCAGAGGCCTTGCGACCGAGGCCATGAGGCAGTTTGAGGCGGCAAAGGCGTTGAAATCTGGCTATCCGGACATCCGATACAATCTTGGCCTCGTCTACCTCGAGCTGGAGAGGCGTGAGGATGCGACAAAGGAATTCAGGGCGGCGCTAAAATCAAACCCCGGTTATCTCTTCGCGAGAAACAGCCTTGCTTTTGCGTTGTTCAAGGACGGAGATTTGGATGAGGCCCTCGAGGAATACAAGAGAGTCTTCTCTTCCGGGCTTTTATCCTCTGACATACTGGTCAACATGGGCATAATCTACAGGGAGAAAGGAGCGCTCGAGAAGGCGTTGGATTCTCTCAACAGGGCTATTTGCCTCAACGCTGATTACGCGCCAGCCTACTTTCAGCTTGGCCAGACCTACCAGGTAATGGGCCAGAAGGAAAAAGCAAGACGCGCCTGGAAGGCCTATCTGGAGCGAACGGGGGAAGAAGCCGAGACGGTAGACATCAGGAAGGCCATGGAGGAGGAATAGCTAGGAGATGAGCGGGCGGAATATGAAAGAAGGGGGTTGGAAAGACGGGCTGAAGTCCTGGTTCTGTTCTTCTGATGACGCCAGGACCTTTGAGCTCGTGGATGCCCATGGCCTAAGCGTTTGCCTCGTTTATGTCGGTTTCCTTGGCGGTGAACCGCGCAGAGACGTCTTGACCTGGCTCCAAAGTTTCCTCAGAGAGAGATTCGAAAAGGCTCTTGCAGAGGCGTTTGAATCGGGTCAAAAGGGGAGTCTTGTGGCCTTTTTCCAGTCGGCTCATGCCGATCTGTTCAGAGAAAGGGCAAGATGGCCCGAAGGTCTGCCTCAAATCTCACTCGTCGCTGCTCACCTGCACGAAGATACGGTCGAGATCGCGAGCGTCGGGTCGTGCGCAACTTACAGAATATCTGGCTCATCCGCTGAGAGAGTCATTCCCTCAGATAGCAACGGGGGTGAGAGCTGCTACTTGGGCGCGTCTCTCAAAGTCAGTGTAGAGATGGTGAAAAGGAGCCTTACTCAGGGGGTGAGCTATCTCCTCACGTCGAAGAGAGTGGACCTCTCGCCAGGCTGGAGCAGCAACGTGATTGAGGCCATGAGGGTAGCGAAGACTGATGCGGCTTCGGGGGTGCACATGCTCTTCGGCAGCGAGGGTGGCTCTTTTGCAATCCTGGAGGGCAGAGAAACTCCCGACGCGGAAGCGCCTGAAGAGAAGACGCTAGGCACTGACGTGAAGTGGTACAGGAAGCTGAGGGAGGAGCTGGCTAGCGCGTTCCAGGGCCAGAGCATTCCGTCTGCGGCCCAAGACGAACCCACTTTACACCAACCGGCCGTGAGCGAAGCCAGCTCAGACGGATCGATCAGAACAGGTGAGGTGCCTGCTGGTGAGGAGACAACCAAGGTTCGCGATCTCGCGGCGCAGCATACCGAGGAATTCCTATCCACTCTGAAGGCTCCCAGGCCTAAAGGAGCGCTCTTGTCGGTCGCGGTGAAGAGAGCAGCTCTCATAGCTCTTGTGGTGGTCGGTGGAGTTGCGATCTTTGCTCTTTGGGCCGACAAACATGGACGTTGGACCGATAAGCTCTTCGGAGGAGCACGTATTGCCAAGGATCAAGCTAGTGCGGGGAAGCCCCTTAGAGGCGCTCTGAGCCTAAACTCGATTCCGCCGGGCGCAGAGATCATGCTTGATGACAGCGTCATCACACCTCGTACACCCGTTTCGTTGATAGCTGTTCCTCCCGGCACTCATCAGATAGCGATGAAGCTGGGTGAGCTGGGGGAGCTGGGGGAGTGGACCGGAAACGTGGCCGTGCAACCGGGTGACACTGCAAATGTGAGGGTGGCTTTCATGGGTGAAATAGCAGTGAGTTCGCGGTCCCAGGAAGGGCTTTCTGTCCTTCTCGACGGTGAACCCAGAGGATACACGCCGTGTGTGTTGGAAAGCGTCCCTGCCGGTCTTCACGTTGTGAGAGTCGAAGGCAAAGGTTTCAGCGCCTGGGAAGAAGAGGTGCTAGTCACCCACGGTGGTCTTGCCGAAGTCCAGGTTAGCCCGGGGAAGGTCCCAGAGACGGGACTTGTCAGGGTGACTGCCGGGCAAGTCTCCGAGGAAGGTTATCAGGAGTCGAATGGCCGGACCGTTTTTATTGATGGAAAGAAGGTGGGTGCTACGCCGCTCAAGATAGAAGTAAAGCCAGGATTCCACAGCATCAGAGTAACTGGGACAAAAGGCGAGACCCCTTCAGTGACTGTCGTCCAGGTGAGGCCGGGTGGAAAGCACTTCATCAGAGCAGAGTTCGCCGGTGCCCAACCGGTTCTGGTGGAATGTGCGCAGATTCGTCTGCCATCCAGTGGCGAGCTGATTGTGCACGCGTCTGTTTCAGGTAGTGCTGATGCGGAAGTCTCGAGAGTGGAGCTTTACCTGGAAAAGGTGGATTCGAACCGTGCGGGCTGGGAATCAATGACGCTGCTCCCTGGTTCGCGTTCGATCTACGCCGCTGCTGTGCCCGAGGGATTGATTTCCGGGGGTGGTCAGATCAAGTATTTTGTGAGGGTCACTACATCGGAGGGTCTTGAGTATTTCTCCGAGGTCGGTACCTTGACTGTGCGCTAGCCGCTAACTGTCAAACAAGTCTACGCGTTCTGCCTACTTCGGTTGCGCCTGGAAACCTTCCTGAAAACCTACGCTTGTTTGTACCCATCGCTTGTGCCCATCGTTATGCCACTTGGCGAAAATTCCGCAGTATTCTTGTGGCACGAACGTTGCCTCTCTCGCGCGTGGTGAGGAAAATTGTGGGATTGTGGAAGCCCAAGAGTAGCACTCATAGTTCTCATAGGCACGGGTCTTTCCACCAGTACTTCGCCGGAAAGCTGGCTCGTAATCGTCACGGTCGCGGGAGTCTGTCTCGCCGCACTCACGAGTTGTTCTGGCCTTCGCCGTGGGATCCGCGCTCCTAAGCATGTTGCGGATGCCTTTCTAACCGTTCTCCTTCTTTCAGGGGTAGGTCTTTTTGCCTCCATGAGAATGGAAACGGACGCTCGTGATTCCCATGTTCTTGCGGAAAGAGTTGCCTGCATCAGAGGCACCGTCGTCGGATTTCGACAACCGTCCAAGTACGGAACAGACATGGTTCTCTCGATCCTGCCCCCAGACTCCTCGTCCGCGCCCTTGCCAGGAGGGACAAGAGTTCTCGTAAAAGTGAGAGGAAGGTCCCTTCAGGTTTCCCCGGGTGACACTTTGGCTCTGGCTGGTCTTTTGCGGAGTCCTCTGGGAGCTAGAAATCCAGGTGGGTTCAGCGAAGCCGCATATCTTTTCCAAAGCAAGATTCGAGCCGTCCTCACGGTTCCGGCCTTCCTGAGACAAGTGGTCAGAAGAGCCGAACCTCCAAGAGGTTTTGTGGCGGCTTACATGGCTCCAGTCCACAGGTGGATTGAGAAAGCCATAAATCGCTATGTTCCGGGAGACGAACGAGCCTTTCTCTTGGCTCTTGTTTTGGGGGAGAGGGGAGAGCTGACGGATGAAATGAATGATGCGTTCAGGCAATCGGGGATCATTCATTTGATCTCGGTGTCGGGCCTTCACAGCGGTCTTGTTGCCATGATAGCCTTTCTGTTCCTCAAGGGTGTTCGCTTGCCCGTCAGGGCCTCCCTGGTTGGCTCCGCGCTCATAGTGTGGTTCTACTGTGGCATCACCGGATGTTGCTCACCCATGCTGAGATCTTCAGTCATGGTGACCTGTGTTGTGGCCTCACGCCTTCTGGGGAGAAACTCCGGGCTTGTAAGCCCTCTTTGTACGAGTCTGGCTATTCTGCTTCTTGTCAACCCCGGATACATAAAGGACGTCGGGTTCCAGTTGTCCTACGCGGCTACCGGTTCGATGGTGGCGGCTGCCGGACTGGGCAAGGCACTCAAACAGTGGCTTTCCCCACCAGAATGGATCTGGAAATTCGTCCTTTCCACCATCCTGACGACAATCGTGGCACAGCTTGGGGTTCTGCCCATACTTGCTCTGCAGTTCGGCTATGTCTCGGCCGTCTCCATACCGGCAAACCTCCTCGCCATCCCCATCGCTTCGGGGGCGCTTGTGAGTTCGTTCTGTTCGTTAGGGTTCCTCGCGGTGGCTCCGCCTCTGGCCGCGAGTTCTTTCTCACTGACCTGGCTACTGTTGAGGCTCTGCAACCTCATTGCGAAAGTCGCGTCATCCGTTTCCCAAGCGTCCGTTGAACTGGTGAAGCCGAGGACCGGTGAAGCAATAGCATTCATGGTTTGTTTCTTTTTGCTCTTGCGGGCAGTGGGGTCCTGGCCTGCCACAGCGGGCAGTCCCGTCCAGGCTTCTAAGCGAAAGTCGTTACAAACCTTTCCCCCTGGTATTCAGTGCACGACCAGGAGTAGAGACAAATTGACCCTCATCGCGGCTGGCTTGGGCATGGCTCTGCTCCTCTTTGTTTTTGCAGGAGCGAAAATTCCCACGACGGAATCCAGACAGAAGTTCACGGAAGTTGACTTTCTCGACGTGGGGCAGGGTGATGCCACAGCCATACGGCTACCCGACGGAAGGCTTCTTCTAGTTGACGGAGGAGAGTCCCTCGAGAATTGGGATTCAGCCAAGAGAGTTCTGGTCCCCTTCCTCAGAGACGCCAGGAAAAAGGCATTTGATATGGTCTTTGTAACTCACTTTCATTCAGACCATGTTGGCGGAGTCATGAGATTGCTTGAAGAGGGTAGGGTAGGGAAGCTAGTGGTCGCACGCGCTGACACCACCACAGCTCTTGCGCGTCTCACGCGTTCCTTGGCGAGGAAAAGAGGGACAGCCGTTGAGTTCGCCGGCGAACCAGACACTGTCGCCAGGGCAGATGGGGTCGAAATGGTCGTACTTCATCCCTCTCGTTCCACCGCGATCGACACGTCGTTTGCGTCGATCAATGATTCATCGATGGTAATCGTCCTGCGAACTAAAACTGCACAGTTTGTCCTGACGGGTGACACAGGACCGACAGCGATGGATAGAGTCGCCGATCTGATTGAGCTCGGGAAGATAACAGTGTTAAAAACCCCACACCACGGCGGCAAGGGTACACTGAGTGTTCACTTTCTGGAAAAGATTCGACCTCAATATGCAGTGTTTAGCGTCGGACGCAACAACAGGTTCGGCCATCCTTCCAGAGAAATCGTCAGGACCTACCAAGGAAGCGGAGCGAGGACATTTCGAACGGACATCGACGGCTGCGTGAGCTTCCGCATCGTCGGGGATTCGCTTGCTGTCCGAACGGCCAACCCCGCAATGGGCTTGGCCTTCTTCCAAAAAGCAAAAAGCCGGAGAGGAGAGAGAAAAGTCACGCTCTTCGCCCTCCTCTCCGGCACTGTGAGCCTAAGGAAATTGTCGCGTAGCCAGGCAAAGCTGAGCAGGCTAAACTAAGCAGTAGGCTTGAATCTACCCTTTAGCTTCTCTTGGAGGCTCGGCAAGGTCGTGTACTCCATCTCCTCAGCAGGGAGCCTGTGCGGCTCAAAAGGTCCGTGTCTTCTCAAGTAGTCACCAATCTCGTTGGCTCTCTGCCTTGTCAGATCGAAACCAGGATCATCGAATAGATCAACCGGCCCCACCAACGTTCCGTCGTTAAGCTGGAACCCTGCCGCGATGACTCTCGGTGGTCCGTCAAAACGCGTTGGTGTGGCATCTTCAAAAGCGACCGGCATAAGCGGACCGTTGTGAGAGCCTCTCATCCAGCCCTCAACGATGTGCGGAAACGCAAACGCCTCAAGCATTTCTCCTACGGCAGGAAGCCCGCTCTGGCAGCGAACGATGAGAACGGGATCGTCCTTGCCGACATATTTTCCGGCGATCAGGCTCAGCTTCTGCGTTGAAGCAGACGCACCTATCTCGCCGTCGGCCCTTCTATAGACCGCTTTGATCATGTACCGTCCAGTTGAACCGATGAGTGCAAGTATGTCGTAAAGCTCGTCCGGCGCGGAGAGTATTATCTCCCTGGATTCCTTCACGTCTATGATCAGGAAGTTGAAACCGTCGTGCATGCTGGGGTCTATGACAAGCCCGGCGGTGTTAAAGGGGTCCGCGAACATCTTGTAGACAGGCATGTTCCACGCACCAGGAGATGTCTTGTCTGCCATGAAAACAATAATGGGCTCGCTCTTTCTTTCTACAATCTCCATTTCGGCGACACCCGGCCCCATTCCCTTGACGTTTCCGCTGAAAGCGTCTTTCAATATGTCCTGGCCGGCGCCATAAAGCGCAAGCTTCTTGGCAATTTCTGTGCATGCGAGGAAGATATCCCAGGCAATCCTGTGGATGTCGGAGGCCTCGACACCCTTCTGATGCGTCATTATGAGTTCCAGGTCATCCCCGCAAGAAGTTACGTGGAAGTCTATGAGATGCCCCTTCTCTGTCGCAGCCTCGAGCATCTCGTTGGCCTTCGTAACGAGGTCCGGATGCATGCTTGAATGTCCCACATATCCACCCACATCCGCCTTTATGACACTCAACGTTATTTTCTTACCAGCCATTTTTCCTCCTTTTGACATGTGTCACGGTCAGACACACCACTCGAGTCAGCGAGATTTCCTGAGTCAAGGTCCATATGCCACGAAAACATGGCTTATATCCTAACGAAATCTCAGCCCTCGTGTCAACCTCAAAGCTGACTCAGAAGTCAAACCAAAGCTGGGCCGAATTGGAGGAGCGGGGGCACAGGCCAGAGCGGGTTTCTCGGACCCAACTTCGCGTGCCCGGTGTGGAACACAGGTGAATGTACTTGCCTGTAGGCTCACAGCGTGGTATAAGTCTGGCGAAGGCGCTCGCAAATACGTCTTGACAGACGGCGTGGAGATGGGCGCGGGAGATGCTGCTCAAGAAACTGCCCAGGAGAAGGATGTGAAGAAGCTGGCCCTTGGCGTGCTCGCATCTGGAAGAGGCACTAATCTTCAGGCAGTCATCGATGCTTGCAGGGAGGGTCGCATACGCGCAGAGGTAAGAGTAGTCGTCAGCGACGTTGAGGACGCCCTTGCCCTCGATAGGGCTAGGAGGGCCGGCATCGCGGCAGTCTATCTTCGACCGGGGAAGTTTAAGACAAAGCTCGAACCTGAAATAGAGCTGGCGTACGCCAATTGCCTCAAGGAGCGCGGCGTCGAGCTCGTCTTGCTCGCGGGTTTCATGCGGATTCTCCACAAAGAGTTTCTCTCTCAATTTCCTGGAAGAGTAATGAACATTCATCCAGCGTTACTTCCTGCTTTCCCCGGTCTCAACGCGCAAAAGCAGGCCCTGGAGCGCGGGGTGAGATTCACCGGTTGTACGGTGCATTTTGTTGACGAAAGCGTCGACGGCGGTCCGATTATTCTCCAGGCCGTGGTCCCTGTCGAGCAGGAAGACAGCGTCGAAAGCCTCTCCGAAAGGATCCTCAAAGAAGAGCATAGGATTTATTGCGAGGCGATAAGACTCTTCGGCGAGGGCAGGCTCAAGATCGAGGGTAGAAGGGTTCGAGTATCCTGAACGGAAGACTGCGTCGAGACGGGGTCCAGAAAGAGCGTGGACCGAGGCCAGACGCTGGGATTGAGACTCACGTAGGCCGTGAAGCCGAGGCCGCGACGATGCAGAGTCCGACGTGTAGGAAGAAACATAGAGCTAACGGACGCACCGAAGGAGTCATGGGGCATGGGTGCCAGCCTCACTGAGATTTCTCTTGGCGAGCTCACGCCCGTCCGCAAGGGAAAGGTGCGTGATGTTTACGATACTCAGGACGGTCGCCTTGTCATTGTGGCAACCGACAGGATTTCTGCCTACGATTGCGTCCTTCCTTCGGGCATTCCTGAAAAGGGCGTAATACTCACAAAACTCTCCGCATTCTGGTTCGTGAGAGTTTCCCACATTGTGAGAACCCACTTCATCACATGCGACGTTCGCCGGTTCCCGCCCGCTTTTTCACCTTATGCATCCGTGCTCTCTGACAGGGCGATGCTGGTCTGGAGAGCCAATCGCATCGACTTCGAATGCGTTGTTCGGGGTTATATGGCAGGTTCGGCTTGGCAGGAATACAGGGAAAGAGGGACGGTTGCAGGGGAAGCTCTCAAGCCCGGCGTGGAAGAATCTGCCAGGTTCAGCGATCCCATTTTCACCCCGGCAAGAAAGGCGGCATGCGGCCACGACGAGAATCTCAGCTTTGCAGTGTTTGAGCAAGAAGTGGGAAAGAGGCTCGCCGAAGAGCTGAGGAGCGTGAGCCTCCGGCTTTATGCTTTTGCTTCAAGGTACTGTGAGAACAGGGGTCTGATACTTGCGGATTCCAAGTTCGAGTTCGGTCTCGTTGACGGAGAACTGATGCTGATAGATGAGCTCTTCTCGCCCGATTCCTCACGTTTCTGGCCACTGGACTCATACGAACCGGGTCGACCGCAGGAGAGTTTTGACAAGCAATTTGTACGCGACTATCTTCGCTCAATAGGATGGGACAGAGAATGTTCTCCCCCTCCTCTGCCCTTAGACGTGATCAAGAAGACGCGCGGGAGATACATCGAAGCTCTGGAGAGAATCTGCGGCAAGAGTGCGCTGTGAAACGCGCGAGCGAGGGCTCTTGGATGACGGACGAGCCCAAGCAAACTGGCATTCGACCGAGGGAGATTCACCCGTGGGAGAGAGGAACGAAATCGCTGAGGAGAGAATAGCGATACGAAGGGCGTTCATAAGCGCCCACGACAAGACTGGCCTGGCGCGCTTCGCATGTTTTTTGGCCGAAAGGGGAATCGTCCTATACGCGACGGAGGGAACGGCGAGTTTCCTGCAAAGTGCTTCTGTTCATGCCAGGCCGGCTAGCGAACTCACGGGTTTCATCGAACTCCTTTCCGGCAAGGTGAAGAGCCTGAGCCCCAGGCTCCACGCGGGAATACTATTTTCCCGCGCAGGTAGCGAGGAAAGAGCCCAGATAGAAAATGCCGGTATCGTACCTATAGACATGGTCATCGTAAACTTCTATCCCTTTCGTGACGTCACCGACGCCACACCTCTGGCAGAGGCCACGAAGATGATTGACATAGGCGGACCGGCTGCCTTGCGAGCTGCTGCAAAGAACTTCCGTTGGGTCGTCCCGGTTCCTGAGCCAGCTTCATACGACAAGGTGATGGGGGAGATGCAGAAATGGGAAACTTCGACGAGAGCGAGGGAGCCCTCCGTGAGCCTTCAAGTGTCACTTGAACTGGCAGCACGAACCTTCCAAATTACATCCGATTACGAGAGAATGATCGGAGACTATCTCTCCCGAAAGCTGACATCTGCTCCTTGTCACCTGGAGCGTGTGCCCGGGGTCTCGGGTTCGTTTGCCGGGGTCTTGAGTCCCTTCGCAGAGCGCATCTGCCTGAGTCTTCGAAAGCTGCAGGATCTCCGGTATGGCGAGAACCCTCACCAAGCAGCAAGTGTCTATGTCGGTGATGAAGGCCTCTGGGGTCGTCAGCTTCAGGGCAAAGAGCTTTCCTTCAACAACCTCCTTGACCTTGATGCCGCTGTCTCCGCGTGCAGGGAGTTTGAGGTTCCCGGTTGCGTTATCATAAAGCACCGGAGCCCCTGCGGCGCATCCCGAAGTGACAACCTTCTGGACGCGTACATACTTGCAAGAGACTGTGATCCTCTATCGGCATTTGGTGGGGTCGTGGCGGTGAATCGGCCCGTGACAGAGCCGGTTGCCGCCGAGATGTCAAAGCTGTTCCTGGAACTCGTGGTCGCTCCTTCGTACGAGCCAGACGCACTCAAGGTTCTCTCAGGAAAAAAGAATCTGCGACTTATGGAACTCACTTCGGACGCTCTGGCCCGAGAGGGTATCTCTCGAAGACTCCTGCGCTCCGGCCCCGGTGGCGTGCTTTTGCAGGAAGAAGATTCGCGCGCAGAGAGTATTTCGGACTGGAAGCTGGTCTCGAAGAGGGCTGCGAGAGCCGAGGAACGCGAAGGACTCTTTTTTCTCTGGAAAGTGGCGAGGCATGTCGTGTCAAACGGAATAGTAATCGGGAGGGGGGACAGAACCCTCGGAATAGGGGCGGGGCAGACAAGCAGGGTTGACGCAGTTGAGGTTGCGCTGATGAAAGCCAGGCGTGCGGGGCACGACGCAAGGGGCGCGTGGCTTGCCTCGGATGGATTCTTCCCGTTCCGAGATTCAATCGACGCGGCCGCCAAGGCTGGCATCCGCGCAATAGTAGAGCCAGGGGGTTCGATACGCGACGAAGAGTGTATCATGGCTGCTGATGAACATGATATGGTCATGTACTTTACTGGTCGCCGTTGCTTCAAGCACTGAGAGAAAGGGTGGGGCAGGCGATCCGTGTCCGAGGACGGAGCGCCGTGCGTACGTCTTGGGTGCGACGCTGAGAGGAGCATGAGAAAAAGAACGAGGGAGAACGTGTTGAACGTATTGATCGTGCGTCTCGGCTCGCAATGAGAGAAAGAATGAGAGAACGAATGAGAGAGAACATATTGATCCTCGATTTTGGCTCACAGTACACCCAGCTAATAGCTAGAAGAGTGCGTGAAAGCAAAGTCTTTTCCGCAATCGTGAGGTACGACATACCACCTGGAGAAATCAAGAAGAAGGCCCCAAAGGGGCTAATCTTCTCCGGCGGTCCTGGAAGCGTGTACAGGGAAGGAGTTCCCCTTCCGGCCAGTGCGGTCTTCGAGCTTGGGATTCCGATTCTGGGTATTTGCTACGGAATGCAGGCCGTGAGCCAGGTATTGGGTGGCGCGGTCAAGACAGCAGGGCAGGGCGAGTACGGTAGAACGGCCTTTCGAAGGGTTGGCAGGGATCGAGTTTTGCGTGGACTCCCCCAGACCTTCACGGTTTGGATGAGCCACGGAGACGAGGTCGTATCATTACCGCGCGGTTTCGTTCTGTCGGGGCGGTCTTCGGGCGCAAAACACGGGGCAGCCTACGATTCAGAAAGGAAAGTGCACCTGCTGCAATTCCACCCAGAGGTAGTCCATACGGAATTCGGGAAAAGGATATTTGAGAACTTCCTCCACGACGTCTGCGGGTGCCGAGGGACATGGTCCCTTGAGGAGTTCATTTCAGAAGCCTGCAGGAAAATAAAGCGGAGAGTAGCCAGCCGGCATGCAATCGCGGCCTTGAGTGGAGGAGTTGATTCCTCTGTGGCATGCGTGCTGGCACAAAGGGCAATAGGTTCTAGGCTCACGTGCATATTCGTTGACCACGGGCTGGGCAGAGCAGATGAGGCAGAAAAGGCAACAAGAATCCTGGAGAAGAAGTTTGGGCTGAGGGTAGTAAGGGTTGATGCAAGAGAACGCTTCTTGAGGAGGCTTAGAGGAGTACTTGCCCCAGAAAAGAAGAGAAAACTGATCGGTGAAGAATTCATACGGGTGTTTGAGGAGGAGAGCTTGAAGCTTGGCAAGGCTAGATTCCTCGTTCAGGGCACGCTTTACCCGGATGTCATAGAGAGTGTTTCCAGGAAGGGACCTTCGGCGTCCATCAAGACGCATCACAATGTTGGTGGTCTTCCGGCTTTGATGAGACTCGAGGTCGTGGAGCCGCTACGCGAGCTCTTCAAAGACGAAGTGAGGCAGGTGGGAAGCCTCCTTGGCATACCGCGCCCAGTTCTCGGGCGTCATCCTTTCCCGGGACCCGGCCTTGCTGTCAGGATACTCGGGAGCGTGACCTCTGAACGGCTCGCTAGACTTAGAGAGGCCGACAGAATTTTCTCGGAAGAGCTCAGGTCTGCGGGGCTCTACGCTCGAATCTGGCAGGCTTTCGCCGTTCTACTTACTGTGAAATCCGTCGGTGTAATGGGTGACAAACGAACCTATCAGAACATCATTGCTCTCAGAGCGGTCACTAGCAGAGACGGAATGACCGCGGACTGGGCGGATATTCCGGCCCGTGTGCTAGAGCGCGTTTCCAACAGAATCGTCAACGAGGTGAAAGGTATCAACAGGGTAGTGTATGACATTAGCTCCAAGCCACCTGCTACAATAGAATGGGAATAGGGATTAGAGAGTAGAGTGGCGACGGCAGCGCGAGTGGCAGCGCTGATGGGGATGGAATCAACAAAAACAAGAGGAAGAAAAGGGGATAAAAGAAAGAACAGCATGAGCGCGCCAAACAAAGTCTTAACTTTTATTTGTATCGCTACCGTTTCAATCCTGCTCGTTGTTCTCATTCTGCCCGCAGCCTCGCACGCAGTGCCTCTCAGGCCGGACATTCTTCAGAAATTGAAAAACGAGCGGCTCCCCGTTCCATCCGGCACGCAACTGGCAACCTCTGGAGTCGACACGCCTGTTGACAAATTCAATCAGAGTCTTTTGAGGCGCCTTCTAAAGGGGCCTGCAAGGGAAAGGACTCAGCTCCGGGCGTTGGTACTCTTGGTGGAATTCTCTGATCTCCCGGCCGAGAAGATGGCGCACAACGACCGGTACTATGAACGGCTGTTGTTCGGTGAGGGAGGAATAGAGAAGAGCCAGCGGGACTACTATCTCGAGAACTCATACGGAAAGCTTGATGTCGTCGGGGATGTCTATGGTTGGTACACGCTCCCCAACACATATCAATACTATGGGGCCGGGAGCTATGGCCTCTGTTCGGCCTGCTATCCCAGAAACGCAAGGGGCCTGGTTGAGGATGCTATCAGATTGGCAAACGCGGACGTCGACTTCTCTCTATATGACAACGACGGGCCCGATGGCATCCCTTCTTCCGGTGACGATGACGGCTACGTTGATGCCCTGTTCATCGTTCACTCAGGACCGACCTACGAGGAAACCGGCATCCCAGACTACATTATTTCCCACGAATGGACGCTGGCCGTGCCTTTTGACGTGGACGGCGTGAGAGTCTACGTCTACTCGATGGAAGCCGAAAACTCGAAGCTCGGGGCCTTCTGCCACGAGTTCGCACATGTCCTGGGCCTTCCTGACCTCTACGATAGAGACTACGATTCCTACGCACTGGACTTGTGGTCGCTCATGGGTTCGGGGCTCTGGCTTCGTGGTGGCAATAGTCCTTCACACCTGGATGCCTGGTCAAAGGTAAAACTCGGTTTTGTGGAACCAGAGGTGCTGGAACGCAACAGGTCAGGCGTCACGCTCCCGCCTGTTGAAACCTCTCCGGTTATATACAAGCTGTGGAAGAACGGAATCGCAGGCAAGGAATACTTTCTGCTTGAGAACAGGGAAAACATAGGTTTCGATTTTCCACTTCCTGGAAGTGGACTCTTGATCTATCACGTAGACGAGACTGTTCGCAACAACGACAACGAACTACGGTACATGGTGGCGCTGGACCAGGCCGACGGCAACTTTGACCTGGAGCGAAGACAGTTTGCCAAGCAGTTCGGTGCGGATGCGGGTGACCCGTTCCCTGGCTGGAGCCACAATACAAACTTTACCGGATTCACAACTCCAAACAGCCTTAGCAAGGATAGACAGGATGTCGAGGTACGCGTCACCGACATATCCCTCGAAGACAATCTCGTAAGGCTCGACGCAACGGTCGAGACCGGGCCTGAGCCTATCATTACGCGTGTCCTCACGGACGACGCGGAAACAGGGAACGGTGATGGGATTCCAGACGCCGGCGAGACCGCTAAACTGTACTGTGAGGTGAGAAACATAGGGCTGCCTTCAGGCAATCTTACGGCCGTGGCCGCCTGTGCCAACATCTACGTGCGGCTCCTCTCCGACAGCGTGAAATACGACTTCCTCGGACAAGACGAGAGTCGTTTGCCGAAGGAGGGTTTTGTGTTTCAAGTGGACTCGTCACTGACGCGCGACCCTTACCGTGTCTATTTTGTGATTGACATAACTGATGGTGCTTTCTTTGACCGAAGAAAGAGCCTGGTTGTGGGCGTTGGGGATAGCCTTGGCATAACGGATGATTTTGAGTCAGGGGAGGGAGAGTGGACTCACGATGGCGTTCAGGGTATCGACGACTGGAACCTGTCGACGCGTCGCGCGTTCTCTGGTACCTCAAGCTGGCACTGTGGGCGGGAGGACACTTCGGCTTACAGGGGCTACCAGGATTCCTACGTCGAAACGCCTTTTTTTATATCCGGGACGGGCAGTCTGCTTACCTTCTATCAATGGTTGGACGTCGAGAACGAGAACTCGCGGCTGGCCTGGGACGGCTGCCTTGTCGAAGCTTCGACTGACAACATAAGCTGGGAGCCTGTCGAACCCCTGGGGGGATACCCTTACAGAATCGACCTCACAGCGGACACGGAAGGGGCAGGGCGCGGTTGCTTCTCAGGCAGGAGTAAACGGTGGGACAGAGTTGAGTGCGACCTCAGCAAGTATAGCGGTGCGTTGTGGGTAAGATTCAGGATGATAAGTGATGGAAGTGTCTCGGGTGAAGGTTGGTACGTTGATGATGTTCGTGTGTCGACGCTGAACATGCCTTACAGCATTGCATTCGAAAACGTGAGACCTTCTCCGGGCAAGGTAGAGGTTAGCTGGAGAGTGGACGCTCACCTGAGCCTGTATACCGGCCGGGGCATGGCGCTCGTCAGAACGCGGGAGCAAAATCCCGGAACGCCTGGCACTCTCGCCGCGATCCCCGACTACGAGGTCATCTACTGGGATACTTCGCGTTCGATTGGGCTGCACAGCTTCGTGGACACCACCGTCATTTCCGGCAATTACTACTTTTACCTGATTCGCGATGTCACTGCAAATGGCGAGGTCGACCTGATAACGGGCCCGGGTGTGTACGTTCCTCACGGCATTCATTCTGTAAGCCTCGCGTCTTGCTGGCCCAACCCATACGTACCCCAGCGCGGGAAGCTTGGCGTTGCATTTGAGATACCCGATGGCCCAGAAGGGTCGATTTTGAAGAAGACAAGGGTGGCGGTTTTTGACGTTACGGGAAGGATGATCGCAGTGCTCCTTGACGATCGTGTGCTGTCAGGCAGCCGTTTTGCCTCCTGGGACGGTACTGATTCCGAGGGGAATACTGTGGCAGCGGGAATCTATATTATCTCCCTCGAGACTGCGGGCGTACACTTCTCGAGAAAGTTAGTCGTGGTACGTTAGTCGTACTGAGGGAATAGTGCTGAGGCGATATGTGCCGTGCCGGCACAAAGTGTGTTTTGTGTGAGAGGAGAGCCCTTTACTGACAACAAACAAGCAGATATCCGCGGGTCGGATTGGTCAGAAGATGTGGGTTTTGATTTGTGCGCTTCTCACGGTGACCGTGTCACTGGGAGCCGTTCCGAGGCCGGTATACGGAACTTACGGCGCAGGCCAGCCTCAGGGCATGCCACAAGGCCAGTCAGCGCTACAGGCAGCGCCTCAGACCCAGACTCTCTCCCGGGAGTTCACCAGTTTCGCCGGTGTCGAAGCAAGAGCTGAGTCAATCGCCGCTCTGGGCGCGCTCGTTCTCGTCGGGCAGCGTGAGGGAGATTTCCCCTCCTTACTGAGCTCACTGAGTGAGAAGCGCCGTGAGTCCCGCGCACTTCAGGACGAGCTTCTTGCGCTGATGGAGGGAATGGACCCCGACTTAGCGCGCCGAGGTGGGGATCTCGCAGCTTTTCTCGTAGAACCTCCGAACCTTTCACAGCCTACGAGGGTAAAGCAAACCCTCCGGGTCGTTCTACCCTTTATCCAGACAATCCCAGAGAGTCTGCCAACCTTTGGGACCTTCTGTCTGGCAGCGGGGCTTATGCTGCGCGAAAACGGACAAAATGCACTCGCGGGTCGCTATTTCGAGAAAGCATCCAGGACTCATTTCCCTCTTTCCGGGCACGCGCTTTATCTCGCCGTTGAGTCTGCAGGGCCAACGCGCGAGGCAGACAGGCTAATAGAGCTTGAGAAAAAGCTAGGAGAATCAACCGCACCCGACTACCTCCGTAAGAGAGCGCGATTGGTGTCTGGGCTTGCGCTGCTTGACACTGGCCGTGACCGCGAGGCAGAAGAGTTTTTAGAAAGCGTGCGTAAGGCTGACATCGGCGCGAGAGATCGCGCGAGAGTGGCCGCTGCGCTTGGGCGGCTCTATGAAGGGCGTGGAGAAGTCGAGAGGGCCGCAAGAACCTATGCGCAGGCTTTCGAGACCGGTGCTTCAGGCGATGAGGCAGTTGGGGCATCACGGGCCTATCTGCGGATCGTCAGGGACGGGAAGATCAACGAGGATGTGCCGACGGCTCTTTCCGCGGCCCGATGCCTCGTGCGGGCAGGTCTGAGGTCAGAAGCAAGAACTGTCCTTGAGAAGCTTTTCCATGCGGGCAAAGACCGGCTTGAGGCGGGCTGGGAGCTCGGTAAGCTCAATTACCGGACGAAGAACTATGCGGAAGCTGCCAGAGTCTTCCGCAGGGTAGAGAAGCTAGAGAAGAGCGCGGCCAATTCGTGCGCGGCCTCACTTTGGGTGGCCAGATGCGAGAGGCAGCTTTCAAAAGCTGATCTGGCAATCGAGCTGCTTCGTCGCACCGCGCTGGTCGGAAAGCATGTCAAATACGCCGAGGCGGCGTGGGAGCTCGGGTTCGAACTGGAGAGTCTCGGGAGATTGAAGGAAGCCGCGGAGACCTATGAGCTCCTCCACCAGGAGCTTCCTGAGGCGCGGCTTGGTCAAGAGGCTATGTGGCGCAAGGGTCTGTGCGAATACAAGCTAGGCTTAGTTGCACAGGCTCAGTCCACGTTTGCCTCGTTCCTGAAAAGCAAGGCAGAGGATTCGAGCCACGACATGGCCCTTTTCTGGATGCTAAAATGCTCCGTTGAGAGAGGGAGTCCAGTTTCATCTGCTGGGCTTGGCAAGGAGAAGGCCCGTAGCGATTCCCTGTACGGGCTCTTGCTGGAGAACGTTCTTAGAACACGCAGTGGACTGAACCTTGGCAGCGAGAATGGTGGGCCGAACCCGGGATCTGGCACCGGATTGGACAGACCCGTCAAGAAAGAGTTCTTTAGGATTCCATGGATCGATTGGCACCTGGCCCCAGCGGATTCCACGATCGCTGGGTCGGTGGGAAGCTCGCGAGCCTACTCCGCGCCCTCGCTCGACGCTTTACGGTTGCCTCCGTCCGATGCTGCAAAAATCGAGCTTTCGGAAGGACTTCCTCCGGAGGCCGAAGCTGGAGTACTTCTGCTCGGATTCGGTCTCAGAGATCTAGCCGTCGACGAGCTTCGCGCATGCGAGAAGAAATTCTCGGGCAACAGCAATGCTCTTTTTCTGATTGCCCAATTGTACTGGCAGAAAGGACTGTACAGACAGGCACTTTCGCTCTCGGATAGGCTCCTCAGGGCGGACCAAGGATTGGATGAAACAGAGAAGAGGTTTCTTTGGAGAATCCTTTACCCCATTTGCTACGCGGATGTGCTTTTGAGCGAGAGTCGCGCGCAAGCGGTCGACCCTTTTCTTGCGCTCGCGGTTATGAAAAACGAAAGCACTTTTGACCCCGGAGCCGTATCTTCTGCAGGTGCCAGTGGGCTCATGCAATTGATGCCACAGACTGCCGGGGCCATTGCAGCGTACCTGGGGGAGGACACAC
>Ga0315291_10004574_pt1 | contig 17584 bp, 22 predicted proteins | sample YL17G12_20_MG_FD_203070 | JGI IMG/M metagenome (GOLD analysis project Ga0315291, IMG submission 203070) | Sediment microbial communities from Yellowstone Lake, YNP, Wyoming, USA - YL17G12_20 | ecosystem: Environmental > Aquatic > Freshwater > Lake > Sediment | place: USA: Wyoming | collected...
GGTTTAGAAAAATCCACTCTTATCGATTATCCTGCAAGGGTCGCTTGCACAGTTTTTCTTATCGGATGCAATTTCCGTTGTCCTTTTTGCTATTCTTCGGAGCTGGTTTTACCCGAGAAAATCAAATCGCAGCCCAGAATTTCGGAAAAATATTTTTTTGATTTTTTAAAAAAGAGAAAAGGGCTGCTCGAGGGGGTGGTCATTTGCGGCGGAGAGCCGACGCTTAATAAAGATTTGCCCGATTTTGTCAAAAAAATTAAAAAATTGGGGTACGGGGTTAAACTCGATACCAACGGTTCCAACTCCGAAATGTTGAAAGAGTTAATAAGAGGAGGAAGTAAGAAGAGCGTAGCGAAGAGAGGTTCACTCTCTTCTTTAACTTCGCTTCCGCTTTGCGGAAGCTCGTTGATAGATTACGTGGCTATGGACATCAAGGCGTCTTTAAGAAGCCAAGAGTATGAAAGGGTAGTCGGCGTAAAGACAGATTTGGAGAAAATAAAAAAAAGCATCGGAATAATTAAAAATTCCGGAATTGATTATGAGTTCAGGACGACGGTGGTGCCGACAATTCATACGAAAGAAGACATAATTAAGATTGCAAAAGCGATTGCACCCGCAAAAAAATATTTTCTGCAGAATTTTCGGGCAGAAAAAACGATTAATCCCAAATTCGAGAAGATAAAACCTTATTCTAAAGATTTTCTTTTGGAAATTAAGGAAGAGATTGCAGGATATTTCGATATTTGTGAGGTAAGAGATTGATTTTAAAGGGTCAAAGAGTGCTTCGCACTCTTTTCCAGCTTCGCTTCCATATCTATAGATATATTATGAATGGAAGCTTGCCCCTTGACTTAAATTTACGCTTAAATTAAGCTGAATTAAGCTATACTCAGTTAGATATAGAAATATCTAAACGGAGTGGAAAAGGTCGGTATGGGCGAAGAGGAGGAAGTCCTCTTCTTCACCTTCGTCCCGCCGTTGCGGGACTCGGTTTTAGAAAAATTTAACTTTATCAAATCAAAATACTATGGAAGGATATTGTGTAAAATGCAAAAAGAAACAGGAAATTTCTGGCGGAAAAGAGGTTGCCATGAAAGGAAAGGGCGGAGTAAAGAGAAGGGCGATGACCGGGACTTGTCCTAAGTGCGGAACTAAAATGTTCAGAATTTTGGGAAAAGCCCAGTAATTTAGGATTTCCGGAAGTCTTTCACCCCTCACCAATAATTGTGGTGGGGGGTTTGTTTTTGATATAGTAAATAAATGCAGATTCAAAATAAAAAATTAGTTTTCGGAATTCTGTCGGTTCTGTTTATCGCCGATATTTTGGTTTATTTGGCGGTTTATTCTTTTTCCCGACAGAATTTTCTTGAAGTTATTTTTTTTGACGTCGGACAAGGCGATTCGATTCTTATCCTGACTCCGGAAGGGCGCCAAATCCTGATTGACGGGGGATCGAATTCCGCCATTTTGGAAAAATTAGGCGGCAGTTTGCCTTTTTGGGACAGAACGATTGATCTGATTATTCTTACTCATCCGGAAAACGATCATCTGACGGGGCTCATCGAGGTTTTAAAAAATTATGAAGTTGAGAATATTTTGTGGACGGGAATAATCAGAGACACCGAAACTTACAAAGAATGGGAGAGGCTGATCGCAAAAGAACAAGGGAAAGAAGAAAAAGCCAACATATTTATTGCTAGGGCCGGTCAAAAAATATATTTGTCGGGAAAGAATATTAATCAATATATTGAGATTTTATATCCTTTTGAGAGCTTGGAGGGAAAAATTTTTGAAGACAGCAACGACACTTCCATCGTCAATAAACTGATTTTCGGGGAAAACTCTTTTTTGTTTCCGGGCGATATCTATAAATCAGCGGAAAAAGAAATTTTAGAAAAAGGAGAAGGAATTGATGTCGATTCAGACATTTTAAAAATAAGCCACCATGGGAGCAAAACGTCGTCGGCCGAAGAATTTATCGCAAAGGTTTCGCCGGAAGTCGCCGTAATTTCCGCGGGCAAAGATAATAAATACGGCCACCCGAGTCCGGAAACCTTGGAAGCGCTGGAAAAATATGGTATAACTGTTCTAAGAACGGATATTCAAGGCGATGTTAAAATTTTCTCCGACGGGAAAAAATTTAAAATTGATAATCGATGAAGCTTACCTCTCGGGTTTACCCTTATCTTCACCTTCGTTTCGCGAAGCTCGGTAAATAATTTCTAATAACAAAACTTATGGAATTTCCTTTATGCAAAACTAAAACATCTTCTAATACCGAGTCCCGCAACGGCGGGACGAAGGTGAAGAAGAGGACTTCTTCCTCTTTGCCTCCAAGGTTCGATTTAAATAATCCAAAAGAACGGGAAAAATATTTTCAGCTGAAAGCGGGCGGAGAGATCAAGAAACTGAGAAAATATCTGAAAGAAGGAAATACCTTCATCGCTTATTTATTAGGAAAGAAAAATTCCGGGAAAGGAACTTATTCCAAAATGTTTTCCGAAATCGTTGACCCGGAAAGGATAGACCATTTTTCAATCGGAGACATGATCAGAGAGGTTGATAAAGAATTGAAGGACGGGAATAAAAGAAAAGAGCTCGTCAAATTCTTGGAAAATAATTACCGGGGATGGCTGTCCGTCAAACAATTGATTCAGGTCCTGGAAAAGAGAAGCACGAAAACATTGCTGCCGACGGAATTAATTTTAGCTCTGATTAAAAAAGAAATCAGCGAGAGAAAAAAGAAAACTCTTTTTATCGACGGCTTCCCGAGAGATTTGGACCAGATAAATTTTACTCTCTTTTTCAGAGATCTGATCGGCTACCGGGACGACAAAGATCTTTTTGTTCTGATTAACGTTCCGGAAAAAGTGATTGACGAAAGGATAAAATCAAGGCTGATTTGTCCGGCTTGCCAAACTTCAAGAAATTTTAAATTATTGCCGACTTCAAAGGTTGGCTATGAAGACAAGAAAAAAGAATTTTATTTGCTCTGCGATAATCCCCGTTGCAGGGAAGTCAGAATGATCAGAAAAGAAGGAGACGATGCCGGGATCAAGCCCTTAAAAGAAAGACTGAAAAAAGACGGAAAATTATTGGAGCAGGCCTTTTCTCTTTACGGGATTCCCAAGGTTTTTTTAAGAAATTCTGTGCCTCAAAACAAAGCCAAGGAATACCTTGATGATTATGAAATTACGCCGGAATATTATTACCAATGGGACGCCAAGAATAAAAAAGTGCGGGTTCAAGAGAAACCCTGGATAGTTTCGGACGACAAGGGCGCGCCTTCTTACAGCTTGCTTCCGCCTCCGGTGGTTGTTTCCCTGATCAGGCAAATCACCGATACTTTAAATTTGTAATAATAAACAACCTCGGGCTTTGTTTATTGTTGGTTGACAGGGTTTTCCCTTGAGAGCTACAATAGAATTGGCTCTGTTCTTTCTAGTTAATTCTGGTACAAAAGTTCTTTTCGGGAATCGGATATGCTCCGCTTCCTTGGAAGCGGGCTTGGATTTCCACCTGGAATTTTTTCCGATAAATTTTCTAGAAAAAAACAGGGCCATCAAAAAAACTCACGATCGTGAGTTTTTTTGATGGCGTTATTGTCAAAAGAGTCGCAATTGCTGAACGAAGCTCGAACCTTTTTTGAACAAAAAATGCTTGATTAGCTCCGCTCCGCGTTTCCGCCCGCCGAAACTCGGCGAGCAAAGCAAAACAATTTTCTTTCAATTTTTTAACGCCCGCCCGCCAAATTTTTCTTAAAAGGAATTGAAAATTGTTTTGCTTTGATGTCTTGATACCAAGACGGCGGAAACGCCTCGCTACGGCTCGGGCGTGGCGGAATTCCTCCCCCCAACCCCCTCCTTCCGCCACGCCCTCGCTCGGACTGCCCTTTTTTTCGGCGGAATTGGAGGCCGTGCCAATTTCATTGGCGCGCCGCCTAAATATGAATTTAGCATACCAAAAAAATTATAATTTGACAATCAAAATTAGATTTTATACAATATCAATATAGATTGATATTTGTGAATAACCATATGAAATTTGATTGCTGCAAAACTAAAAAATCAAAAAGCGACCTTGGGCAAACGGTTGATTTTTTAAAAATAATTTCCGAAGAAAACCGCCTGCTTATTTTATGTTTGTTAAAAAAGGGAGAAATGTGTGTTTGTGAAATCTGGCAACATCTTAACTTGCCGCAAAATCTTGTTTCTCATCACTTAAAAGTTCTAAAAGATTTCGGACTGATCAAATCACGCCGAGAAAGCACAAAAATTATTTATTCCCTAGATCAAAAAAATATTAAAAAATTTATTTCTTTGATGTCTCACTTTATTAACTAATTACAAAATTATGACTATCAAAATCTTGGGTTCTGGCTGCCCCAATTGCCAGAAATTAGAAGCTAACGCCAAAAAAGCGGTGGAAGAACTTGGCTTGAAAAATGTTCAGATTGAACATGTTTACGAAATAGACAAAATTATTGAATATGGAGTAATGTCGACTCCCGCTATTGTGATTGATGAAGAAGTTAAAGCCGCCGGCAGAATTCCCGATGTAGAAGAGATTAAAATTTGGCTTAAATAAATAAAATATTTCAAAAATATGAAAAAGGAGATAAACATTTTTATTTTGCTCATTGGTTTGTTTTTGTTCTTCTATTTTATGCCGATGCAGTCGGCTTTATTTACCGGCGCCATTTTGTCTGGATTCAAACTTTTAAATGAGTATGCCCGCCAGCATGTTTTAACTTGCCTAGTACCGGCATTTTTTATTGCCGGCGCGATTTCTGTTTTTGTCAAAAAAGATTTTGTCCTGCGCTATTTGGGCGGCCAAGCTAAAAAATATATTTCTTATTCTTTAGCTTCTATTTCCGGCTCTATTTTGGCCGTTTGCTCTTGCACCATTCTGCCATTATTCGCGGGCATCAGAAAAAGAGGCGCGGGTCTTGGACCGGCAATTACTTTTTTGTTTTCCGGTCCGGCGATTAATATCGCGGCCATGTTTCTAACTTTATCTGTTTTGGGTTTTAATATCGGCCTAGCCAGGATTATTTCAGCAATCTTGCTGTCTATTTTAGTGGGTTTGTCAATGCAATTAATATTCAGGGAAAAACCCGAAGACGGCAAATTATTTGTGGAAGAATATAAAGAAGTCGCTATTGGCAAAAAAGTTTTGATTATCTTTTTTATAGCCATGGTCGGCATTTTGATAATTAACGGCTTGCAAATTGATAAAATAATCAAATTTGGTCTAATGATTTTATTGGCTTTATTTACAGCCGGCATTGCTATTTTTAAATTTCGCCAAGAAACAACTAAGGAATGGCTTAAGGAAACATGGTCTTTTACTAAAATGCTTTTACCAATTTTATTTATCGGCGTGTTTGTGGCCGGTTTTATTATGCCCTTTTTACCCGAAAGTTTGATTGTCAAATTGGTTGGTTCAAATTCAATATCCGGTAATTTAGTGTCGGCAATTTTTGGCGCTTTTATGTATTTTTCCACTTTGACCGAAATTCCGATACTGCAAGCTTTAATTGCCAAAGGAATGCACAGCGGTCCGGCCTTGGCTTTGCTTTTAGCTGGCCCATCTTTGAGTTTGCCCAATATGCTGGTGATAAGAAAAATTTTAGGCAATAAAAAAACCATTGTTTATGTTTCATTAGTAATAATTTATTCAACTATCGCCGGGTTAATCTTCGGCAGTTTAATTTAATTTTGAAATAAAAAACTATGCAAAAGAAAATTATCATTTTAATTATTGGAGTTGCCATTGTTGGAGTAGGGTTTTTTATAGCGAGAAACGGAAACAAGCCGACAGAAACGCAAAATACCAATAATCAAACGACAAAAAGTCAAGAAGAATTGCCGATGTCCACGGCAAAAATCTCGGCTGAAAAAATTGAAGTCGTCCATTTTCACGCCACCCAACAATGCTGGTCGTGCATTACAGTCGGCGAATATGCGCTAAAGACAATCAAAGAGAACTTCCCGGAAGAATATAAAAATGGAACTATTGTTTTTAGAGATATTAACGGCGAATTGCCGGAAAACAAGGATATGGTTATGAAATACCAAGCTGGGGGCTCGTCGCTTTTTGTCAACGCCATCGCAAATGGCAAGGACAACATTGAAGAAGATGTTACTGTTTGGCGTTTGGTTTCCAACGAAAGCCAATTTATCAGTTATTTCCAAAATAAATTGAACAAACTTCTGGGAAAATAATTTATGGATTTCATCAACGCTTTAATTGATAATTACAATATTCCCGTTCTGACCGCTTTTCTTTTGGGTATTTTGACCTCTATCAGCCCTTGTCCTTTGGCCACCAATATCACCGCCATCGCTTATATCTCAAAAGAGATTAAAACAATAAAAAACACCCTGCTTAACGGTTTCTTTTATACTATTGGTCGAGGGTTTAGTTATACATTTTTGGCGGCTTTGATTTATTTTGGCCTGTCTTCGTTCCAAATTTCAAGGATATTTCAGGGTTGGGGTGATAAAGTTTTAGGCCCGATTTTGATAATTATCGGCTTAATAATGTTCGGGATAATTAAAATAAATTTTGGTACAGGCGGAGAAAAAATAGAAAAAATAAAAATTTGGTTATCGCAAAAAGGATATATTGGTTCTTTGCTTTTGGGCGCATTATTCGCCTTGGCTTTTTGTCCTTATAGCGGAGTTTTGTTTTTCGGCGCTTTAATTCCCTTAACCTTGAAATCTGCGGAAGGTTTATTGCTACCTCCTATTTTTGCCATGGGAACCGGCTTGCCGGTGATAATCTTTTCATTCTTAATCGCTTTTTCAATGCAGAAAGTCAGCCGTGCTTTTAGAATTGTTCAAAAAATTGAAAAAGTAATGCGTTATTCAGTAGCAATTATTTTTGTCGGGGTGGGAATTTATTATACGCAGTATCTTGTAAAATATTTGATAACCTTATAATTGAAAATAATGAAAAATATAAATCAGTTTTTTAGAAAAAATTTGTTTAGTTTGGTTTTAACTTCTATTATTTTAGGATTTCTTTTAGGATGGCAACTGCCGCAGATAGCAGCTTCATTAAAATCTTTGATTGTTCCGGTTCTCTTTCTGATGATTTTTGTGATGATTATTCCCATAGAATTTAGGGAGTTGATTGCCGTACGAAAGTATAAAAAAGAGATTGTCTGGGGGATGTTGGCCATTTTAATTTTAGCTCCTTTGGTTGCTTATCTTGTCGGTTTCGCGTTTCCGGAAAAATATGATTTTTTGAAAACCGGCCTAATCTTAGCCGCGACAATGCCGCCGGGCGGAATGATTGTTTCCTGGGCGGGTTTGCTGGATGCCAATGTTGAATTGGCTATGATTTTACAGATAGGAACTTTTGTTCTGGCGCTTTTAACTATCCCGTTAACTTTGTCTTTGCTCCTTTCCGGATCGGTTCATTTTTCTCAATCATTGCTAATCCAAAATATTGCCCTCTACATATTTTTACCACTGATTGTTGGCTTCATCGTTCAGGTTTTGCTTAAAAAGAAATATTCTAAAGAAAATATAAAATCGTGGAAACCAACGTTGGCAACCATTTCCAGTTTGTGCGCTTTATTGGTCGTTTTTATTTCTACTTCTTTAAAAGCAAACACTATTATCAGTCATCCGCAAATGCTTTTATGGGGGATACTGCTGGCGGTTGTTTATTATCTCCTTATGTTCCTTATTGCTCTTTTCTTCTCGGGACTTTTTATTAGTTCATATGACAATCAAATGCCTATTGTTTACGGCACCACCTCCAAGAATCTTTCTATTGGTGTTGCTCTGGCGCTATCCGCTTTTTCCGGTTCAGTTGTGTTGGGAGTAGTGTTTTGTTTTATGGTTCAGATGCCTATGCTTAGCTTATTTTATAAATTTATCAGGAAAGAAGAGCAGGAATTTGTTGAGGAAGTTGAAGAAGAAAAAAGAAAAAAGCATCCTGTTTCCATAGCATTAAGAAAAATAAGAAAAATCGGAAATAATTTTAAGAAATCAAGTTAAAGAACGATAAATTTTTGAGGTCGACAAAAGTTTGTTGTTCAAGGTTATTATATATAGAATTTAAAAAAGTATTTAACTAATTGTTAAATCAAACAAAAATATGACTTATCTTATTTATCTCATCACTGGTCTTTTGGCCGGAGTTGTCGGGGGGCTCTTGGGCACGGGCGGGTGTGCTTTGATGATGCCAGTGATTCGTTTCGGGTTTCATTTTGATCCGGCCATTGCGGTCGGGACGACCTTAACTGCGGTGGTTTTTACGGCTGGTTCAGGCGCATATCAACATATCAAAATGAAAAATGTTGATAAAAGCACCGCCTGGATAGTCGGCGCGAGCGGAGTTTTGGGAGTGATTATCGGTTCCATTGTCTTTGGCTATATCAAAAACTATGGGGCGCTTCTTGACCTTATTTTGGGTTTTGTTTTCCTGGTGGTATCGTTCCGTATGCTATATGAAGGCGTGTTGGGACGCGGTCCGAAAAATCCAGCTGAAGATAAAATGCCGGGAACAAAAAATGCTAAAGGATTCCTGGGATCTACTATTGGTTTTTTAACCGGTATTATTGGTTTGGGCGGAGGATATGCTCTCGTTCCTTCTTTTATTTATTTTTTTGAGGCTCCGGTTAAATTGGCGATTGGCACTTCTATGGCGTCCTTTGTTTGGATTGCGCTTGTGGGAGCAATGTTTAAAATATATCAGGGTGTGGTCAATATTCCCGTAGCAATTACCTTAGGAGTTGGCGCTTTGATTGGCGCGATTTACGGCGCGAAGTTAGTCGCCAAATTCAAGCCCAACGCGCTTAAAGCTCTTTTTGGCCTTCTCTTTCTCTATGTCTCGCTTAAGTATATTCTGATTTATTTTGGAATAGCTATCTAAATTATAAATTAAATAATCTATGAAAGAACAACAAAAAAAGGATCCGAAGTTTGCGAAATTCCACGGCGTGGATCGGGAAAAAATCCAGTGGAATCCGGTGATTGACGAATCAAAATGCATCGGTTGCGGAATGTGCGCGACTTCTTGCGGACGAGGCGTGTACAAATTTGATTACGAAAATAAAAAATCAAAAGTGGTCAATCCCAATAACTGTATGGTGGCCTGCATTACCTGTGCTAATCTTTGTCCTGTTGGAGCTATTAGTTTTGTAGAGGCCGGCGATACACCAAGAGGCAAAGCTCAAAAAATCGTGAAAGATTTTCAACTTCTTCCTAAAGTAAAAGAAGAATTGGAAAAAAGAAAAGATGAGTTAAATATAAACAAATAATTATAACGCTTGACCTTTGATAGTTATGGGTATATACTCATAATAGGTGATGCAAATCAAAGGTCGAATCACTCAATATTATTAAATTTTAAGAGATTAAAATTATGCCAAAATTAGACGGAACTGGTCCAATGGGGCAAGGCGCAGGAACCGGCCGAGGTCTCGGCCCTTGCGGAGGCGGAATGAGACGAGGCTGGGGTTGCCGTGGCGGTTATGGTTTCGGTTTTAGGAGATTTATTTCTCCTAAAAACGAGCTTGCCGCTTTGGAAGATGAAGAAAAAATGCTTGAGGAAGAATTAGCGGCGATCAAAGAAGAAAAAGCAGCCCTAAAAGCCCAGCAAAAATAAAAGAAGGCGCTGGAACCGGCCTCTTTGTAAAAAGGGGCCGGGTGGCCTTCTTTCAATAAAAATTTATCATAAAATATAGGAATAATCAATCTTATGCCAAGACCAAGACTTTGTAGAAAAATAGAATTTAATCCGAATATAACTTATTTCAAACCTCAAGGCGTGCCGATGAGAGAACTTGAAATTGTAGAGCTTACCGCTGAAGAAATAGAGGCGTATCGCTTACGCCATATTAACGACATGGAACAGCAAGAAGCGGCGGACAAAATGCGCACTTCCCAAAGCACTTATCAAAGGATTTTATATTCGGCTTACAAAAAAATCGCCGACGCTTTAATAAATGGCAAAGCGATTAAAATTATAAAAAATAGTGACAATGAAAAATAAAACCACAATTTCCACAATTTTATTTGCTGTTGTTTTGATTTTTTCATTTTTTGCGCTTTCGCAAGAAAAAGACAAAAGTCAACCGCAAACAAACGAACCAACAAGTCAGGAAAACCAACAATCAAGCCAGATTATTCTTTTTTACGGCGATGGCTGTCCGCATTGCGCGATTGTTGAAGAATATATCAGCGAAAACAAAATCCAAGACAAAATCTCTTTTGCTCAAAAAGAAGTTTATTATAATCAAAATAACGCCAAAGAATTGGAAGCCAAAGCAAAAATTTGCGGATTACCAACCGATTCAATCGGCGTGCCTTTTCTCTGGGACGGAGAAAAATGCTTGATCGGCGACCAAGACATTATCAATTTCTTTAAGCAAAAAACTAATGGGTAATAATATGAAAAAAATATCCATTTATCTTTTATCTATTTTCGCGATTAGCTTTCTTTTTGCCGAAAAAGCTTTGGCGGTTTGCCCAATATGCACAATCGCTGTCGGAGCCGGAGTCGGCCTTTCTCGCTGGCTAGGAATTGATGACGCAATAACCGGATTATGGGTCGGCGGGCTTATTATTTCTATGATTACTTGGACGGAAAGCTGGCTGGAAAAGAAAAATATACGCTTCAAGGGCAGAATTTTTGTAAATATTTTAGGGTATTACGCTCTGATTATTATTCCGCTTTATTATTCCGGAATTATCGGCAATCCGCTCAATACTTTATGCGCCTGTGGATTGGATAAATTGCTCTTCGGAATAATCGCAGGCAGTCTGGCTTTTTGGTTTGGCGCAAGCTGGTATTTTTATTTGAAAGAAAGAAATAACGGCCACGCTTATTTTCCGTTCCAAAAAGTCGTTATGCCAATTTCTCCCTTAATAATTTTAAGCATAATTTATTACTTTCTAACCAAATAATTATATGAACAACACAAATAACAATCAAAACCCGATTAAAAATCTCAACGAATTTATCCAAAAGGTGGACGAGATGAAAAAGCAGGAAAAAATGGACTTGTCGTCCGACCAAGATTTGAGCATTGCTATAATGAATCTGGTAAGCATTGAGGAACATTTTTTCTTCACTGGAGCCAAGCTCGGCAAACCCGAATACTACGACATGATAAAAGATGTTAGGGAAATGAGAAAAGAATTGCTCAAAAAAATCATCAAAGAATACGAGGGCGAGGTTTGGTGCATTTCCAAACATTTGCTCGCCGCTTCAATGCGACTTATGGAAGTTGGCACAAAACAATTAGGAATGAACAAAAAAGAGGAAGCATACGATCTTTTTGGCAAGGCCTATAATCTTTATTCGCTGTTTTGGGGTCTTAATATGAAATTGTTAAATGTTGGTGATATTAAAAAAATTGATGACAAGGCAATAAATAAAAATGATACTGAGAAAAAAGGATTTATGGGAAAACTTGGCGAATTGGTCAAAAAAGCGATTGATTGCTGTATTGAGTAATTTTTATTATGTACTTATCAAAATTTTTAGGGAGTTCTTTGTCGTTGCCCGCGCACGGGTTGGGTGGGGCAAGGGCAACATCTTTTCTGGCGGCGCATTTCGCTTTGCGAAATACGGCCTCCAATTCCGCCGAAAAAAAGGGCAGTCCGAGCGAGGGCGTGGCGGAAGGAGGGGGTTGGGGGGAGGAATTCCGCCACGCCCGAGCCGTAGCGAAGCGTTTCCGCCGTTTGGCATTAAGCCAAACATCAAAGCAAAACAATTTTCAAATCCTTTTAAGAAAAAGGGTCGCGCGAAAAATTAAAGAATTGAAAAGAAAATTGTTTTGCTTTGCTCGCCGAAGTTCGGCGGGCGGAAACGCGGAGCGGAGCTAATCAAGCATTTTTTGTTCAAAAAAGGTTCGAGCTTCGTTCAGCAATTGCGACCAATTCAGACATTTTGAAAATTGAGAAACATTTGATTGCTCGCTCGCCCCGCCTTCGGCGGGGCTACGCTCGCATTTTTCCCTGTATTTCGGAATTAAATCGTAAGGTCGGACAAATTCAAATTCAGTTTTTCGGGAAAGCAGACGGCGGTTCGGCGTGCGAAGCACGCAATAAACAAAGTTTATTTCCAATTTTTTCCATTCCGCCAAAGGCGGAATACAAAGCAAGTTTTTCAATCCCACGCTTTTGCGCCGTAGGCGCAATGGCCAAAGGCGACATTATAAATTAAGGAGTAAACAATATGAAAACAAAAATTTTTCTCTACGCTCGCAAATCAACCGAAGACGAAGAAAGGCAAGTGATGAGCATTGAAGCCCAGCTCGCGGAGTTGGCGGAATTTGCCAAACGGGAAAATATTGAAATTGCCGAAACCTTTATTGAGTCAAAGAGCGCAAAGAAACCCGGCCGAGAAATTTTTAACGAAATGATGAGCAAAGTTTATACCAGCAAAGAACCGATTGGCTTAATTGCGTGGCACCCCGATAGATTGGCGAGAAATAGCATTGATGGCGGGCAAATAATTTACAGCATAGACATCAACAAAATTGTTTCTTTGCGCTTTCCCACATTTTGGTTTGAGCCAACTCCGCAAGGATTGTTTATGCTTCAAGTCGCCTTTGGCCAATCAAAATATTATTCCGACAATTTGTCGGAAAATGTAAAGCGCGGGATTAGGCAAAAACTCAGGCGGGGCGAATGGCCCGGCCTTGCGCCTTTCGGCTATGTGAATAATCCGAAAACAAGAAACATTGAACCCGAACCGACAAAATCAAGGTGCGTCGCCAAAGCGTTTGAGGAATTTTCGCAAGGCCAGCACACTTTGGAATCTTTGGGCCAACGCCTTAGTTTTTGGGGCGTGGTGAGCGGAACCGGAAAACCGATCTGCAAAGCGACTTTGCAAAGAATGCTAACAAATAAAGTTTATCTCGGAATAATTGTTCATAATGGCGAAAGCTACGAGGGCGGTTTTCCGGCAATTGTTTCCCGAGCGACTTTTGAAGCCGTTCAAAAAGTTCTAAAACAGCGAGCAAGACCTCGCAAAAGCAAAAAGAGGCATAATTTCCCATTTATTGGACTTCTCACCTGTGGCGAGTGTGGTGGAGCCATTACCGCGCAATTTGCCCACGGACATGGCGGAACATATCGCTATTATCGTTGCACCAAAAAACTGGGCAAATGTTCACAAAGATATTTGCGCGAGGACTTGCTCGCCGATCAATTAAAATCACGGCTTCAAAATGTCGCTCTTGGCGACGACTGGGCGGAAAAGATGAACGCCCAAGTTGATGTTTGGGAAAAAGACAACGCCCAGTCGGCGCAATCTTTCGCCCAAAATCTTGACGAAAACATAAAAGAAGCGGAAACAAAACTTGATAAGCTGGTTAACGCTTTTTTGGACGGAAGCATTGAAAAAGAAACTTACCTTGTCAAAAAAGACGAACTCATCAAAACAAAAACAGACCTTAACAAAAGAAAGTCTGATTTTGGGCGAAAGGGAAACAATTGGATTGAACCTTTGCGAAATTGGATAAATACCGCTCACCACGCCGAAAAATTGGTTTTGTCCAATGATTTTTACGAAATAAAATCATTGACGGAAAAAATTGGAACGAACCGCCGTCTGCTTTCCCGAAAAACTGAATTTGAATTTGTCCGACCTTACGATTTAATTCCGAAATACAGGGAAAAATGCGAGCGTAGCCCCGCCGAAGGCGGGGCGAGCGAGCAACCAAATGTTTCTCAATTTTCAAAATGTCTGAATTGGTCGGGATGCCGGGAATTGAACCCGGGCCATCCAGTACCAGAGCGGAGCTCGGTACGGGGCTTTACTACCACCTATACCCCGTACTAATTTTCGGTTGTCGGGCCAGGCGGAATCGAACCGCCGCTACATCCACCCCAAGGATGCGGACTACCATTATCCCATGGCCCGAAAATTTAGTGCGGGGCCAAGGTAGCTATTTTATTTTTGCCATTGCCTTGATGCACTTAGTGCAGGCCTTAACTCTTTCGCCCGAGCGTAGCGAAGGGTGAAGAAGAGATTTATCTCTTTGACTGCCGGAAGGCAAGCGGACCCATTGCAGATTGGGATATTTTCTCGATTTTTTTGTAGGATTGTATTTTCCGCGAAGTTTTTTCAACTTCCAGACCATTTGAGATGATTTGCCGCAAAGGGCGCATTGTTTTGCCATATATGACTATCTTATCAGAAATTTTAATTTTGTAAAATATCTGCTAAGATTAACAATATAATGGAAATATGGAAATATTATTTTTTATTTTAATTTTAATTTTTTCTATCATAATTCATGAAGTGTCTCATGGAACGGTAGCTAATTATCTGGGCGACTCAACGGCGAAATATGCGGGCCGGCTTACCCTGAACCCATTGAAACATTTAGATCCCGTAGGCTCAGTTTTTCTGCCGATTTTGTTGATTCTGACAACTGGCAGAGGAATTGGTTGGGCAAAACCCGTACCAGTAAATCCGCTTAATTTTCGGGATCAAAAATACGGTTCTCTTAAAGTAGCAATAGCCGGACCAGGATCAAATTTAATTATTGCCTTAATTTTTGGTCTGATTCTTCGCTTTTCTTCTTTTTTACCCTTTTTTCCCGAAGCCCTCTATTCAGTTTTCTCTTTTATTATTTCGATAAATATACTTTTAGCCGTATTTAATTTAGTGCCCATTCCTCCCTTGGACGGTTCGCATGTCCTTTTTACTTTTTTACCAGATTCAATGCAAAGGACAAAAATATTTTTAGGACAGTTCGGATTTATTATTTTGATATTTCTTATTTTCTTCTTCCCGCCGTTTTTTAATATTTTAACTTCTATCGTTAATATAATTTTTAATCTTATTATCGGTGCCGCATAATTCTAACATGGTTGACTTTTGTAAGTTCATCTGATATATTTTAATTTATGTGTCCAACTATTCATCAACTAATCAAAAAAGGAAGAAAAAAAACAAAAAAAGCCCACAAAACGCCGGCCCTGACTTTTGGTTTTAACGTTTTAAAAAACAGGCCCCAAAAATATTCTTCTCCGTTCAAAAGAGGAGTTTGTTTGAAAGTTTTTACCGTAACTCCCAAAAAACCGAACTCGGCCCTGAGAAAAGTCGCCAGGATCCGTTTGACCAACGGCATGGAAGTTACGGCTTACATTCCCGGAGAGGGCCACAATCTGCAGGAACACTCGATAGTTTTGATCAGGGGAGGAAGGGTAAAAGATTTGCCGGGAGTAAGATATCACATAGTAAGAGGAATATTGGATACCGGAGGCGTGGAGGGGAGAAAAAAGCAAAGAAGCGCCTACGGAGTTAAAAAAGAGAAAAAATAATAGGCGAAGAGGACTTCATCCTCTTCTTCATCTTCGTCCCGCAAGGCGGGACTCGATATATGGCGAGAAAGAAACAAGAAAAAAGAATAATTCAACCGGATTTCGTTTACGACAACGTTGACGTTGCCAAATTTGTCAACCAGATAATGAGAGAAGGGAAAAAAACCATTGCCAGAAAAATCGTTTACGGAGCTTTTAAAATTATAAAAGAAAAAACAAAAAAAGATCCCCTGGAGGTTTTTAAAAAAGCTCTGACCAATGCCGCTCCCGTGCTGGAAGTAAAACCGAAAAGAGTCGGAGGGGCAACCTATCAGGTGCCGAGAGAGGTGAGGGGGGAGAGAGGGATAACTTTGGCCACAAGATGGATAATTAAGGCCGCTAAGTCCAAAAAAGGAAAACCGATGAGAGAAAAACTGGCCGAGGAGTTGATTTTGGCTTCGGAAAGTGCGGGAACGGCGGTGAAAAAGAAAGAAGATACTCATCGAATGGCGGAAGCCAACAGGGCTTTCGCGCATTTTTCCTGGTAATCTCGATATGCCCAGACCTTATCCCATTGAAAAAGTCAGAGACATAGGAATTATCGCTCATATTTCAGCAGGTAAAACGACAACGAGTACCTGCATTTTGTATCATACGGGAAAAGTCCATAAAATCGGAACCTTGGAAAAAGGGACCACTCCTTTGGATTGGATGGTTCAGTCGCAAGAAAGGGCAATGACCATCATGGCTGCCGCCACTACCACTTATTGGAAAGCTAATGGAGAAGATTTTCAGATAAACCTTATTGATACTCCCGGTCATATTGATTTTACCGCCGAAGTTCAAAGATCGCTCAGAGTTCTTGACGGCGCAATCGTCGTGTTCGACGGAGGAGCGGGCGTTCAGTCTCAATCGGAAACCGTTTGGCGCCAGGCGGATCAGTTTAAAGTACCGAGAATTTGTTTTGTCAATAAAATGGACAAGATGGGCGCAAGTCTTGAGGTGAACTTGGATTCCATCACAAAAAGATTAACGCCAGATGCCATTCCTGTTCAGTTGCCGATAGGAGAAGAAGAAAAATTTTCCGGCGTAGTTGATCTGTTAAAAATGAAAACAATAAGATTTGAAGGAACGGAAGGAGAAATTATGAAAGAAGAAGATATTCCGGATGAGTTGAAAGAAAAGGCGCAAAAATGGAGGAAAAGACTGGTGGAGAAAATTGCCGCCGAAGATCATGATCTTCTGGAAAAATATCTTGGAGGAGAAGAATTATCTCTGGAAGAATTGAGAAAAGGATTAAGAAGGGCGACGATTTCCAATAAATTATTCCCTGTTTTTTTCGGTTCTCTTTTTAAAAGAATAGGCGTTCAGCCGCTCATCGATGCAATAGTTTATTATTTGCCGAGTCCCGCCGATTTGCTTCCGGTAAAAGGCACGGATCCCAAAACCGGAACAGAAATTGAAAGAAAGCCCTTGGATGAAGAGCCTCTTTCGGCTCTGGCTTTCAAGATTATGACAGATCCCTTCGTGGGCACTCTGACTTTCTTTCGAATTTATTCGGGTCATTTGACCAGGGGTTCTTATGTTTTGAATTCGGTTACCGGAGAAAAAGAAAGAATCGGCAGAATATTAAGAATGCATGCCGACGAAAGACAAGACTTGGAAGAAGGATTTGCCGGCGACATTTTGTCCACGGTAGGCCTTAAAGACACATCTACCGGCAATACTTTATGCGACGAAAATTCTCCCATAGTTTTAGAGAAAATAATATTTCCGGAACCGGTAATCGGAATTAAAGTTGAACCGAAAACAAAAGCCGACCAGGAAAAAATGGGCATAGCTTTGAAAAAATTAGCCGAAGAAGACCCTACCTTTAAAACGAAAAGCGATTTAGAAACCGGGGAGACTATAATTTCGGGCATGGGAGAATTGCATTTGGAAATTATTGTAGACAGAATGAAAAGAGAATTTAATGTGGGCGTCAACGTCGGCAGGCCCCAGGTCGCTTATAAAGAAACCATTAAAGAGATGGCCGAAGCCGAAGGAAAATATATTCATCAATCCGGCGGCCGCGGTCAATACGGTCACGTTTGGTTAAAAGTTGAACCTCAAGAGCGGGGAAAAGGATTTGAATTTGTCAATGAAATTAAAGGAGGCACTATCCCCCATGAATTCATTCCGGCGGTCGGAAAAGGAGTTAAAGAAGCGATGGATAAGGGAGTGGTGGCAGGTTACCCCCTGGTTGATATTTTGGCAACTCTTTACGACGGTTCTTTCCATGAAGTTGACTCTTCGGAAAA
>Ga0315291_10004576_pt1 | contig 17571 bp, 20 predicted proteins | sample YL17G12_20_MG_FD_203070 | JGI IMG/M metagenome (GOLD analysis project Ga0315291, IMG submission 203070) | Sediment microbial communities from Yellowstone Lake, YNP, Wyoming, USA - YL17G12_20 | ecosystem: Environmental > Aquatic > Freshwater > Lake > Sediment | place: USA: Wyoming | collected...
GTTATATATTATATTACATATTTAGATTAACTATCTTTATTATCTAAATCGTTTAGATTAGAAGTTTAGATTAATCGCCCCCTATATTTTTTTAAATATTTTTAACATTTTGAACTGCTTTTTATTGTCTAACTAATCCTAACTTTTCAAGCACAAACTCGTTTAATAAATCTTCATCAACAATATTACTAAAATCTGCCCCATCTGCCGTCAATGTTTGTCTATCTATTACTCTCCCTGTTTCATCTTGTTTATTAACCTCTATTGTTATAGTGTCATTCTGTATATCTACAAATATATTTTGAATATAAACTGAAGTTGTAGTATAAACTTCTTCTTTTGGAATTACCGTTATTGAACTCATTTTTATATATTGACAATATAAAAATTTATTGAAAATATTTACAATTGCTGTATTGTTATTGTCAGAGGAAGATTTACAAATCCCCCACTCGTTATGGTTCCAACATCTACTGTTTGGCTCCACCACACTTTATCGGTTGCTGTTCCGCAAGTAAAGACTGTTCCATTTAACTGATTGCCCCAACTTATATTTCCGAAAGTTGATGTTTGACCGAAAATCGTGGTTATCATTGAGTCTTGTAAAGCATCCGTAATAGCAGGAACACCCGTTGTAAATCTTTGTGCCATTCTATGAACCCTATTTCCTGCTGTCGTATGTTGCAGTCCAATTGAACAACTCATTAAATAACTTTGACCTACAACGAAACCTGAAAACACGACTGTTGAAATTCCGTTAAGAGTAGTATTAGTTGTGCTTAATCCTATACCATTTATTACTACTTGAGTATCATTACAAGGCACTCCTTGAACCTGATTCAAAAGTGTTGCTTGACTTACTGAATTATTAACAAGGTGTAGCGCAGGTTGATTTACGAAAAATACTTCTTTTGTCGAGTTGTCATACATCAAATGACTTGGAGGAAGATTGGAAGAACTCTGTCGTATCGGAGCAATTTTACAAGAACTCGCTACTGTATTTTCAAGGTCTGTCCCAAGGGCTGATATAATAATTGAATTCGCCCCCATATTAGTCCTTCCTGCTCCTCTACCAATCGCAACCGCAAAATTTCCACAACCCTTCTGAGCCAGACCAGAACCGAGCGAACCGATTTGAACTGCTCCCACGGTCGAATTTCCAGGAGTATTTCCGCCTAAACGGGACTTGCCAATCGCAATGTTTTCACTTGCACTTACGGTCGAAGAACCGGCACTCTGCCCTAAATAAATATTATTATCTCCAAAACCTGTTGTAAATGACCCTGCGAATGTGCCTATACCTATATTATTCAAATTGTTATTAACATTTGAAACACCCGCATTATCACCTATCAATACATCAGTAGTAGTATTGACATATTTATTAATGGCTGGTCTCCATACTAAACTATCACCAAAATTTACACCATTAGGTATTCTTGTATCATTACCAGATGGTCCAGTAGGTCCGGTTGAGCCTTGTAAGCCTTGTGCCGGTGTAGTTAAAATCAAAACAGCATTACATCTTGAAATTGAAATAGTTGCCAATGCCCCTGAAGTTTGGGCTATTCTAACATCAACATTATCAGTAGGCACAAGCTGTGCTAAAAAAGTAGTGGTTATTGAAACACCAGCAATAGCACCTCCGATTTCAAAAACTTGTCCTCCGCCCTGTTGAATTCCGTTTTTAAAGAATGCTATTTGAAATATTTTATCCCCAGCGCCTGTTATTACATTAATTGAAATATCAATTTGACCATTATAAACACCTCCTGTTAGAATAATAAAATTAGATGGAGTTGGACTTGGATTTGATAAAGCATTCACACCATTTGATATTCCTATCGTAAGATTGAAAAAACCTTGAAATGTATTTAATGCTGAAAAAACTTTTGTGGTTGTAGTAGTGCTTGTTTTCAATTCACCATAGACAGACTGACCGAGGACTATACCAGCTGGTCCCGTTGGTCCTACATCTCCGGTAGGACCTGTAGGTCCGGTATTTCCTTGTATTCCTTGGGGACCAGTAGGTCCGGTATTTCCTTGTATTCCTTGGGAGCCAGTAGGTCCGGTATTTCCTTGTATTCCTTGGGGACCAGTAGGTCCGGTATTTCCTTGTATTCCTTGGGAACCAGTAGGTCCGGAAGGTCCAGTTGGGCCTACAAAGGAGTTCAAAGTTATACAACAACCACCGGCATAATTATTTGTTAATGGTAGATATGACATTTATTTATAATGGAGATATTTTAAAATCAATAATAAAATGGATTATACCTACGAATACCAGTTCCTGATAGTTCAATCTCTTCTTTTGTTTGTGGTAGAAAGTTTCCTAAGGTATGAGCATCCTTTCCTTCTAATTTATTGAATTCCGCTTGGTCGTGCTTTTTCTGCTTGGTTCCCATTACAGATATTATATCAGTTGTATTTCCTATATTAGTTGAGAAATCCTTTACATTCTCATTCTTCTTGTTAAATACATCAAGGACTGACGAGGCTCTATTATATATATATGCTTTTATGCCAAATTTATTTGCCATTTGTCGTGCTAATTCTCCACCCAAAGAATGCCCCGCTACTGATACTTTATCTTTACCATATGTATCAATAGCATACTTCACCTGTTTCTCTATTTGACTTGCTCTCGGTGTATATCGTGCTACTCCTGCAACTAAGGCTAAATCTGTGAATAAATCACTAATGTTTGATACATCTGTTCCTCGTATTCCTACTACGACTTCCCCTGTATTTCTATTTTTAAAAGTAGTAGCATCTAAGGTTGTCATTGGAACAATATCCCAAGCCTGCTTTCCATACTTGTCTAATATCTTCCTAACATCGTTAGGGTCTTTGTAATAACTTGCCTCAGCAAAGATAGCATACCTTTGGCCTTTTTTTTTCTGCTCTGAATTAACCAGAGCTCCACCTTCAATTATATCATTATCATTTATTTTGATTTTCATATCGTTTTATTATATGAAAATATAAATTATTTTTAATACATTCTTTCTTTACATTTAAGGCAGTAATCACTTTCATCATCAGGCTCAATCAATGTTTCTATATGGTTTCTAATCCACCTATCACTTGGTAGTTGAATTTTCTTTATCATTTTGTATTCTGGTAGTTGAAGGACATATAAGGCTTTAAGCATTTGAAATAACATTTCTTTAAAAATAGGGCTAAATTCATACTCATCTTCTGGATAATCTTGTTTATACATTTTTGCGAGTTTATTGACTGTTTCAGCGATTATATCTGTTAATCCCATTGTTTATTGTATTTCAAGATTATTTAAATTGAATTTCTTCTATACGACTACACTTCCGCTATTATTGAGGGTTAAAACCTTTTGCCCAATAATGACGGTCGCCCAAGTATAATCAACAGCAGGAGTAACTGTTGCATTCATCTGCCAAGTAGAAGACTGGTTAGATACATCAAGCCCTGAAATGACAGTCTGGTCCATTTCGCAAAGAGGTGCATCTCCGTTAAATTTATCACTATGGAGCCATTCGCAAGTTTGGTAGGTTCCAAAGGTCTGTAAAGCAGAAGTTGCGATTTGCTCCTTGTTTCCAATATAGTAATCTTCTGACTTTAATACTGAAAATCCATTTGGGTATTTTAGAGCCACATTATTAATAAATGTGTTATAATTATTAAGATTGCCTTTACCGTGAATATTCTGAGTTGTTAAAACTGAACCAGCAACTCCTGCTACGGCATTCGCAAAGGGTGCTGAAATAATTGCCAAAATTCTTTGACCATATCCACGAGTCAATTGGAGCTGATAGTTATGCTGAGTGGAAGAAGCAATAGTCTGCCTTGTAGTTGTTGGATAAGCAATAGGCATACTTAGACCTCGTTTCATCACAGTTTCAATGACCTGTCCTACGATAAGAAGATTGCCTTCATTACAGAGTGAAACTGACATTCCAGTAATCTTAGGTGCAGATACAGTTGGAAGAGAAGTAGGATTTGTAAGAGCATTGATAGCATCACTTTGGAATAGGAATGTATCGGTTGAGTTCCAGTAGATTTGAATGACCATATTTGAAGGATTATATAGCTGACGATTTAGAGCCAAAGCAGTAAATTTAAATGCCGAGAAAGGAATTGATAGACTGAGGAATACATCGTTATTAACAGTAGAAATATATTTTTGTCTTCTTCCAAGATACAGATTCTCAGGTCCTACATCTGCGACAGTAGCATCCATAGCAACTGTAAGATTGGCTATCGTATTGACCTTATTGATATCTTCCTGTGTATCTTGGGCTCCCGAAACGGCAGTCACATTTGGATTACCAGTAGAATATCCTTTTGTCAAGAACTGTGTTAGGTGAGTTCCAACAGTAGAAGTTAAACTGGCATACTGGTTGAAATTAGAGCAATCCAACATTATAGCATTGGTCGAAACATCATAACATACAATGCGGTTAATCATAGTTAAGGCATTCGCATTAATCCAAGAGGATTTCGCAGCGACCGCTGAATGGGTGAAGGTGAAATTGAGCCTACTTTTAGAAGGATTCCAGACTGAGGCAGGAATTATAAATTCTGTGGGTCCTACTGAGGAGGAAGCAGAAAGATTGACATCTCCGCTGGCTTGGGGGCTAATACTACGATAGATACTTGTAGAAGCATTTAATACTTTATTTTCATAATCGATTTCTGGTGCGAATATTTCTGTTGGCATTTATTATAGGAAAAGAATATAATAAAAATTTTTTCTTTTTTTCTACTTAAAATATTTTTTTTTAATTTGTCAATGCAGTCTGCTCTGCTTCTGTAAATTCAAGAATAATAACCATTGAACCTGATAGTGTAAAAGTAGTATTATCAATACTTTTAAGATTAAATGTGTAAGAACCCGCTATATCAATAGGATTTTGTGATTTATATACAATATTATCCGAACCTGAATATGAAGCAAAACGATAATCACTCATAAATACACCTAATGGTTGTTCTCTGACTAAATTACTGACTACTAAACCATATTGAGGCAATGGCACAGGGTCTGCATCATCTTCATAAATAATTGTTTTCGTAACAATTTCTTTTACTCTAAAAGGAACTGATATATTAGCCTGTGCTATTGAGGTATTGACGAATCTTAATGGGACAATCTTAGTAATGATTTGAGGTTTATTCATTTATTAATACAAAAGTTTTTTTTATTTTGTAATAATAAATGAATAGACCTAAAAGAATATATAAAGCACCAAATGGTAGATTTTACTACTTGGTTAAAGGTGTAAGAAAATTTATTAAAGTTGTTCCTAATAAGAAGAAATATATTGTTAAATCAAAGAAGAAAATACCTCCTCATAAAAAGCCTGCTGTTAATAGAAAGAAAACTGCTTTTGCACTTAATCCTCAATCTGCTTTACAAGCTCCTCCTCAATATGCTCTTCCTGCTGTTATTCCTGTTGAACAGAAGCCAGTAGTTGGTATTCAAGATGTGGCTAAGCAAGAAATCACAAAAAAGAATATTGAAGTTGTTAAAAAGGAAAAAGAGAAGAATGAAGAAGAAGATAAAAAAAATACATTAGAAGCCTCTATTAGACCTAATTATAAAGTTAAAAGGACAATTGATACTTTATTTCAAAGATATAAGGATATTACTGGTTATGATAATGTAAGCGATATTTATGCTTGGAAGAAGTTTCAAAAAACTAAGGAATATAATAATCCAATTATTGGAGAAGATGATAGTATTTATGCTATAAAAGCACCTTATCTTTATGATTACGAACCTATTTTAGGGAAGAAGAAGAAAGGTAAGAAATCGGATGATGAAAGTTCAGATTCAGTCTCTACTGACCCTTCAATGGGTGAAGTATTAAACAGAGATTTCTTAGACAGCGATAGTGAAACGAAATCTTTGACCGAAGGTAGAGGTCCAAGTGGTCTCTATAATACCGATATTGAAGATATAATGAAAGGATTGAAGAACATTTGTCCCGTAATTCCAAGTGATAAAATTGGGATGCTTCTTGACTATGTTAAAGAAGGTATGAGAAAATTTGGTGCTATTATCAATACAAATCCTTCAAAATCTGACGGAAGCGGTGAAGACGGTTTTAGAGTAGGTCATTGGAGGGCTGTTTTCTTTGATAATGATGATGACTATGTTTCTGCTGAATATTATGACCCTTTATGTGAAGGTCCAATTCCTGCTCCTTTAAAAGCAATGATGAAGAAGATTGCTAAGAAGATGAATCCCGAGGATTTTGCTCTTGTTAAAGAGAATAATTTGAAGAGGCAAATGGATACTACAAATACCTGTGGATATCATTCGATAAAATTCATTGATGATAGATATAATGATATACCTTGGAGTCAGGCAACAGGATATGATGATTATATGGCAAAACATAAACCTGATGATAGTGAGGCTGGTGAAAAAGCATTAGTGAAACCAATGAAAAAGTATGATAAATATATTTAAAAGTAATTTTTTTCTCTTTTCTATCTATAAATGACAAGCGAACTTAAAGGATTAACAAGAAAACAAATGGATGATTTTATGTCTATCAAAGGTGCTAAAAACCTTAAAAAAGTATATGAAGGTAGAATGGTAGGCAAAGGCAACTTTTTTGAAGATGTCTATAAAGGCATTACTGAAAGTGGTAAAAAAGTCAATGACTTCTTGAAAAATACAAAATTAATTAGTAAAGGCTCTAAACTGGCCAAATATATTCTACCGGCTATTGCGACTGTTTTGGGACCAGAAGTTCTTGCTGGAATTCCTATCGCTGAAAAAGTAGGCTCTGTTGCTGGTGATATGGGATACGGTGCAAAGAGTGCCTGTGGTGGTATGTATAGTGATATGAGAGACCCTAAAAAATTGCACGGGACTGGTTATACAGTTGGTTTGACTACTCTTGGAACTGGGGCAAAAATGAACGACTCTGTATTGACGATTTCTCGCAATGGGACTTATCAAATGACGGCTCCTACAAGCATTGAAAATAGTGGTATTGGTATTCTCTCAAATAATAGGGTTGATGCTGGGGCTCCTCAATTAAGCGGAATTATGAGCGGACTTGGTAGTAATAAAAGTAATTTGGGAGAATATGGCTCTATTTTTGGGTCTGGCTTAGGCTCTTTTGGGGTCATTGCTCCTGTTTCAAGAATTAAAGTTTAATAAATATCTATTTAAAGAAGTGAAAAATAAGACAAATGACTTATAAAATTGGAAGAGTTTATCGTATAATATGCCTACCTGAGCCTAATATCCAGTATATTGGCTCTACTCTTGATACACTAAGAAATAGGTGGCAAGTTCATAAAAAAAATAAGAAGAATAAAACTGCTATCACAAAATATCTTATTGAATATGGTATTGATAATTTTAAAATTGTTCTTATCAAAGAATATCAAGTTGTTGATACGGCTCATTTGAGAAGCAAAGAACAACTATGGATTAATAAAATTAATTGTGTCAATATTAAATGTTCTTTTAGAATTAACTGGGTTAATAGACCTATTGATAATAAAAAATACTACGAAGAAAATAAACATAAATTTAAACCCAGAATTTCAGCAAAATATTCTAATATATATTATGAAAAAAATAAAGAACAAATGAAGGCAAATTCTAAAAAATATTATAATAACAATAAAGAAAAAATTAAAAATCAATATCAACAAAAAAAAAATTTATTGATTGATTAAATGAATTTTTATTATCCTACTGTTAATAAAAAACAATGTCATCGTGGATTGAATCACTTAAATCATATCATACCGAAAAAGGGTCTAAATTTAGTATCCCTAAGAAGGCCTCTACTGAATACCCTGAAATACTCAAATATCATTCTTCTCGTAAAGCAAGCACTCAAAAAGCTGTTCCAGTTGTATCAACAGAAGAACCTGTTGCTGTAAAACCTAAAAGAACATATAAGAAGAAGGCTCAAAAGCCTATTGAAATAGTCGTTGGCGATTCTTAACGAAAATTCTGATAAATTTTGTTTCTCATTGAAAAACAAAATCAAACCCTGTATGACCCCCCACGACTTCGTCCAAACGAACAATTTCAAGGTGCTTTTCAGTATAATGAAATCGTCAAAATCGTCTTTTTCGTAGTTTTTTCGTCTATTTTATCAAATCTTTCAATTTAATTTTAGTCCAATTATGTGCCTGTATTCTTGGTAGTAAAAGGCTCTTCTTTTGGGTTGGATTATCAATTCCTAATACTCGGGCGATTGTTTGTAATGGTCTCTGCAAAATAGCTTCTCCATTATCAAATTCTTCGTTAAATTGTTGCCTTGTCAAATAACCTGCTTTATTAAGATTTCGCTCATTTAGTTCTTTAACGATTGATTGGACTTTCTGTCGTTTTTTGGTCTCTTCTTTTTGAGCTTGTTGAATACCCGCAACAAAACCATTTCTAATACCATTTTTATAACATTGATTTGCCGTGCCTTTAACTCGTCCTTTTGGGGTCTCTTTTGACCCACAATAAACCGAAACACCACCAATTTGGTCTGAGAATTCTATTCTTATCATTTATTAATAGAGAAGATTAAAAAATTGTATTTTGATATGTTTGCTTTTGCTTTACTCTCAAATATCGTGCATTTTCTGTTTGATATGTTTGACTTATAAATCGCTCTTGTTGTGCTGTTATATTAGGATAAATATTAAGTATCTCAATAATCGTATTATCATTAGGTTTCAATTGATGGATTTTCAAAAGTTTTTCATAAATACTCTTATTTTTTATACTCGTCATTTTATTATAATTTCTATCTCTTTAAATGTTTATAAATTTAATTTCACAAAATATTCAAGGTTCTCTTACACCTTCTTGTGAAGTTGTGAAGTTGTGAAATTCAACTTATTTACACTTTTATAAGAATATTTATACAAGGTGCTTTACATCTTCTTGTGAAGTTTGTGAAGTTGTGAAGTTTTTTTTCTCATTTTAACGAAACCATTTAGAATAAAATGAAAAATAAAATACTTTTTTTGAAAATGATTTCTATAATTTTCGTAGAAATCGTTTCACAACTTCACAACTTCACATTCTCCCTGCTTACACCTTGAAACATAAAAACATAAACTTCACATTCCAAAACATAAACTTCACAACTTCACATTCTCCTACCTTACTACTTAATAAAAAAAATAATTAATATAAATAAGTAGTAGTAGTATATTATTATATTAATCCCTCTACCTCGAAATCACCTTGATGTGAAGTTGTGAAGTTCTTGTTCTAAAATGTGAAGTTTATTTTTCCTCCTTGAATTATACCTCAAATAAAGATATTGTAAATAATGTAAATAATGTAAATAAAATAAAATCAATTTAAAGAAGAAAAATTTATAAATAAAAAATAATGTTTTCTAATAGTAAAGAAATGGATATAGATTACAATGATGATACTGATACCGAAGAGATTAGACCTCGCCTTTTATCTAAACCCAAAAAGACCACAGCGAAGGCTGAAAAAGAACCTAAAACGAAGGCTAAAAAAGAACCTAAAACGAAGGCTGAAAAAGAACCTAAAACGAAGGCTAAAAAAGAACCTAAAACGAAGGCTGAAAAAGAACCTAAAACGAAGGCTGAAAAAGAACCTAAAACGAAGGCTGAAAAAGAACCTAAAACGAAGGCTGAAAAAGAACCTAAAACGAAGAACCCAGTTTCGTCTATTACAAATTCAGATAAAATGGATAATTATAAAGTAATCGATAACATTACACTTGAAGAACAAATTGATACTGATAAATTACGAGGACTTGTAAAATACTTTGATAGATATAAAGATACCATTGGTTATTTTTGTGATACCAAGAAAGACTATAAAAAAATCATAGATGAAAAGACCCGCAAATCAATCCTAAAATCAAGACTTCGTAATAAACTCAATAAAATCACTTACAAATTCTCCTCTACAAAGTATAATGGTCGATTATTTTCTCAAACAACTTCACTTCAAGGTATTAACAAAGTAATTAGACATACTCTATCTCAAAAATATTATGACGATGTTGATATTGTAAATTGCCACCCAGTTATACTGAAATGGTTGTGTGATTGTTATAAAATCCGTTGTGAAAATATTGAATATTATATCAATAATAGAGAAGAGATATTTGAATTACATAAAGACAGTATAATCGATCCTAAAACCCATTTCTTATCACTAATCAATGATAGTCGCCGAAAAATACCAATTAATGGTTCTTTTGAAGGTGATTTTTATCAAGAAGTTAGAGCAATCCAAGATGCCGTAGCAATCAATCGTCCAGACCTTTTCAAACTTGCTAAGAAAAATTCAAAAAATGGTAATGAGAATGGTAGTTGTATTAACTATCAACTTTGTGAAATTGAAAATAAAATCCTACAATGTATGTATAATGAACTTGTTAAACAGAATATCAAAGTAGGAACTTTTTGTTTTGATGGTATGTTGGTCGAAAAAGATAAGGTTTGTTTAAAGGCATTAGAAAAATGTGTATATGATACATTGAATATTCAAATCAAACTATCCATTAAACCAATGACATTAGGCATAAAAGTAGAAGAAGTAAAAGAGGCTGATTATATAGAAAAAACAGTCCCACAAACTCACGAAGAAATCGGTAAATATCTTGTCAATAAGTTTATGACTGATGGCAATATATTTTACTATTCAAAGAAGGATTTGGTATATATTTTCAATGAGACTAATTGTCTATTTGAAGAAAGCCCTACTCAAAAACTAATGAACTTCATAAGTGAGCCTATTATTAAGTTAATTCATTCGTCCTTAGAAGAACTTGACCCAAAAATCGATGAGGATTTGATATGGAATTTAGGCTTATTAGAGAAAGATATTAAATCAACTCCATTTCAAAAGTGTGTTTTAACCCAAATTTTGAATAGAATACCAAAGAGCGATGACTTTATTGAAAATAACTTTGATAAAATACCTCACATATTCCCTATTGCAGATAATAAAGTTATTAATTTCAAAACTTGTGTAGTAGAACCAAGGTTAAAAACTCATTTTTTTACAATTACAACAGATAATGTGTTTAAATCCGAAAGACCAAATCAAAAGGTGATTAGAGACTACATAGGAGAACTTTTGAAAACAACCAACAAAGAGTATATCAAATCATTCTTGATACTTTTTGGGTATTTCTTGACTGGTTTGAATAATGCCAAAGTATTCCCCATTCTCACAGGCGACGGAGATAATGGTAAATCAGTATTTTTTAATCTATATAAGAAAATCATTGGTTCTTTGGGTATTGTAGGTAATGAGAAAGTCTTTTTACAATCCAAGTCAAATTCAGTTCATACAGATGAATATCTCCCACTCATAGGCAAGAGACTTGCTTGGCTTACTGAGATTGACAAAGAAAGTCTTTTCAATGAGAAATTGATTAAAACCATTACAGGTAATGATGGGGCGATTAGTCTTCGTTCTTGTGGAGGACGAACAGTAGAGGTTGTTATAGACTGTAAATTATTTTGTATTTGTAATTGTGATGATATACCTACTTTCAAGGACAAACAAGGGTTCGCTAATAGAGTTAAAGTATTCAAATTTGCTAATAGATTTGCGAGAGACCCATTGAAAGAAAAAGAATTATATGCTTTGAAAGACGACTTATTTACTGAACTATGCTTTTATACAAAAATGTTCTTTGATGAAGGTCAAAATATCACTTGGTGTGATGAAATTAATGCCTCTACAAATGAGTATAAAGATGATATGGATACTATCAAGGCATTCATAGATGAAAACTATATTATTACAAATCAACCTAATGATAGAGTAAGTAAGAAAGAGTTATTATTTAAATATGAAGACTTTTGTAGGTCTAATACCTTAATCAAAGTCAGTCGCAATGAATTTTATAAGACCCTAATATCAAAGTATAAACTTGAAGATTATAGAAAAGTTGATTTTAAGGGTATTAAGGCAGTAAAAAATGAAGAAGATATTAATGAAGAAGATATTATTGAAAGTAATTCACCAATGAATAGATTATTAAAATAAATTTCTAATTTTTAAATAAAACATATTTAAAAAAATAAAATGTTTATATAAATAAAATGTCCGATATAGAAATTGAAAGACTAAAACAAGAGATTGAAAGACTAAAACAATATGAGCCAAAACAGCCTTTAATTAAAGAAAAAAGGCCATATAAATATTTAAGTTCTTTAACAGAAGAAGAAAAGAAACAAAGAATTAAAGAGCAACAGAAGGCTTCATATGAAAAAAGAAGAGAGCATTTATGTAGATATCAAAAAGAGTATTATAGAAAAACCCATATTCCTCTAATAAAACAATTAAACATTGAGGCCTGATATTTCGCATAGAACAACCATTTTATAACTAACAAGAAGTTATAAAATTTAAAAAATTAGGGTTCGAAAGGGACATCCTTTCTTTAAGAGATAAAGTGAAATCTCGTTTGCGACCCATACCAAGCCTTAATAGCCTTTTCTCCACTAAGAACTTTCAATTCATCATCAATTTCATTCATTAAGGAGAAATGTTCTTCATCCGTAGAACATCCAAAAACATCAATAGCAAGAAGCCTGCTTTTCCAAAATAGGTGAAAACTTATGTGCGAAGAATCCAAAGAAAAAAAGGCCGTGCATCCTACTTCACTTTGAGAATATTTTATAGGAAGAATACATATATTTTTATGGACTATTTTGAGACTGGTTTTCTGAACGGCTTTAAGGCATATATCATATAATTTTTGAGAAAATTCTTCATTAGTCATTGGTAGGTCTTCAAGCCAACAATAATCAATCATTTGTATTCTTCCTTTCGTATTATCTGGGCGAAGTAAGAGAGGATAGGTAGTAATAGGCTTCTCTACCGCTTCTGTATTATTATCAATTGTATCAATCATTTATAATAATCCAAGATATTTTTTTATTATTATTTATTATCATATATTATGGCAGTATTAAAATTCTTCCTTATCTTCTCGGTTCTAACATCAAGGCACATAAAGGAGAAATCTTCACTGCAACAATGATTATATATAGAATTGAATAAATATAGGGGTATAGATAGGTCAAGTATTTTATGAAGGTGCTCCATCTTTTCATCATTATATCCTTTAAAACAAATCAACTGGTCTATTTGAGTGATTGAGCACGGATTTAGGTCCTTGCAATACTGAGAGCTAAGAATAACATTACTATTAGAATGTCGGTGAGTTTTACAAAGTCTATCAACAGCAGGATTTTTAAGTTGTTGTGGTAGGTCATCTATAATGAATAAGTTATCAACAACCTTGATTTTCGGTTCTTTTGGTTTTTTTGAGGCACCTCCTCGCTCCTTAAAAATATCACCCATTTTTTTAACTACAATACCGAAACGGTCTCGTAGTTCAGGTTCTGGTTCTTCAACAACTTTAATAGCCATTTCTCCGCCTTCTTGACCTTGTGATAATTCGTCAAGAACAATTTCAAGATTATTTAAACCTTTTTTACCAGTTCCTTCAACTATACTTTCAAAGCAATTAACAGTATAACCTTTTGCTTTTAGGTTCTTAATAACCTCAATCCAAGTCTTATCGATTTTATAGGTAGAACAGAAGAGCCATATAACGGTCTTCTTAGAAGTAGTCTTATCAATGATATTGCTTATCAAACTACTTTTACCCGATTTTTTACGGGCACTAATATAACAAATCCAGTTTTTCAAATTAAACATTTGATAGCCTTTGATTTTATCAGTCCCAGTATCAACTAATACAACAGGCTTAACCTTTATTGAATTTATTTTTTGCTCTTCAAATGATGCCATTTTATAATATATAAAGAACTTTTAAAAATTACCTAATCTTATTTTCATTTGATGACTGTAATGATTGATAGAATTTAAGCTATGATTATATCTATGTATTTGCTTCAAATCGTCAATATGTTTCTTTAACTCTTCATTTTCACCCCTTAAATTATGGACAAATTTCTCGTCATACTTTTCGTGAATAACTGGATGAAAATTACTTATATTATCAGGTTTTTCATTTTCAACGATACTGGTTCCACCTTCAAATTTCTTCGTTTGGACGAAGTCGTGGGGGGTCATACAGGAGACTTCGTCATTATCTTCGTCTTCAACTTCTTCTAATGCTCCATAAGGAGTAGGTTTATTATGTTGAAGGCGAGCTTCACGGGTCTCTTTTAATATTTTATATACTTCTGGTTCTTCTACAATCTTAGGTTCTTTTTGAGCCTTCTTTGTTCTAACCTTTTTTGGTATAAGAGGTTCATCATCTTCGTAAGCATATTTCTTGTTAAGCATTTATTAATACTAAATATAAAAATGTTTCGTTTTAATAAAGTATGTCGATAGCAAATAACTCATCAACGAATCCAATCGTAGTTAATTTTTCCTCTACAAGACGAACTAATGGTGAAAACTCTAATTTCTACTCAAACCCTATTGATATTAAAATCAATAAATTTGATTCAATATGTCTTCTCCAAGCATCCGTGCCTAAAAGTAGTTATAATATAGATATCCCATATAACACCTTCACTCTTGAAGAAAATGGAATCTTATCATTAATAACCATTCCTCCTGCTTCTTATAATAATATTAATATTCTACCAGTATTAACGAATGCTTTAAATACTCAAAGTGCCTTAGGTTGGACTTATAATGCTTATTATAATACTCCTACTTGGCACTGCGGAGATGTCGATAATTTTCACTTTCATTTTACAGTATCAAATAACCTTGGTATTCAACCTAAATTCATATTTGGGCTTTTTAATATGGAGAAGCCATTAGGATTTGACCCAAACTCAACAAACACTTTTATAGGAGATGAATTAACTTCACAAAATTGTGTAAATTTATCAAACATAACAAGGTGCTTTATTAAGTCAAATATAGTAGTTAATACATATCTATCAATCCTTGAAGAAATATTATCATACGGAGATTTTCCTCCACTAAGCCTATGTTATTATCAACAATATTCAGTTGATTTAAATGCCAGAGAATTTAATAACTCAGGCATAAATTCGTGGCAGTTTTCACTTGTTGATGCGAACGACCAATTGATTAATTTGAATGGAGTTCCTTGGTCGTTCTCAGTCGTATTTTTCCAAAGAAATAATTTGCACGAACTTCAAGGTCTTGAATTGAAAATACAGAATGAGTTGAGACTTCTTGATTTGTCAGCAAAGCAAGAAGAAATAATAAAACGAGTTGATGAGAAAGGTAGATTGATTGATATGAATATTACAGATAATCAATTAAGACAAGAAACAACTCAGGCTTTAACACCACAAGAAGTTTCTACATTAGACCCAGTATCACAAGCTATTAATGCTAATCTACCAATATTCCCTACAATGGCCTTTGGTTCTTCTTCTATTGTAAAAGATATAACATTAGATAGTGTTAATTTTCCCTCAAATATAAAAGAAGATAGAAATGAACTAATAGACCCTGTTGAAGAAGAGCCTATAATCCCGAGTGAAAATATGCTTGTCGAAGAGGTTGTAGATTCGTCCCCAAATCCGGAACCAATCCCAAAGTAGTATTTCCATAAAGTAAAGGTTCGCCTTTAACAGAAGGCATATTATAATTACCAGTATATAGACCAGTATATTTAAAAGGAGTTTCAGTTGTAGAAGAAGCACCAAATCCTCTTTGAATATCACTGCCTCTTGGCATAAACTCAGTATCTTTACTATCCAATTTAGAACTATCAGTGATTACTGGGCCAGCCGTATTAACAAGAGATGCTTTACCTGCTCCTTTAATATCACTACCTCTTGGCATAAAATTTGTAGCATTTGGAGCTTCAACTCTACTTACACCCAAACTTCTTCCACCGTGTAGAAGATGAGAAAATCCATTTGCTTTTGTGGCACTAAGCCAATCGTTTTGATTAGGAGGTCCATTGCCTCCAATTGAAGGAGGAACAAATTGAAAGCCAGATGCTTCATTTGAATATCTATTAGGGTCAGTATGAGCAAAACCATTAGCTTTTGAAGCAGATAACCAATCATTTTGGCTTGTATTATAAACATTATTCATATTATAAAGTGTTTTCATTTATAATATAAAAGGTTTTTATTTTTTTGAAGTTTTATATTCATTATATGCCGTATAAATCCACATACAAAGAAATCCTATACAATATCCTATCATTTATTAAATACCAAGAATTTATTTATTAGATTGCTTTTGTGCTTCTTCTTTACTTACATATGCCAAGGTTCTTCCTACCTTACTATTTCCCATATCTTCGGTGGTTTGTTCCAAATCCTTTAAATCAACATCTCCAAATTTATGAGTTAAATATGAGTGTCTTAGTAGGCTTGAAGATACTTGTTTATCAAAGAGCCTATTAAGTATCTTTGTAATATGATTTTGTAATACTGGCTTACCAACATTATTGACAATCAAATAATCATATGGATTCTTATCAATGAATTTCTTTAAGATTTTACCAAAGGCTGGTGGAATATCAATAACTTGACTACCAAGTCGAGAAGAATTCTTATACTTATTGAAGACAATTTTGTATTTACCTTTCTTAACCTGTAAGTAGTTATCTTTTGCTTCATCAATATTTTTAATTTTGAAGGCTGTATAGTCTAATGAACGACGAGGAGGTATCTCAGTATATAAACCCATAAGAATATAATCAGTTAATTTTTGAAACTGTTTAGAGGTTAATGTTTTTAATGATAATAGAGGCTGTGCTTCTACTGTCAAAATCTTATATAAATTTAGAACTTGATTCCAAGGGACAAAATTGGCTTTCTGTTCTTCTGTTAATTCTTGGGCTGTATCTTTGTCTCGTATAGTAGATAGGTCTTTGTTCATTTGTTCTCTAAATTTAATGAGGATATCATTGACCTTCTTTGTATTATCTTTATTATCAATAGCTACAATGAAGGAAGCAAGCTTAGATTTACGAGTATTAGTTTTAAGGTCGTTCATACTTTCAAATATTTTAGTTGAATTGTCTATGATATCATTAACAGTTTTAATAGGGATACCAATCTTGGTTGCAGTTGAACGGATATTGGTTAAATAAGTGTTGATAGACGATGTGCTAACATCGGGTCTATTTTTTGATATGATGTCTTTAAGAGTATCAGTCATTTTATTATACGAAGATATTATTTTTAATCTTGAAAATTTTAGATAAAAAATATATAAAATGCAGGGGCGAATAATCTAAACTTCTAATCTTCATATTATGGATTAGATATAACAATAATATAAGTATCTAATCTAAATTATACTGGATAATATATAACTCTAATCCAGATTATCTAATATAAACCATAAGATATAATATATAAAAATTTTTATATCCCTATACAGGCACTTTTAGATTAGATAATTCATATATGAGTTATATATTATATTACATATTTAGATTAACTATCTTTATTATCTAAATCGTTTAGATTAGAAGTTTAGATTATTCGCCCCCTATATTTTTTTAAATATTTTTAACATTTTGAACTGCTTTTTATTGTCTAACTAATCCTAACTTTTCAAGCACAAACTCGTTTAATAAATCTTCATCAACAATATTACTAAAATCTGCC
>Ga0315291_10004577_pt1 | contig 17570 bp, 17 predicted proteins | sample YL17G12_20_MG_FD_203070 | JGI IMG/M metagenome (GOLD analysis project Ga0315291, IMG submission 203070) | Sediment microbial communities from Yellowstone Lake, YNP, Wyoming, USA - YL17G12_20 | ecosystem: Environmental > Aquatic > Freshwater > Lake > Sediment | place: USA: Wyoming | collected...
TCTGCGGGCAGACCTCCACGCACCGGCCGCACCCCCGGCACTGTTCGCCGATGACTGCCCTCCCGTCGTCCAGGCGGATGGCGTCCACAAAGCACGCGCCCCCGGCGCACGTCCCGCACGCGATGCACCGGTCGGTCACCGAAACGGCCACGCCGGGCATTCGGGCGATTTTCGCGCCTATGTGCGGGGCGATGTGGGGCAGCACCCGCCACAAGCAGCAGCACGGGCAGCAGTTGCAGATAGTCAGCAATTTGCTGCCGGGGCCGATGTTGAGCCAGACGGTGTCCAGTTTGTTGCGGCCAATCAGGTGAACCAGCCCCGCCTCGCGGCAGCGGCGGGCATAATCCAGCGCCTCTTCCTTCGTCACGCGCCGCCCGAACTTCGGGTTGATGCCCATCGCCGCCTCGCCGAGGAACAGGCAGCCGTACTCAATCGGATAGTGCTCGCACTTCTCCGACTCGCGGCAGATGCAAAAGTTCATGATCCAGTGATAGCTGGCCTGCCGGATGAAGTGCTCCACCACCTGCGACGGCAGAACAATCTCCTCCGGCAGGTCAATTGCGTGATTCACCGCAATCGCACCATCTTTGGGCAGGTAGATGATGTCGTCGCCCTCAAAGAGGAGGCGGTCCACGGCCTTGCCGACTGGCGGAACCCGCGTCGCTTTGGCGAGCAGAAAGCGCTGCGGGAAGAACTTCTCCAAGAGTTTGACGAACCAGACGGGTGAACTCATGGATGCTCCATATTTGGGGACGGGTTGGCAACCCGTCCTACGGTTCGGCGCGGATTTCAATCGGGTAGAACGCGATAGCCAGCGTCCTCGCATCGGTGAGGCCGGGCACGGAATCCTTCGGTACGAAATTGCCCCCCAGGAATTGCAGGGTCACGAAATTGAAGTCGCGCCCCAAATGCAGCACCACCTCGGTGACCGTGTCCTTCCGCACCTGGAATGTGCCTGTAGCCTTCCCGTTGAGGAGGACTCTCATCTGTCCCGCGTCCCCGAAGTTGCCGCGGACGTGCATTCTCACCGGCGTCAGGGTCAGGCGCACGATACGTGCCTGCTCGGTGTAAAACAGCAGTCTGGACGGAGTGCTCATCCAGCGAATGCCCGCCCCTGGCTCAGGGCTATACCAGCCAGTCTGGTATAGCAGGCTCAGACCGGATGGCAGTGTGGGATCCGCTGTCGCAGTGGTGCCGTGGATGTCCAGGTAGGTGACGGAATCGTCCAGCATGAACCCGTAGCGTGTGCCCCCTGCCAAAACGGACTGGAGATTTGTGCGGTAGTAGGGTGTGCAGGGCAAGGGTGCGTTCCCACAACGGTCGCCTGCCTGCGGCAGGTACACGACGAATCCCCCTGCGGTGACGCGGCCCTGATAGGGGGTGTTGGGCAGCGCATGGAAGCCCGCGTCGGCTCCGGGCGCAACGATCAAGGGCGCGCGCAGCGGCGAAAGAAACACGAAGAAGGCCAGCACAACCACGAATAACCCTACTCCCCCCTCTCCTCTTAGGAGAGGGCCGGGGTGAGGTTCCCCCTCTCCCACGGGGAGAGGGTCGGGGTGAGGTCGCGACAGCCTGCTCGCCGCCAGCGCTACGCTCCCCGCCGCCAGCGCCCAGAACGAACCCATGGCGAACCTCGGATTAGGAGCCGAATTGAACCAGAAGATCAGTGACACCACCGCAGGCAGCAAGAACAGCCCTGGCGACAGGCGGCGGGGCTCTGCCCTCCTATCCGATTTTCGGGCAAACAGGGCGAAGATGCCCGCAAAAAACGTGACTTCCAGCGCGCGGAGCAGATCCCGGGGCAGGGAATCGGCCCACGACCTCAGCCATCCTAAGTCGCCCAGCACTTCGCCCCAGAAGACGTTGGGGGTGCGCGGCCAGGAGCGTATCCAGTTCGCCTCGCTGATGACCAGCGCGCGCGGAACCCGCCAGGGGACGTTGAACCCGCCGAAGACGCTGGGATAGAATGGGTAACCGCTGAGGATCACGCCCCGCGCCATCCACGGGACCACGATGAAGCCGACTGCTGCCGCAGCCCATCCCAGAGCCTTCAGCGTCTCGCGGCGCGTCCGGCCCTGACGCCTGACCAACCACGCCGCCAGGACAATCAGGAACGCTGTGACCGCCAGCGAGGTAAAACTCCGCTCCACGACCAATCCCGCGCACGCCAGCGCCGCAAACCAGACCAGCGTGTATGTCTCCTCCCGCCCGTCCAACTCCTTGGCATGGAGCAGGACGCGCAGTGTCTCTCCCAGGAGCACCACGCCCAGGACAAACGCAGGCATGGCAGTGGACAGGCTGGAGATATTCCCGCCGGAGACCTCTATCAGGATGGGCGCAAGCAGCAGGCTATTGAAGAGAGGATAGATGCGCTTCTTCCCACGAGCGGAAAAGAGCGCCGCCAGGCTTCGGATGGAATGGGCGAGCAAGACCACGGACAGCAGTCCCGCGGCGAGGTGGTAGGCCCTGCCAGCCCATTCGCCCACATCCAGCAGGGCCGCGTACAGAAAGTACGAACTGTTGTGCGCCAGCCTGCCGTGCACGTTGCCGAGGCCGGGGACGATAGGATAGGACTCGGCCCACTTCATGGACTGGAGGCGGTACAGGCTGTCGTCGTAGTTTGTCATTCCACCCAGAGCCAGGTTTGCCAACCACAGCGCGGCCAGCCCCACGGCTAGCCAGACCCGCTTGCGCTCCCGCCATTCGGTTTTGAGCAGCGCCCACAGCTCACGCCGGTACAGGAACAGCCCGACCATGCCCAGCAGCCACACCAGGCACAGCGCCACCCAATTGACAGCGAACGCGAGATGCCAGAGTTGTAGAATGGCGAGGGTCAGCGCCCAACCCAGCCAGAAGGACAGGAACATCCACCTCGGAGCCAGGTGCGTCGCACCTGGCAAGCCGAACAGCCGGAGCGGGATGAGGCCGACCCCGCTGAAGACGAAGAAGAGCGCCACCCACGAAGCCAGCACCAGAATCATTGCCTTCAGCAGTTCAGCCATCCCGCACCGCCTGTCTGGTTAGAGTGCATCGCACCTGAGGATTACGCGCGGCGCAGCCGAAGACCCGCGTTCGCCAGCGCCACCAGGGCCGCGACCGCCGTCAGCGCCCACGCGCTGTTGGCGACGATGGGCGTCCCGGCCTGCTTGATCGCAATCCCGGCAGCAGCCCAAACAATGACCAGGGTGTAGGCCACGTCCCTGCGGGTCAGCCCCATCGCGATCGTGATCAGCGCGGCGGCAAAGATCATGATGACCGCCCACGCCTCCGGCGCAAGGCCCCAGCCATTCCATCCGACGTAGTCCAGCACGTCGGTGGCGTTGGCGATTGTTGCCACGCTGATCCACCCCAGGTAGATGCCGAAGGGAACGTGGGTGGCCCACTTCTCTGCGGCCCCAACCTTCTCCCGCCCCACGTTCAGGCGCAGGTAGGAGGCAATCAGCGACACCAACAGTACCAGCATCACCAAAAGGGTCAGCGGGAAAACCTCGTAGTGCCAAAGGAAGATCCACGCGCTGTTCGCCAGGCACCCCAGCGCGTACCACCAGCCCAGGCGGCGCAGTCGCGGGTTTGCCCGCGCAGCGGGCAATGCCTGGTATACGGCGAAAGCAATCAGTCCCAGGTAGATAACGCCCCATATGGAGAAGACGTACCCCGCCGGAACAAAGTAGACCTTGAACTGGTCGGAGATCACGCCGGTGTTCAGACCATTCAGAGGCAGCGCGTTGGCCAGAGCATTGACGACGATGACCAGAAGCGTCGCCGCCACGTTCACAAATTGCCTTGTTTTATCCTTTTTCACGAAATCCTCCTTATGTTTTCTGTCCGAGAACCAGCGCGGCAGCTTGGAAGCCGACCCCGGGAAGTTCTAGGAATGGTGTTCAGAATGACAGCACCGAGACAGTCTGCAAATCGGTGATGATGTCGTATGATTTGACCGCGACCGCTATCAAAGCGCAATCGGGCGAGGCCACGAACTCGCGCAGAGAAGGGTGCCGCGCCAGATAGACATTCTGCCAGAACTCGCGCTTTTGCGCGGGCACCTCCTGCGCGACGCCGGTGGCGGTGACGACAATCGTTTGCCGCGGGTCGGCCCCGGTGGCGCAGCGGTCGTCCACCGTCAGGGCCACGCGGGGGTTGCGCGCTATGTTCGCATACTTCCGCGTCGTGCGGAGCGTGGCAAAGACGAGCGTCCTCAAATCAGCCCCGGCCGCAAAGGACACAAGGCTGGCGTGAGGAAAATCCACCCCGCGCGTCGACAGAACGGCGAGGGTCTGGCTCGCCAGCATGTCTCTCAGTATCTGGGACAAGTGCTCACGGTCCATTTTGCTGCTGCCTTCGTCAACCCACGCAGAAGGCGGAGTTGCGTCAGTCTGCCCGCTCTACGACCACTTCCTGCCCGTCCCGCACCCGCTTGAACTGCGTCGCGTCGCCCTCCACGTGCCCGAACACGGTGACCGGGCTGGCCGGGCGGATTTCGTTGCCCCGGCTCACGGGCGTGGGGCCGAAGAAGATGCAAAACGCATTGCCGGGCGCCCAGTATCCCAGGTCTCCCAAGTTCACAACCGCCTGCCCCTTTTCCGTCTCCATGCGGACGGGGATTCCAAAGTAGATCTCTTCCCCCCAGCGGTTGCCCGACTCTCGGATGGGCAGCGCGTCCCATATCTTTTTCGCCGTCTGCGTGTCGTTCAGCTCGGCGAGCAGGCTGATGCCGCCCGCGGTGATGCGGATTCTCTTACTCACTCTTCGGCTCTCCCTCGGCTTTGCTTTCCTTGCTTTCATCCAGCGCGTAGTCGCTGGATTCGTCCGTCGGTTTTGGCTTGGAGGCGTAGTGAAAGATCACGCCCAGTTTGATGAGCAGGAACACCAGCCCCGCCGCGGCGAGCAGCCCAACGATGGTGAGCACAATCCAGAATACGCTCCCGGCACAAATCCATTCCATTGTGAATCTCGCCGTCCTAGTCGCCAAACAGCTTGATGTTCACCCCGCCGCTGGAGCCGCGTCCGCCCACCTGGGGCATGAACTGTGCGACCTTGTTCGCCAGTTTGGACATGGGCATAGTCTGGAGCCAGACCTTGCCCGGCCCCCGCAGCGTCGCCAGGAACAGCCCTTCGCCGCCGAGGAGGATGTTGCCGAGGCCCTTCACCATCGTCACGTCAAAGTCAACAGTCGGCTCGTAACCAGCGATGTGGCCGGTGTCCACCTTGAGCAACTGGCCGGGCTTCAGGTCGTATTCCACCACTTCGCCGTCCACTTCCATGAATACCAGACCAGGCCCCGTCAATTTCTGCATGATGAACCCTTCGCCGCCGAACAGACCGGTCCCCAGCCGCTTTCGGAACTGCATGTCCAGGTCCACCGACTTCTCGGCACACATGAAGGCATCTTTTTGCACGATCAGGCTTTCGCCCTGCTTCAGGTCAAAGGGGAGGATCTTGCCCGGAAACTCCGAGGCGAAGGACACAACCCCCCGCCCGCTGCTGACGTAGAAATCGGTGATGAACAGCGATTCGCCCGCCACAGCCCGCTTGAGCATCTTGCCCAGCCCGCCGCCGGAGTGTGTCCGCATCTCTACGTTGCCGGTCATCCAGGACATTCCGCCGGATTCAGAATAGATGGTCTCGCCCGGTTCCAGCTGGATGCTGACAACTTGCATCACGGTCCCGTCAATTCGGTAGGACGCTCGGCCGGGCCCGCCTGTGAATTCCGTTTTCAGGTGCTCGGCCTCCATGTCCAACTGGGGAAGAGGGGGTTCCGGGCCAGTGGGCTGCGCGGCGGGCGCTTCCTGTGCGACCGGCGCGCCGCAACTGGTGCAGAACCGGGTTCCTGCTGCTACTTCCTGACCGCAGTTTTGACACTTCATTTTGCACTCTCCTTCGCTTGCATTGCTGATTCTATTCAAACCGGCTACTGTTTTGCCCGCCCGCGAGTTCGCTCAAATCAACCGCTCCGGCGTGGGAAAAGACGCATGATCGCTGTCAGGCAGCCGTCCGGCTGCGGAGGGGGAGGTGGTGGCGGAGGGGGTGGGGATGGCTCGTCCATGTAGGCCTGGTACACGTCGGCGCGGCCCGCGCCCTGGGCGTTGGCCTCCTGACCTATGTTGCGCGCCGTGCGCATCAGCAGGTCTTTCACCTCACGCGGCGTGAGGGAGGGGTTCGCCTGCAGGAGCAGGGCCGCAGCCCCCACGCAATGAGGCGTCGCCATGCTCGTTCCCGAGGCGCTGGTGTACAGTTCGTTGACCACCTGGCCCATCGCCGTTCCGGACGCGCGCGCCGCCACAATGCCTACGCCGGGGAACACGAGGTCGGGCTTCACGCGCCCGTCGCTGGTAGGGCCACGCGACGAAAACGTGGCGATCTCGTCCGCATCGTCCGACGCGCCCACGGTGATGACCTGCCGCGCGCACCCCGGCGAGCCCACGGTGTATCGGCTGGGGCCTTCGTTGCCAGCAGCCACGCACACGACCACACCCCGCTCCACGGCGGCATCGCAGGTCACGCTCAGGGCGTCCGTCCCGTCGCAGGGGCCGGCGCTGCCCAGAGAAAGGCCGATCACGTGGACTTTCTGCTCCACAGCCCACTCCACCCCAGCCATGACATCGCTCATCATGCCGCTCCCATCTCCCGCGAGGACTTTGGCGATGTAGAGGCTCGCTTCCGGGGCGACGCCGCTGTAGAGTCCCTGGCTCGCCGCCCCGTTCCCTGCCGCAATGCTTGCCACGTGAGTTCCGTGGCCGTTATCGTCATAGTAAGTGCGCCCGACGAAAGTCGCCGTGGCGGCGATGCGCCCGGCCACGTCGGGATGGTGTGGGTCAATGCCAGTATCCAGGATGGCAATCTTCATCCCCGCGCCGCGAACCCCCGCTTCCCATACCCGTCGAGCCTGAATCAAGGCAACTGACGTGTCCAGCAGAGCCTTGACCGGCATGTCCAGCCAGAGGTGCTCCACGCTCGCCTCCTGGGCCAGCGTGGCGACCTGCTCCTGGGTCAACTGCATGGCTGCCGCGGGAATCAGATTGTACTGGTACGTGGGCGTGACGCCTTTGACCATAGCCTTTGCGGTCAGGTATTCGCGGCGATACTTCACGATGACGGGCAGGGGCTGGCTCGTGGGCGCTTTCAGCATCGCCCCAGCCAATGCCTTGCTGATCTTCTGTCCTTCCATACGCTCCTCGCTATGACCTACAACGCTTGGACCGGCCTATCTTCTTCCACGCGCAGGACCCACGGCTCCTCCAGCAGGCGCAAAGTCTGTTCGCCGGAGGCGCGCACGGCCAGCGCGGAAATGAGCCTCAGTCGCCGCCGCACTTCCAAGCCGCTGCTCTGGAGGCGGCTTGCGGCTCCGTCCACATCTTGCGAAACCTGCACGATCAGCAGAAACTCGCTTTCAGGTGCCGCGCGCAGGCGACGTAGTAAGGCATTATCTGCTTTCATCTTCCAGCCCTCCTGCGCTGTCTTGGGCTTGCGGGGTATCATACCACAATGCAAGCGCCCTGGTCAAAGCGCTGTACTCGTTCATTACCTCCGTGCCCCAATTCAGCTTCGAGAGGGGTCGGTTTCCAGCAATCCTCGCACCCGTATCTGATACACCACAATGCCCAGCGCGACGTGGACGTTTAATGACGCGCCCTTGCCCCACATGGGGAGGAAAATGGCTTCGTCGCACATCGCCAGCGTGGCCTTCGTGACGCCGTGGTCCTCGTGCCCCACCACTAGGCAAACTTTCTTAGGCCACTCCACGGTGTGGTACGGTGAGGCGCCCGCTGTGAGTTCCAGCGCGTATACGCGGTAGCCCTCGGCCTTGACCTCTCGGATGGCCTCGGCGGCGTCGGCCACATAGCGCCAGGGGACGCGGGTGTGCTTGCCCCGCCCCACTTTTGCGACGGTGGGGTTGTCGGGCGTGGGGGTGATGCCGGCAAGGATGAGTTCGTCAAGATCTGCGGCGTCGGCGATGCGGAAGATGGAACCCACGTTGGCGGGGTACTCCACGCTTTGGAGAATTGCGGAGATATGGTGCGCCGCGGGGTACTCCTTGCGCATCTCCCGGTGAAACCGCTTCAAATCCGTCCCGCGCAATGCCTTCATCTCGTCACCCCCAAAACCAACCGCGAATGAACGCGAATCTTCGCGAATGGTAGAGACCATTTCACCGCAAAGGCGCAAAGAACGCAAAGAAAGGAAAAAGGGGAACCTTTGCGGCCTTCGCGTCTTCGCGGTTCCATTCTCTGAATGGTCACAACATAACTGCCAGTATTTCTCTATTTGCGTTCATTCGCGTTATTCGCGGTTGCCATGCGCAGCAGCCGACGGACGCGCCCCATCGGGATGGCGGCCCACACCACGTCAAGGTCTTTGCCGCGGAACCCGCCGACCAGCCACAATACGATGGGATAGGCGACGGCGGCCAGCACAAGCCCCAGCAGCAGGCTGATGGGCCGCGTAGCCCACAGTATCCCCGCGCAGGCCAGCGACGCCAACCCCGGCTGCCAGACAATCCCCAGCCACGGGACGCGAGTCAGGTGCTTGCGGACGGCATAGTAGAACGGGAGGAGCAGGGCAATCTCGGAGAAGATGAGAATGGCCGCTGCCGCCTGGTAGCCGTATTTCGGCACGAACAGGAAGTTCGCCACCACGTTGAACGTCATGCCGATGAGGAACGCCTTCGTCAAGAACCGCTGCTGGTCAATCGCAATGAGAACGTACTGCGTCACGGCGTTGATGAAACCGAATGGCCGCGACAGGATGAGCAGTTGTAGCGCGATCATGGATTGGGGCAGATAGCTGGAGCCGCCCAGCAGGGCGATGAGTTCGCGCGAGATAAACAGGGTGATGACCGTCACCGGCAAGATGAAAATGAGGAGCAATCGCAGCGACAGAATGTAGGCGCGGACGAGGGATTCCCGCGCCGACTCCGCGTAGCGCGACATCAGCGGGAAGATGGCGAGGGTGAAGTACGACGGGATGATTTGCAGCGCGTCTATCCAGCGGTGTGCCGCGGAATAGTACCCCACCTCCGCGTCGCCGCGGTACTGCTGGAGAAACTGGATGTCAATGCGGAAGAAGACAGTCGCCAACAGGTGGTTGATCATCAGCGGGTACGAGTCGAATAGGAGTTTGCGGCCAAACGCGGGCTGGAACTCAATACGCGGGCGGAAGTAGAATCGCGCCGCCAGTATGCCCAGAATGGCAAGGGTCACGATGTTCACCACGGCGGACACGCCCGCCAGCCCAATCACACCCCATCCGACCAGCAGCGCAAGCACGCTCAACGTCACCCGCAGGATCGTCGTCACCGACGAAATGGCAGCTGGGTACTCCATCTGCTCATGGGCGTAGAAGATGGAAGAAATCGCCTCGCTGACGCTGCTGAACACCAACCCGACGTTGAACAAAGCCACCGCCCACACCGTTTCCATCGCCATGTTGCCGTAGCGAGCGGAGACGTATAGGAGGACGGCCAGAATGGGAAGGGACGCGCCCCACAGCAGCAGCCGCAGCGAAAACGTGTTGCCCAGGAAGCGCCGCTGCTCTTCGGGCTTCTTGGATGCCTCTCGGGTCAGCAGCGTACCCAGGCCGAAGAGGACGAGGATCTCAAAGTAGCCGATGAGGTTGACCGCCGTCTGCCAGCGCCCCGCGCCCACCGGCGTGAGGATGCGAAGCATCAGCATGGCGAACACGAGGTCAATGCCCCGGTTCATGAGCGACAGCGCCATCAGCACCAGGCTGTTCTTCGCCACGCGCTTCACGGCGGAATCCCCCGCGTCCGCCCGGTAGAACCGCCGCCATAAGGCGAAGACCGCCAGCAGCAGCATCGTCATTGCGGCGAGGAAAGAGGCATACAGCCCCAACTTGAAGGACATCGGCGCGTACTTGAAGCGGATGTCGTAGGTTCCCGGCTCCAACACCACGGCCCGGAAGTTGCCGTCGGCGCGGTAAAGCGTCAACTCCCTCTCATCCGCCGCGCCCTCGGCCCGGCTGTAGGCTTTCCATCCGGGGAAGTCACTGTCGGCGAGCACCACGACGCTCGGCTGCGAAAGGGTCACGTGGAGAAAGACCTCGTTGCCCGAATAGCGCGTGACGGCCATCGGTGCGTACTGCGATGCCTCCACGGCCCCGGTTCGCTTGAACCCCTGCTCCTCTTCCAGCACGACGTACTCGCGCGGGTCGTATTGTTTGAGCGCGTCGCCCACCTTGTCGTGGGGCACGAGAACAGCCGAAGAAACCGGGAGCGCAAAGGCGCGTGGCATGACGTTCTCGTTCTCGTACACCCGCACCTCGCCGTCATAGGCGAGTTTGTAGCCGTAGCGGTCTATCTTCTGCGTCGTGATGACGTATTTCACGTTCAACAGATGCAGCAGCGGCGAGTCCAGCGAGTTCAGGTCTGACAGCGGGGCGATGCGGCTGTAGAGCAGCTCATCCTGGGGCTCTATCCACCCCATGTAGTCTGCGTACTGCTTGGGGATGATGGAATCAAACCCTCGGATGTCCTGGAACCCGAAGATCATCCCAGAATTGGCGTTCAGCGTTTTTTCGTTGGGCGCGATAAACGTGGTGAATCGCCACAGGCCTTGATCCTGCTGGAGGAAGTCCACGACAGGCGGTTTGAAGTTCAGCAAGTCAGGGTCGGATCGCGGGTTGAACCCAATTCCAACGATGAACAGATCTGCCACGACCAACCCGACGGCGAAGACCCGCCACAGCGCGCCTTTGGCCTTCCGCGCCCACCACAAAACGATGCCAGAGAGCAGCAGAAAGGTTCCAAAAAGCAGCAGGTTGCGGAACTGATACGAGTACATCATTGCGCCATCGGCGAAAGCGCGCTGCGCCAGCCCGTGAGTCTCAACGTATTGATTCGTCAGGCGCAGCGTGAGGTTTCCAGCCGCCCTGGACAGGAACAAGGCGGCCAGTCCCAGCGCGCCTATCCCGACAGCCAGCCCAGTCAGCCATCGCAGGGTCCGCTGGACGCGCGGGGATTCCTTTGCCCAGGCGGACAGACCAGTCAGCCCCAACCCGGCCAGCACCGCAATGCTGAACGTGTAATGGTACACCCACCGAAAAGCAGAATGGACCTGCTGGCCGCCGGGCACAAGGTAGAAGAATACGGCATAAAGCGGCGTGCCGAATGCCAGCAGAAGGGATACCACCGCCAGGAAAGCGAAAATCCAGACGTACTTGCTCCTCTTCCGCACGAAAGCAGCTACGGCCAAGACCAGCGGCGCGATGCCTAGGTAACTGCCCGCTTCCACGTAGTTCTTCCAGGTCGGCAACCCCTTCGTCCAGGCGATGTCGTTGATGGCCTCGCCGAGGACGTTTTGGGTCACAGGGACCATCTCCCACCGGAACAGGTCAAAGTACTGGTGGTGGCTGGGGTTGCCAAAGAAGTCGGGCACGAAGAAAGTGACGATCTGCCGCAACGGATAGGCCCACCCGACGACGTCTTGATAGCTCGTCGCGCCCGCGCGGAAGTTTCTCTGCACCAGTTCGTACAGGGGAATCCACTGCATCCCGCCCAGGCCGAGCCCCAGGATGCACATCGCTCCCATCCAGACGATTGCCCTGGCCGCGCGGGGCCAGAAGGCCCGCCTCCCCAACCGCCTTCGCGCCCACCAGATGGCAACCAGCCGGCCCAGCGCATAGTAGCCCATGGCGAGCACCACATACAGGGTCATCTCAATGTGTCCGGCGAGAATCTGCGTCCCCAGGGCAAGAGCGCCAAGGAGCGCCCAGGGCACGCCTGCCCACAAACTCGGAGCCTCTTCACCCTCCCGTTCTGCAAGGCGCATCAACTTCTCCACAACCCACAGGAGGAAGGGCAGCCAGATCGCCGCTGCCATGTACATGGGCCAGTTCACGCTCACGACGATGAACGCGCTGAACGTGAAAACCACGCCGGCCAAGAATGCGCCAGCCCTGCTGGCACCCAGTGTCCTGGCAAAGAGATAGGTGAACAAGCCGGAAAGGAAGAAATGAACAACCGTGAAGACCCCGTATGCGAAGGGCAGCGGGAGCAGGTAATAGATCAAACTCAAGGGATACATCGCCGAGTGCTGGCCTGCCGCGAGGAATGGCACGCCCGCAACAATGTTCGGATTCCAAAGTGGGATTTGGTGCTGCTGGAGTGACTGGAGGATGAACTGCTTCCAGACGTAGTTTTCCAGAATCATGTCGCCCAGCAGTTCGTTGTGGGGAACGCCCACGCCGAGCTGCGTGGCGAAACTACGCCACGGCTCAAAGGCGAACAGGTTGTCGGCGGGGAGAAGAGTCTTGCCGCCGAAGATGACGGGCCAAAAGAAGAGGAGGGGGAGCAGGAGGAATCCCAGCACAGGCAAGAGCCCGCGCCCCCGCGAGAACTGGAGCACGGCACCCAAACGAGACTTGAGTGTGCCCATGCTCACCCTCAGCGCCGCCGATACCGCCAGCGGATTTCAAACACGCGCCATGCTGCTTCAAACTTGACCGGGACAGTCATCTTGGACCTCCCGATGCGGCGGTCTTCAAAGAAGATGGGTATCTCCAGAACCCGGAAGCCCAGTTTTTCGCAGAGATAGGCCATCTCCACTTGGAAAACGTAGCCGCTGGACTTCACGCTGTCCAGGTCAATTGTCTCCAGCACCTTGCGCCGCCAGCATTTGAACCCCGCTGTGGCGTCGCGGGTCTTGATGCCCAGGAGCAGGCGGGTGTAGACGCTGTTGGCAAACCAGCTCAGGAAATAGCGTCCCATCCCCCACTGCTCATCCAACCGCCCGCCTTCCACATAGCGAGAACCGACCACCACATCGTGTTCTTGCATCTTCTCCAGAAACACGGGGATGTAGTTGGGCGAGTGGGAAAAATCGGCGTCCATCTGGATGATGTAGTCTGCGCCGCGCTCCAGGGCGAACTTGAAGCCAGTGATGTAGGCGGTGCCCAGTCCCAACTTGCCCGTGCGGTGGATGACGTGCATGCGGCCTGTATGGCGTGCGGCCAGCTCGTCCGCCATTCGCCCAGTGCCGTCCGGTGAGGCATCATCCACGATGAGAATCTGCAAATCCTCCATCGGCTGGGCGAATAACTCGGCCACGATGGAGGGGAGATTGTCGGCCTCGTTGTAGGTGGGAATGACCACCATTGTTTTCTTGCTAGCTTGCTGCATACGCCTCGCTTAACTGCCTGTGGCGCGATTATACATCGTCACGGAAGCATGGTCAAACATAGGGGCGAAGCATTGGCCTGGCGGGTGTTGGGCGCGCACAGCGCGTCCCAGGCGCATGTTTCGCCCCACGTCCGGAATCAGAACTTGATGATAGAGCGCACGTCGTACCCCTGTAGTTTTTGGATGCCATTGAGGAACGTCAGGTCAATGAGGAACGCGACCCCCACCATCTTGCCGCCTAGCCTCTCAATCAGGTTGACCGCTGCCCTGGCCGACCCGCCCGTTGCCAGCAGGTCGTCCACCAGCAGCACCTTCTGCCCCTTGCGGACGGCGTCTTTGTGGATTTCCAGCGTGTTGGTGCCATACTCCAACGTGTAGGATTCGTTGATGGCGTCGGCGGGGAGTTTGTTGGGCTTGCGGATGGGGACAAAGCCCGCGCCGAGGATATAGGCCAGCGTCGCGCCAAAAATGAACCCACGGGACTCAATCGCCGCGACCACGTCAATCTTCTTGCCCTTGTATGGCTCGGCCATGCGGTCAACTGCCTCGCGGAACGCGGCGGGATCTTTGACCAGCGTGGTGATGTCCTTGAACAGGATGCCCTTGACCGGAAAATCGGGGACATCGCGAATCAGTTTGGCGAGATCCATGGTTCAGTCCTCCTCGTGATGGTGAGAATCAAGCGGGCGCAACCGAGGGGCATTGTAGCCCAAAAGCGGCGCGATGACAAACCGTTGCCGCGCGGGCGCACGTGTGGTATAATCATCATAGCGACAGATTGTGAACGGGTGCTGAAGCATGCGGAACGCAAACCACACAAGTTGTGCGCTGTGTATGTGGAGACAAAACCGTGATCATTGACGCTCACGTACACGTTCACCGCCCGGAGGTCGCGGCCTGCCGGGAGGAATACTGCGGGCACGAGCCGTACTTCCGCAAATTGTACTCCGAGCCGAAAGTCCGCATGGCGACGGTGGAGGAGTTGATCTGCGCTATGGACGAGGACGGCGTGAACTGCTCGGCGATTTGCGGCTTCGCCTGGTGCGACGCGGGCATCTGCCGCGACGACAATGACTACGTCATGGAAGCCGTCCGCCGCTATCCCGACCGGCTCATCGGCCTGGCGGTGGTGAACCCAGCGTCGGGGCAGAAGGCCGTGCGCGAGATGGAGCGGTGCGCCAGCGGCGGGCTGCGCGGCCTGGGCGAACTGATGCCCGACGGCCAGGGGTACGAACTGGACGACCTCACGGCGATGCGGCCCGTCATGGAAGCAGCCCAAACCCTGGGGTGGATCGTGATGACCCACGCCAACGAGCAGGTGGGCCACGCCTACGCGGGCAAGGGGAGGACGGGGCCGGAAGTCGTCTTGCGGCTCGCAGGGGCGTTCCCGGAGGCGAAGATTCTCTGCGCGCACTGGGGCGGAGGGCTTCTGTTCTACGAACTGATGCCCGAGGTGCGCGATGTGCTGCGGAACGTCTGCTACGACACGGCGGCCTCGCCGTTCCTGTACGACGACCGCATCTTTCGTGTGGCGATGGAGATCGCGCCGGACAAGGTGCTGTTCGGCACGGACTACCCGCTGCTCCGCGCGCGGCGGTACATGAAGAGCATCCGCAAGGCGGGCCTTTCGCCCGAAGCGGAGCGGGCACTGATGGGCGGGAACGCGGCAAAGATGTTCGGATGGGCGTAGGGGCGGCGTGCTGTTCCGTGACTTTGCGCAAGCCGTTGTTCGGGTGGAGGGGGACTTGGCTGACAAAACAATCCGCGACTGGCAGCGAGAAGTGGACGAATGGGTGCGCTCCGACGGCGGGGGATATTGGGAGCCTCTGGCAAACGTCGCCCGTATTGCCGAGGAGGTAGGCGAGACCGCGCGGCTGGTCAACCACTTGTACGGCCCCAAGCCGAAGAAGGCCGCCGAAGCCCCGCAGGAACTGGGCATGGAACTGGCCGACATCATCTTCGCCATCATCTGCCTGGCGAACTCGCAGGGAATTGACCTGGAAGACAGTTTCGCCCGTGTCATGGACAAATACCGCGTTCGGGATAAGAACCGCTACCGTGCGAGCGGATAGCGGCTGATTTACCGCGATTGTCAGCAGATTGGACGGATTAGAAACTCAGGAGTCGAATCCGCTCTAATCGGCTCAATCCGCTGACTATTCTCAGACATCATGTTTTGGAGGTTTCGGGTGAGCACTCGCCCTGAGCGGCGTTCCTCCAGATTCAGAATGAGAGCCTTGCTGGCGGTGCTGGCCGTCTTGGCAGGGCTGGCCTTGCTCTACGCCTCCATCATGCTAGTCGTGCGCGGCCCGTTGCGTCCGCCGACGCCCACTCCTACGCCCACCCCGCGCCCGCAGATTGCCCTTGACCCGACTACTGGGTATGCAGGAACGTACATAACTCTCACGGGCCGCTATTGGAAGCCGGGCGGCCTCGTCTATATCTACCTCTCGCCGCCGAGGGAGCCTGCGGAAGCCTATGCCTACAAGGGCTCACAAGTGGATTCGTCCGGCCAGTTTGCAGACGCGCTGGTCTTCCCCGACGACTCGCGATTCCTGAACCGTGGCGTAGTGTCCATCGTTGTGCGGTCGGAAAGCGGGCAGGAAGCCCGTGCCCCATTCCGTGTGCGTCCGCCCACGCCCATTGCGCCCACGCCCACTCCGCGGCCTCCCACTCCAACGCCGACGCGGACGCCGCCCCCGCCAACGCCGCCTGCTACTCCCGCGCCCACGCGCGCGCCGACGCGCACGTTCGAGGGCTGGGTAGGCGAGTATTTTGACAATCCCGACCTGGCGGGCGACCCTGTGCTGGTGCGGGATGACGAGGGCGTGGATTTCGTCTGGGGCGCGGGTTCACCCGACGCTGCCCTGCCATCGGATGCCTTCTCCGCCCGGTGGTCAAGGACCCTAGAGATGGCCGCCGGGACATATCACTTCCACATCCGCAGCGACGATGGGTGCAGGCTGATTGTGGACGGCCAGACGCTGATAGATCAGTGGCACGACAGCCCGGAAGTAGCGTACACCGGGGACATCTACCTCTCGCAAGGCGAGCACCAGATTGTGGCCGAGTACTTTGAGCATTTCGGCACCGGCGCCATCTCGCTCTGGTGGGAGTACGAGGGGGCTTTCCCCAACTGGAAAGCGGAATACTTCACCAACATGAACCTGTCTGGCTCTCCGCTCCTGACGCGGGACGACGACCAGGTGGACTTTGACTGGGGCGACGCTGCACCGGACCCCAGCCTGCCCGCCGACGGGTTCTCCGTCCTCTGGACGCGCAAGTGGTACTTCCTGTCCGGCAACCACCGCTTCTACGCGCAGGCCCGGGACGGCATCCGCATCTGGTTTGATGACAAACTGGTGATGGATGAGTGGCACACGGGCACGGATACAACCTACGCGGGCGATGTGCAGATACAAGATGAGGGCTGGCACATCGTGCGAATCCAGTATTACCATGAATCGGGCCGGGCGCAGGTCAAGGTGTCCTGGGAGCGGCTGGCTGCCTACTTAGGCTGGAAGGGCCAGTACTTCTCCAACGAGGAACTGCGCGGCCAGCCCGTCTTCGTCCGCGACGACCCTAACGTGGATTTTGAGTGGGGGCTGGGGGTCCCTGGCCCTGGAATGCCGAAAGAGGACTTCTCCGTGCGCTGGACGCGGGAAGTGGAATTCACGGCGGGGAACTATCGGTTCAACGCCGTGGCGGACGACGGCATCCGCGTGTGGGTGGATGATTGGGAGGTCATTGACGAGTGGCACGACAGCATCCGTCAGGCGTACAGCGCCGATTTTGAGGGCCTGAGCGCAGGGCGGCACATCGTCCGCGTGGAATACTACGAGCACGCGGGCGAGGCGACCGTCAAAGTATGGTGGTCGCAGCTGCCGACGCAGCAGCAGCGCGGGCTGGAGTAGACAACATGTCCAGTTCGGTGTATGATTAGGACTGGAGGCGACAATTCCATGGAACAGAAGTTAAGAGCAATTTATCGCTCGGGGGCATTTGTTGTCCGCGAACGGTGCGACCTGCCGGAAGAGACCGAGGTGCAGTTGGTCATTCAGGGTCCAGTCATTCTCCACCCAGAGGTGACGGATCCCGCTGAACGGCTGCGCCTGCTGAAGAAGGTGGCGAAGCGCATGCGCCAGAACCCCATACCTAGAAACGCCGGCGCGCTCACGAGACAGGAACTCCATGAACGCCCTTGACACAAACGTTTTGATTTACGCGCACGACCCGAGGGATGCTTTCAAGCAGGCTATCGCATTGTCGCTCGTTGAATCGCTGGATGATGGCGCACTCCTGTGGCAGGTGGTTTGCGAATACCTCTCTCCGCCAGTCGCAAGTTAGAGCCGATGGGATACGACCGGGCGAAGGCCTGGGAAGACATTCGCGACCTTCGCCGGGTCTGGGTCACGATTCTGCCCAGCTGGAATGTTCT
>Ga0315291_10004581_pt1 | contig 17562 bp, 13 predicted proteins | sample YL17G12_20_MG_FD_203070 | JGI IMG/M metagenome (GOLD analysis project Ga0315291, IMG submission 203070) | Sediment microbial communities from Yellowstone Lake, YNP, Wyoming, USA - YL17G12_20 | ecosystem: Environmental > Aquatic > Freshwater > Lake > Sediment | place: USA: Wyoming | collected...
CGGGGGCCGTCGGTCAGATTGGTGGCGGGGGCGCTGAGGCCGGCGCGCCGGCTGGTGGGGCCGCCGAAGACCTGGGGAGCCCCGTCTACGAGGACAGTGGTGAAGGAGGTCCAGGGCTCGCGGCTTCCGTAGATGAGGACCTTGTTGTCATCGGTGGAGCGAGAGGGGTCGCCGCCGGTGGTGTCAACGGCGAAGCGGCCGGCCTCGTTGGGGCCGGGGTTGACGCGGATGCGGATGAACTCGTTCTGGAGTGCAACGATAGGCGCGGGCGTCTCCGCTTGGGCCACAGTTACGAAGAAGATGAGCAGCACGCCGAATATGAGCAGCAGAATAGCACTTGCCTTGTTTGCTGGCATAACCTTCCTCAGTGCGACTCGACTTTGCCATCGGTGAACTCGAAGGTCACGGTCACGACCCCCGGCGCGGGTTTGCCTTGCTTGAGGCCGGGCTGGAACGTCCAGGCGCGCTTCACTGCGCGCAGGGCGGCCTGGTCGAGGACGTCGTGGCCGGAGCTCTCTTTCGCCGTGATGGACGACACCGCGCCATCAGCGCCAACCGCGACCGCAAGCGTCACGCGACCGGCGAGGCCGCGGTCGAGGGCATCCTTGGGGTAGATGGGCGCAGGGCCGCCGATCACGCCGGGGCCGCGGGTAGGGCCGGCGGGGGTTTCCTCCTGGCCGCCGGGGCCGGAGGCTTCCTTTCCTTTGCCCTGCGATCCGGCCGGGTCTGTGCCCTTCCTGGATGTAAGCAGCCTTGGCGGAGTCGGCGCGGCCTTGGCGCGGCCGCCGGGGCTGGAGGGGGCGGACTTAGACGGCTTAGTTGAGGTTGAGGGCGCGCTTGGTCGTTCGGCGGCAGCTTTGGGATGGCCGCCACCGCCGAGCTCGAACTGGTCGCCGGGCTGGCCGGAGATGGTAAGCTCGATAGGTATGAGCACCTCGGACCGGAGCGGCGTGCGGGCGGTGAAGAGGCCGAACAGCATTAGCACGACGAGGTGGACCGCGACCGAAGACGCGGTGGCGATGCCGTATCTCGTGGGAGCAGGCAAGGGATCGGTGCGAGGTGGGAGCTGCTGTGCGGACGCGGTCATCGTTGCCTGCGGGCGGCCTCGGGCTTGGGCGCGGCGGCAAGGGCGATGCGATGGTAGTCGGCAAGCCGCACCTGATCGAGCGCGGTGACGAGCTGCTCGTAGGGGACACGGCTGTCGGCCAGCACGACGATCTGAGCGTCGAGGTCGCCGTTGGTGGCGCGCTTGAGGGCGGGGCCGATCTGGTCGGGGGTGACCTCGGCGCCGTCTATCTGGACCGGCTGGCCGGGCATGAGCGTGAGGACGACGCGCTCGGGGATGGGCTGGGCCGTCTCCGCGGTTGGCAGCCGCAGGTCAATGCCCGCGCGCGCGCCGACGAAGGTGGAGGCGACCGCGAAGAAGATGAGGAGGTTAAAGACCGTGTCTATCATCGCGGTGAGGTCCAGATATGGCCGTAGGCGCCGGCGGCGGCGCGGGAGGATGAACGCCTGGTTCATGCGCGAATCCTCGCGGCGGCCGTCTGGAGGTTGAGGAGCTCGGTGACGCGGAGCTCGATCTCGTTGGTGAGGGTCTCGACCCGGCCGGAGAGGGCATTGTAGACGATGAGGAATGGGATGGCGATGGCGAGGCCGGTGAAGGTGGTGATGAGGGCCTCGGCGATGCCGGCGGAGAGGGCAGTGGCGTCGCCGATGCCGCCGCCGGCGATCACGTGAAAAACTTTGATGAGGCCGGAGATAGTGCCGAGCAGCCCGAGGAGAGGCGCGACGGTGACCATGGTCGCGAGCACCGGCAGATGGCCGTCGAGCACGGGCTGCTGGGTGAGGGCTTCCTCGCGAGCGACCTCGCGCAGGTCGTCCTTGGGCATGTCGAAATGGGCGAGGCTGGCGCAGAGGACGCGCGCGACCGGACCCGGCGTGGCCTCGCAGATGCCGCGCGCTTGCTCGGTGGAGCCGCCCTCGAGCGCAGATCGGATCTTGCCCATGAGCCGGGCGGTGTCCACGCGCGAGTTGCGCAGGTAGAGCCAGCGCTCGATGGAGATAACAAGCGCGACAACGGAGCACAGCAAGAGGGGAATCATGACGATCCCGCCGCGGACGATTGGTTCGAACAAGGCTGCGTGCCTCCTTTGGTGGGCTTCCCTCGCCTCTGCGGGGTTAGACACAGCCACGCGGGGTTCGTCGCGGAGGGTTGTCACCAGTGACTGCGCTGTTGTCTCCAGTTAGCATGTTGGCGATGTCCCGCGGCCGGTAGGCAGGGCAGGTCTCCGGGGCGTGGAACGTCGGCGGCGAAGGCGGAGCGACGACGCGGTTGGAGGCCTGCATGACCTGTTACACGGGGAACCCACTTCCCATAGATGAAACGCACTGGCGCTCTAAGGTTGCAGCCCCTGAAGGGGTCGAGGCATGCGAGGCGGCGAGCTTCGCGGTTGGCGCGGATGAGCAGCATGGCCCTTGTCTGGTGATCGGGCCCTGGCTGGCCGGGCAGTGGAGCGTAGGGTTCGAGTACGCGGAGGCGCTGCCATTCGCGCAGGGGACGATTCGCGGCTGGTACAGGACGGAGGGTGTTCGGTGCTCCGGTGTGAGGGTTGGGATCACTTTCTACCGGGGAGACCAGCGGATAGGCGCGAAGACCATGTGGATGGGCGCGGCACCCGACTGGAGGCCGTTCGAGTTCGCGATCCGGGTGGGCGCGCCGACTGCAGATCGGATGGTGCCGCGCTTCGGGCTGGCAGAGAAGACGGAGGGGCAGGTGTGGTTTGCCAGACTGGAGGCAGCGCCTGAGGTGGCGCCGTTGCCAGTTGCGAAGGAGCCGGCGAAGCTGACGCGGGCGGCCCCGCCGGGCGATTTCGAGAAGGCCGGGTTCTTCCGGCTGGCGGAGAGGAATGGAACCTGGTGGCTGGTGACTCCGGAGGGGAAGGGCTTCTACTCGGCGGGCACGGATGGGCCGTGGTTCACGAAAGACGAGGACTGGCGGGCGAAGGGCCTGGAGCAGGCGGAGTTTCTCTATCGGGCGGGGTTCAACTCGCTTGCAGGGTGGACGGATATCTTCCGGTGGAGTGAGTTGAACGAACTCCTCATCGCACAGGGCCAGCCGCCCTTCGCCATGTTCTCGGCGATCAAGACGCCGACTCACGCCGATCAGTTCGACGCGCTGGTGGACGCGCTGGGAAAGGACACGGGCTGGGATCACGATTTCCCGGACCCGTTCGATCCGAGGTTCGAGCAGTGGTACCGCGCGCAGGCGCAGCGACGCGCGGCCGCGGTGCGCGGCAAGCCCTGGTTCGTCGGGTGGTTTGCGGATAACGAGGTCGGCCACGGCGAGCTGTATCGGCATGTCTACTCGAAGAACTGCGCGGCCGCCTTCAAGGCGCACCTGGAGCGGAAGTATGGGAAGATCGAATCGCTCAACGCGGCCTGGCGGATGAGCTTCGCCTCCTTCGAGGATCTGATCGGCAAGAAGCCCGACCCGGCTATCAGCAAAGGCAGGATGTACGAGGATTTCCGGGAGTTCGAGCGGGAGATAGTGAAGCGCTATGTCGAGATAACGATCCGGTGTCTGCGGGAGGCCGACCCCGATCACCTTATCATCTCAAACCGGTTCATGCTGGGCGATGTGGGGGGATGGCTGGACCTGTTGGACCTCTACAAGCCGTATGATGCGATCGCGGTGAACCTGTATCCGGCGAATCAGAGGCTGGGGCTGAGCGAGGACGAGATCGAGATCTACCGGACGGCGCACGAGAAGACGGGCCTGCCGGTGATCGTGGGGGAGTGGTCGGTTCCGGCCTTCGATTCGGGGCTCTACAGCAAGCCCGACAAGCTCGACTGGTCGTTCAACGAGCTGCTGCCGACGCAGGCGGAGCGGGCGCGGCAGGCGGCGAGGGTGACGGTTGACTTCTTCAACATGCCTTTCGTGGTGGGCTCGCACTGGTTCATCTGGAAAGATGTCGTAAACGAGCAAAGAGAAGCGAACCGAGGTCTGTTCACCCACGACGATCGGCCGTGGGAGGAGCTGACGGAGGCTTTGCGGCAGGTGCATGGGAGGATGGGGGTGGGGTTGAGGTAGGATCGGCCGGCCCCGGCCCAGCCGCAGCCCCAGCTCGCCCAAGGCGCGTCGCAGGGTCATTGCATTATCGCGCGGAGAGCCGTCTGCGGGCAGGGACAGCTAGTGGGAGCCCGGTCCCCCGGGCGACTATCCGCGAAATCGCCTCGAGGACGAGGCTCCCACAGGGATTTGAATACCCAGTCGTTACCCCGGCGAGCCCTGCAGCGATAATGCAATGACCCCACGGCGCCTCGCCCATCCCCTCGACTAACCCCTGAATCAGTGCTAAACTCGCCACCACGGCGGCGCACCAGTCCGGGCCTCTCCTCGGGCGCCCTTGCCGGCTAGCGGCGTGATCTCGCTTTCGCAGGAGCGGAAATGCGATGATGGCCGAAATGCTATTCGGGCTGCTGGTGCTCGCCGCGATCATCACTTTCCCCATCTATGTGCTGGTCAGGCTGCGCAGTCTCGACCGGACGGTGGCTGAGCTTTATGACGAGATCCGGCGGCTGCGCAAGCGGGAGCTCGAGGCCTTTGGCCGCGCAATGGCCGAGCGAGCGGCCGAGCGAGCCGCGCCCGCGGCGCCGTCGCTGCCAAGGCTCGAGGAGGTCGAGCAGCCCGCGGCCCCGGTGACCCCGCTAACGGCACCTCCGCCGCCACTGCCTCCGGTTCCGGCGTCCGAAGAGGTCGCGCCGGAGGCGCCAGTTGGGCCTACAGCTCCCGCGGGACGGGGGGCTGCGGTTGACTGGGAGTCGCTGCTGGGGGCTAACTGGCTAAGCAAGCTCGGCGTCATCGCCCTCGCCATCGCCGCCGCCTTCTTCCTGAAGTACGCCTTCGCGTCGGGGTGGATCGGCGAACGGGCGCGGGTGGGGATCGGCCTAATGGCCGGCGGCTTGCTGCTGGCGCTGGGCCAGGGCATGTTGGCAAAGGCGCGCTATCGGGCATACGCGCAGGTGCTGATGTCCGGCGGAATCGTGATCGTGTTCCTCTCGGTGTACGCGGCGTACAACTTCTATCACCTTATCGGATTCACGGAGGCGTTTGCGGCGATGGCGCTGGCGGCGATTGCGGCGTCGGCGCTGGCGACGGCGAACAACACGGAGGCGGTGGCGCTGCTGTGCCTGCTTGGCGCGTTCTTCACGCCGGTGCTGATCCACAGTGAGGGCGTAGCGCCCAGCGATCTCACGCGGCTGTACCTGTACCTGACGGCGCTGAACATCTGGACGCTGGTACTGGTGAAGGGGCGCGCCTGGTACAGCCTGATCGTGCTGTCGTTCGCGGCAACGTGGATGATCTTCTTCGGGTCGCAGCCCGGTCGCAAGCTGGACTTCGCGCTGTTCGAGACGTTCGCCGCGCTCTTTCTGCTGTTCGCGTGCTATGGCGGGATGTCGGCTGTGACCAGGGAGAAGGAGCCGTCGCCGAACACCACCTGGATCGCGCTGGCGGTCATCCTCGTGGGCTGTCTCGCGTTTGCGATCGTCAGCGTACAGATACTGGCCGATTCGTATCTGCTGGGGCTGCCGTCACTGGTGATGGCCGGAACGTTTCTGGCGCTGCTGCTGATGGGCCTGGCGGTGGCGCTTCCGACCTTGCCCATGCATGACGCGGCGGTTCGCCAACTCCTCGTTTTCCTGTCGGCGGACGCGCTGGCCTTGCTGGTGCTGGTTGCGATCTTCGTCGCGCCGAGCATCGAGCGCGCCCAGGCGATCCCGGGGTTCGTCTTCGTGGTGGTTTCGTATGTCGTCTTCCTGCTGGCTATCTTGCTGATACAGCGCGCCGAGCCGGACCGCGCGGCGACGGTTGCGCTGGTGCTGGTAAACGCGGCGAGCCACGCGGTGGCTAGCTTCCACGTGCTTGCTCTGCTCCGGATAGGGTCGGTCAGCGCGGCGGTGGTGTGGCTACCGTTGGCGGGCTGGCTGACACTGGTATTCATCCACCTGATACCAGCGCAGCCCGAGGCGCGGGCCGGCCTGCGAAAGGCGGTGCTGCTGGCGGCGCAGGCGCTGCCGCTGATCGCGCTGATCGGCGCCATCGGCCGCGGGCAGGGCTGGCTGATCGGGCGCGGGCTGGCGATCTGGTGGGCGGAGTTCCTGCTGCTGTCGGCGACGTGGCTGGCAATGCGCCGGCGCGCGACGCCGCCCGGACTGCGGGCAGACCTGCTGGCGGCGTTCACGAATGCGGCGGCGTTCTTTGGGCTGATGGCAGTCACAGCTCGGATGACGGCCTACCAAGGGCTTGTTATACTCTGCGGATGCGCCCTCGCCCTCGCCGTCTACCACGCCCTCATCGGCTCTTTCGTTCTCCACCGCCGCGACGACGACGCCCTTCACCGCCTCATCTACCTCGGCCTCGCCGTCACCTTCGTCACCATCGCCATCCCTCTCCAGCTCAGGGCAAGCTACCTTACCGTCGCCTGGGCCGTCGAGAGCGCCGTCCTCATCTGGAGCGGCCTCGCCGTCAGGGAGCAGCGCGTGCGGCTTTACGGCCTCTTGCTCCTTCTGATCGCCGCCGCCAAGGCCCTCTTCTACGACCTGCCCCCCATCGAGGAACCGGTCCGCCTGCTGCACAACCTCCGCCTGCTCTCCGGCCTCTCAATCGTCGTCGCCGCCGCCATCTCCGCCGCCTTCCTCTCGCGCGCACGGGCAGCCCTCGCGCGCGACGAGGCCGGCGCCGCCCCGGCCCTGATCCTGCTCGCGAACCTCTGCGCTCTGGTCTTCCTCAGCGTGGCTCTGTGGCAACACCTCGACGCCGTCCTGCCATTCGCGGGCCGCGGCAACGCCCAGCAACTCGCCCTCTCCATCTTCTGGTGCATCTACGCCTTCGTCCTCATGTCGGTCGGCATCTGGCAGCGCGCCCGGCCCGCCCGTCTCTTCGCCCTCGGGCTGCTCCTGCTCTCCATCATCAAGGTTTTCATCTTCGACCTCCGCTACCTCGAGCAGCCCTACCGCATCATCTCCTTCCTCGGGCTCGGGCTCATCCTGCTGGTCGTAAGCCTGCTCTACACTCGCTTTGAGGAGAGGTTGAAGTGAAAAGCGCTATCCTCCTTGCCGTGCTCCTCCTCACGCTCCCGGCCGCGGCCGACCTGCCTTCTGGCAAATGGTCGGTCGCCCGTCCCATTGTTCTGCCTTCCCTCACCTCGCCCGGCCTTGTCTATCTCCCCCTCGACGAGGAAGCGCTAACGGCTGCGTCCACCTCCGAGTACCGCCTCGCCCAGGGCGGGCGCATCGAGGCCCCCTATCGTGAAGTGCTCGAGGACGGCGAGACTCAGTCGGATGTCGTGCCACACAAGATCACCGACTGGTCCGAGGAGAGCGACGCGCGCGGACCCCTCCAAGCGAAGATCACCCTCGATCTCGGCGCCTCCGTGCCTCCGGCCAACAAGATCCGCCTCGCCCTCACCGGCGGCAGCTTCAGCGCCAAGCTAACCATCGCGCAGGCCTCCGCCGCCAACGGGCCCGGCTCCGCCGTGAAGACGGATAAGATCTACAAACGCGGGGCGGAGTTCTCGAAGGACTATCTCGAGTTCCCCGCGACGCAGCAGCGCTACCTCCGGCTCATCCTCCGGCGCGACCAGGGCAAGCTGCCTCGCATAGATGCGATCACAGTCCTCCGCGAGTTCACCATCCCCCGCAACCTCATCTCTGTCCCGGCCAAGCTCATTCGCACCGAAGACTACAAGCACCACCGCACAATCCTGAACTTCGACCCCGGCAAGCTGACCAGGGACACCATCGAGGCGGCATTCGAGGTGAAGGACCCGCTCTTCTCTCGGACCGTCACGATCGAGGTCGCGCCCCAGAGCCCGCCGCCCGGGGAGAAGCCTATCTACGGCGACACATCTTGGGATGCGTTGAGACGGTCGAGTGCGGGCGAGCCGGCCAAGCTCAACCTGCTCATCCCCTCCGCCCGGTATATCCGATTCTCCATCGCGAACGGCGACGACCGCCCCCTCTCCATCTCCTCCATCAAGCTCTTCCGCCTCCGCCGCGGCCTCGTCTTCCGGGCCGATCCCACCGCTCAGTACCAGCTCTGGTACGGCCGCCCCGACGCCTCCGCGCCTGAGTACGACCTCGCCAAGCTCCCCCTTACCATCCCACCCACTCAGCTCCCCATCGCCACCCTCGGTGCCGCCAAGCGCCTGCCCACCGTCACTCCAACCCCTCCGTGGAGCGAAACCCACCCAGCGGTTTTCTGGATGGTGCTGATTGGAGTGGTCGTGCTGCTGGTGCTCATCATCGTCTCAGCGATCAGGCGGACAAAGCTGCCGCCCGAACCGGTCCAACCATAGCACCAGAAAGTGTTTAGACGCAGATAAACGCGGATAAACGCGGATGGAGGCCAAGAGTTTTTCCTGAGGCGGGCATCAAGATGCCTGCCTCAGGCGTTCTTTTCCCCGCGTTAATCCGCGTTAATCGGCGTCTTATGATGGGTCCCTCTGAGGCCAGGCGATTGCCCTACCCGATCACCCCTCGATACTCCTCAAACCCCGAGCTCGCCTCCAGATACATCCTGACCAAGCTCATCAACTGCACATACCACCGGAAGAACTGCGACAGCTTCGCAAAGACCTCCGCCTCCGTCAGCCCCGCCTCCGCCCCGATCTCCGCCGCCCTCCGGTAGGCCCGCCGCCCCGCCTCTTCGTAGTATTCACCCGGATCGCGGAACGGCACCACCAGATTCCCAAGCTGCACCAGCACCGAGTCCTTCCGCCGCCAGTCGCGCCGCACCAGCTCGAGGCTCTCTGGGAAAAGACCGGTGATGAACAGCGTGTAATCCCCGATGTGCCGCTGCACCGCCAGCGCGCGCAGCTCCGGCGACAACCCCTCCGCCTCCCCCGACAGGAGCATCTCCGCCACATCGGCCAGGGGCCGCCCGCGCGCATCCCGCAGCCGGTAAAGCCTGTCAACGTGGAGGAAGCGAACCAGCAGATCGTCCGAGAGGTATCCCTTCAGACGCGCATCCCGCGCCTCCGCGTCCGGCAGCTCCCCGTGCCGAAACGCCCAGTCAGTTGCCTCCCGGAATAACACGCGAAGCGGATGCTGCTCGGGGACCTGATAGCTCATAGCTTGACCCTCCCACCACCATGGGACCACCGCGGCCTCGGTCCCAACGTACATGAAGCAGGTGCAACCAACCCCCGTCCTGCTCTCCAACCTGCAAGGACGCCGCCGCGCGGCCGCGCCAACCCCCTAAGCGGCCGCCATCATCTTCCGAATGCTCTTCCCGATCTTCCGCTTGGCCCGCTGCAGCGCGTTGTCTATGGACTTGACGCGCCGGTGCAGCTCGCCCGCGATCTCCTGGTAGGACTTCCCCTCGAGATGCCCCCGCAGCACCGCCGACTCCAGATCGCTCAGGTCCCGCTTTATCCTATGACGCAGATCATCCGAAAACTGCTGCGTGATTACCAGCTGCTCGGGGTCAGACTTATCGGACTCGGCGAGCGTGTCCAGCAGCGTCCGATCCGAATCCGAGTCGAACAGGCTGGCGTGCAGCGAGACATAGGAGTTCAGAGGAATGTGCTTCTGGCGGGTCGCCGCCTTGATGGCGGTGAAGATCTGTCGGCTGATGCATAGCTCGGCAAACGCGCGGAACGGGAGCAGCTTATCGTTTCGGAAATCTCGGATCGCCTTGTAAAGGCCGATCATCCCTTCCTGCACGATGTCCTCGTGATCGGCCCCTATCAGGAAGTAGGAGCGAGCCTTCCCTTCGACGATGGTCCGGTACTTCGTCAGTAAGTGCTCGGTGGCTCCCGGACTGCCGCCCTTGGCGTACTTAACCACCTCTTCGTCGAGCATGCCGTGGAAACTCGAGGGAGCGTCCTGCATGCCTGTGTTAGGCATTACTACCGCCTCCACCATGGATAGTCGTGCTGCTACTGCTCAGGCAATACGACCACTGGGAAAGACAACTGCGAGCTCTTGCCTCCGCCTGCACCTCCTTGGTCCGCTCGACTCCAGGGCGCCCTCAGCATTAGGTCCGGGCCGGCTCGGTGGCCCGGAACCACGGCCATTATAAGCCATCACCTCCACCCAGTCAACACCAGCCCTCCGCCCCCCACACACAAAACTCCGCGGATTTCCTGCCTTTTTGTGCTCAATTGCCGCAAAGCGCAGGCGCTTCTTTCGCCGCCCAGCTTCGGTCCCTCACCGCCTCCTCCGCCACCTCGTCCCCTCCGGGTGGTCCTCCAGCACGATCCCCAACTCCGCCAGCCTCGCCCTCACCGCGTCGCCGATCGCGTACTGCCCCGCCTCCCTCGCCTTCTGTCTCACCTCGACCAGAAGCTCGATCAGCTCGCCCTCCAATCCCTTCTCCGCTTTCGTCTCAGCCAGGCTAAGCCCCAGCACCTCCGCCAGGCTCACCAGCGTCTCCCGCGCCGCCGCCAGATTCGCCAGCCCCAACTCCGTCGGCGCAAACGTCACTCCTGCCCCCGCTCCCGCACGGTTCACCGCTCCCACCAGCCCGTGCAGCGCCGCCAGCGCCCGCGGCGTGCTGAAGTCATCATCCATCGCCTCGTGGAACTCCCCCTCCGCCGTGCTCCGCGCCTCTGCCAGGTCCAGCAGATCCCCACCCGACGCCCTCGTCGGACGCTCCATCAGGCGATCCATCGTCTGCCGCGCGATCCGCAGCCGCTCCAGCGCGCTTCCCGCCTGCTCCAAAGCCTCCTCGCTGAACGGAATATCGCTCCGGTAGTGCGCCGCAATGTAGAAGTACCGCAGCGCCGGCCCCCCAACCCGGCCTATCGTCTCCCTCAGCCCTATCACATTGCTCAACGACTTGCTCATCTTCTCCGTCTCATCCGAGCCCCGCGCGATGTTCAGCATCCCGTTGTGCATCCAGTACCGCGCCAGCGGCCGCCCCGTGCACGCCTCCGACTGCGCGATCTCATTCTCGTGATGCGGAAAGAGCAGGTCGGTTCCCCCACCGTGGATATCGAACCCTTCCCCGAGGAACTTCCGGCTCATCGCCGAGCACTCGATGTGCCAGCCCGGCCGCCCCGGCCCCCACGGGCTGTCCCAGCTCGGCTCTCCCGCCTTCGCCGCCTTCCACAGGAAGAAATCCCTTGAATCCCTCTTTCGCGTGTCCTCCTCCACCCGCGCCCCCGCGATCTGTGAGTCCAGGTCCCTTCTCGACAGCCGCCCATATCCCGCATAGCTCGGCACGTGGAAGGCCACATCCCCGTCCAGCGCATACGCGTGCCCCGTCTCGATCAACTGCTCGACCAGCTCCACGATCTCCCCCACATGCTCGCTCGCCTTCGGCATCACCGTCGGCGGCAGCACCCCCAGCCCCCTCAGCTCGTCCAGGTAGCTCGCCGTATACCGCTCCGCCACCTCCTGCCAATCCCGGCCCTCTCGCTGAGAGACGGCGATGATCTTGTCCTCCACATCCGTCACATTCACGACATACCTGACCTCATACCCTCGATAGATGAGCCACCGCCTCACCACATCGAACGCCACCGCCGACCGCCCGTGCCCCACATGCGCCGGCGCATACGGCGTCACGCCGCAGACATACATGGAAACCTTCCCCGCCTCCCGGGGCACGAACTCTTCCTTCTGCCGCGTGAACGTGTTGTAGATCACGATTGCCATGCCCTATCCCGCCCGCCGTTCTGTAGGGCGGGCGTACCTACGCCCGCCATCTCGATCGTTGCTTCGGATGCTCGCCCGCCTCAGGCGGGGTTGCCTCCTGCCACAAGCGCCCTACCTCCCCCCGGCCACCCCTGCCCCCAGCCTCGCCTCCAACTCCGACAGCCTCTCCTCTAACCGCCGGAACTGCTTCGCAAACAGCTCCTGGCACTGCTCGCACGGGTCTTCCTGCGTCGCGCCGGAGATGGCTGCCGCCGGCACCCGCCGTCCACCCTCTCGCACCACCCGCGCCGGCACCCCCACCACCGTCGTGTTCGCAGGCACCGGCCTCAGCACCACCGACCCCGCCCCGATCAGCGCACTGTCGCCAACCGTGATCGAGCCCAGCACCGCCGCGCCCACCCCCACCACCACGTTGTTCCCCAACGTCGGATGCCGCTTCCCCTGCTCCTTGCCCGTTCCCCCGAGCGTTACCCCCTGGTACAGGGTGCAGTTGTCCCCGATCTCCGACGTCTCCCCGATCACCGTCGCCATCCCGTGGTCAATGAACAGCCCGTTGCCGATCTGCGCGCCCGGATGGATCTCGATCCCTGTGATGAGCCGGTTGATCTGCGAGAAGAACCGCGCCGTCAGCCGCAGGCGCCTGAGCCACAGCCAGTGGGCCACGCGGTGCAGGACCACGGCATGCAGCCCCGGGTAGCAGACGAGAACCTCAAGCGCGCTCCGGGCCGCTGGATCCCGCTGAAGCGCCGCCTGAATATCGGCCCGGATTCGATCAAGCATGATCGCTCAGCCTACTCTCACCAACCCCAGTCTTCCCCCACCCGCAAGGCCAGTATATCGGCGGGCTCGCGGGGATGTCAAGGCAGCCGAGAGCCGCCTTCAGCGCCGCTCGCGACGGCCTTGTCTCCGTCCGCGGAGCCAGACCCTGAAGGACACCCGCCTCCCACCGCCGAACTTCTGCCATTCCGGAACACAACCATGGCTTCGAGATACAAGGCTCCTCGCGGCACCCAAGACGTTCTCCCCGAAGTCTCGTGGCGTTGGCAGCGCGTCGAGGCGGCGTTTCGCGACGTCTGCCGGCGCTATGGCTACGCCGAGATACGAACCCCCCTGTTCGAGGAAACCGACCTGTTCGTCCGCGGTGTCGGCGAGGGTACGGAGATCGTCACCAAGCAGATGTACACCTTCGAGGACCGCGGCGGGCGGAGCCTGACGCTGCGGGCGGAGGGGACGGCCCCCGTCGCGAGGGCTTACCTGGAGCACAACCTTGGGGCTGGCGGGAGAGTGCAGAAGCTTTACTACATCGCGCCGATCTTCCGCTACGAGCGCCCCCAGGCCGGCCGCTACCGCCAGCACACCCAGCTCGGCCTAGAGGGCATCGGCGCGCCGGGGCCGGACATAGACGCCGAGGTCATCGCCCTCTACCACGACTTTCTGAAGGAGATCGGCCTCTCCGGAGCCATCACCCATATCAGCAGCATCGGCTGCCCGAAGTGCCGTCCGGCGCTAAACGCGGCGCTGCGCGAGTTCTTCGCTCCCAAGCTGAGCGAGCTATGCGAGTTCTGCCAGGCCCGCTATGAGACGAACCCGCTGCGCATTCTGGACTGCAAGGTGCCGCACGATGTCGAGGCCCGCCAGGGCGCGCCGAGCGCGCTCGACTACCTCTGCGATGACTGCCGCGAGCACTTCGATGGTGTTCGCGCGATGCTTGATGTGTTAGGTGTTGTTTATGAGGTTGACCCGACCATCGTGCGTGGGCTGGATTATTACACCCGCACCGCCGTCGAGGTGATCCACCCGGCACTCGGTGCCAAGGACGTCATCATGGGAGGCGGCCGCTACGACGGTCTAGTCGAGCAACTCGGCGGGCCGCCGACACCGGGGATCGGCTTCGGCTCCGGGTTGGAGCGGCTGATGCTCGTCCTCGGCGAGCACGGCGCCGCGCCCCGCCCCGACATCTACATCGCCGTCGCCTCCCCCGAGGCCCGCCGGCCCGCCTTCGTGCTCGCAACCGAGTTGCGGCAAGCAGGCATCTCGGCCGAACTCGATTACACCTCGCGCAGCCTTAAAGCCCAGATGAAAGAGGCCGACCGCCTCGCCGCCCGCTTCACCGCCTTCCTCGGCGAAGAAGAGCTGGCAGCCGGCTCCCTAACCCTCCGCGACATGAGGACCGGCGAGCAGCAAGCGATCCCGCGCGCCGAAGCAGCTCGCCGCATAGTCGAGATACTGGCGGCCGGCGAAACCGCCTGTGGAGACCAGACCCACCTATGAAACGCACCCACCCCTGCGGCGCGCTGCGCGCCTCGCACATCTCTCAAACCGTCACCCTTGCCGGCTGGGTTGCCTCCACCCGCGACCACGGCGGCCTCATCTTCGTGGACCTGCGCGACCGGGAGGGCATCGCCCAGGTCGTCTTCGACCCCGCCATTTCCCCCGACGCCCACGCCGCCGCCCGCAAGCTCCGCGCCGAATTCGTGGTCGCCATCACCGGCGAAGTGACCCCGCGCCCCGCCACCTCCCTCAACCCCAACCTCCCCACCGGCGAGATCGAAGTCCGCGCCACCGACCTCGAAATCCTCAACCCGGCCCGCACCCCACCCTTCGAGGTGGACGACCCGCGCGTCGACGAGAACCTTCGCCTCAGGTATCGCTACCTCGACCTCCGCTCCCGGCGCATGCTCGCCAACCTCCGCCGCCGCGCCGCTATGGCCAGAGCCGCCCGCGAGTTCCTCGACTCCCACGGCTTCATCGAGATCGAGACCCCTCTTCTCATCCGCTCCACCCCCGAGGGCGCGCGCGACTACGTCGTCCCCGCCCGCACTCATCCCGGCTGCTTCTACGCGCTGCCCCAGTCGCCCCAGCTCCTCAAGCAGCTCCTTATGGTCTCGGGCATCGAGCGCTACTACCAGCTCGCACGCTGCCTCCGCGACGAAGACCTGCGCGCCGACCGCCAGCCGGAGTTCACCCAGATAGACATTGAGATGTCCTTCGTGGACCAGAACGACGTGCTCGACCTCAGCGAGGAGCTGGCCCGCCACGTCTTCCGCTCGGTCGGCGTGGATGTGCCCGGCCCGTTCCCAACGCTGACCTACCAAGAGGCCATGGATTCCTACGGCTCCGACAAGCCCGACCTTCGCTTCGACCTGAAGCTCGTCAAGCTCGAGGCTGTCTTCGAGCACACCCAGTTCCGCGCCTTCGCCTCCGTCCTCGCCGACGGCGGCGCCATCCGAGGCCTCCCGGTGCCCGGCGGAGCCGACTCCTTCTCCCGCCGCGAGATTGACGACCTCGAGGCCCGCGCCCGTCAGCACGGCGCCAAAGGCCTCGCCTGGTTCCAGGTCGCTCCGGATCAGCTCAAAGGACCTATCGCAAAGTTCCTCTCCGAGCAGGAGCAAGCCGCTCTGCGCCAGGCCGCCGCCCTCAAGCCTGGCGACCTCCTCCTCGTCCTCGCCGATAAGTTCCCCCTCGCCTGCGAGGTCCTCGGCCGGCTCCGCCTCGACCTGGGCAAGCGGCTCGCCCTCGTGGACCAGACCAAGTGGTGTGGTCTGCGCGTTGTGGACTTCCCGCTCCTGTCCTACAATGCTCAGGAGCAGGTGATCGGACCCATGCACCATCCCTTCAGCTCGCCCAGGCCCGACGACCTCGCCCTCTTGGACACGGACCCGCTGCGCGTCCGCGCTCAGGTTTACGACCTCGTCCTCAACGGTGTCGAAATCGCCTCCGGCAGCATCCGCATCCACCGCCGCGAGCTCCAGGAAAAGGTCCTCTCCCTCATCCGCATGTCGCCCGAGGAGGCCGATCGGCGCTTCGGCTTCCTGCTCGAAGCCTTCCAGTACGGCGCGCCGCCCCACGGAGGAATTGCCTTCGGCTTCGATCGTATGGTGGCGATGGCCTCCGGCGAGGACAGCATCCGCGATGTCATGGCCTTCCCCAAGACGGCGGCCGCGGTTGATCCCCTGACCGGGGCGCCGGCGGCCGTAGATCCGCAGTTGCTCGAGGAGCTTAACATTGCGGTGAAGCTGCCACCAGAGGAGGCCGACGGAAATGGCCCCTGTGCCTGACAAGCCCCACCGAGATGACGACCTCGCCTCCGGCGCCCGCGCCAGACCCCGGCCCTCGGCCAGGCGCCGCACCCCGGCCGCCGGCGACGTCGAGACCCTCGCCGCCAGGCTGGGCCTCGAGCCTCGCCGCCTTGATCTCCTCCGCTGGGCAATCACCCATAAGTCCGCCGAGCAAGAGCTCAACTTACCGTCTAACGAGCGCCTGGAGTTCCTCGGAGACGCCGTACTCGAGCTCATCATCGCCGAGCACCTCTATCGCTCCCACCCCGACCTGGCAGAGGGAGACCTCACAAAGCTCAAGGCCGTCGCCGTGTCCGAGCCCGTCCTCGCCGCCATCGCCCGCCAGCTCGACCTGGGCCGCTACCTCCTACTGGCCAAGGGTGAGGAGCAGACGGGCGGCCGCGACCGCAACTCCATCCTCGCCGACGCCCTGGAGGCCGTCTTCGCCGCCGTCTACCTCGATCGCGGCCTGCGCGCCGCGCGCGCCCTCATCCTCCAGCTCCTCGCCGGCCATCTCGACGCCATCGAGCGCCGCGAGTACGAGCCTGACTACAAGACCCTGCTCCAGGAGAAGATCCAGGACATCCACCGCGCTCCGCCCACCTACCGCGTCATCGCTCAGTCCGGCCCCGACCACGATCGCACCTTCATCGCCGAGGCCCGCATCGGCCGCCAGATACTGGGGCGCGGCACCGGTAAGAGCAAGAAGCAGGCCGAGCAAGCCGCCGCGCGTCAGGCCCTCATGGAAGGAGAGTAGCTTCCCCGCCGGACTGCTGGCAACCGCCGGCCGAGTCGCGTGTCTATAAACCCTAGCAGGAGGTCTCAAGATGACCCGCCATGTAGCCATCCTATCCGTTGCCGTCGTCCTCACTTTCACTCTGCTTGGCGCGGCGCTCCTTGCCGCCGCCGTGCCCCCCGAATCCGTCCCCAAGGATATCGCCACCCCAGCGCTGGGCTACGCTCATGCCCTCGTCCGCGGCGACCTCACCAGCTCCTGGAGGCTGCTCTCCTCTCCGTCCCGCGCCGCCACCGACGCCGCCAAGTGGGAGGAAGCCTTTCGCACCAGCCCGCCGGCCCGCACGCCCTCTCCCAACGCTCTCCTCAAAGCGCTCGCCACCGCTGACCCTCCAGCCGCCGCCGGCAACGTGCTCGTGCTCGGCAGCGAAGCCCTCGTTCAGGTCAGCGGCACCGTCCAGATCGAGCGCACCGTCGTTCTCGTCAAGGAAGGCAATCGCTGGCTCGTTGACCTTGCCGCCACCGACGAAGCCAACAGCCGCGAAGCCGCCCAGACCTTCCTCGAGGCCGTCGCCGCCGACGCCGGTGTCTCCACCCCGCGGCCCGTCCGCGCCCCGCAGACCAATCTTCCCATGCTTCGAGCCCTGCTCGCCCCCGAGGCCAAGGACTACCGCGTCTCCCAGGCCAAGATGCGCGGCGACCGTGCCTACGTCACCCTCGTCGCCGATCTCCCCGTGAACCTCGTGCTGCGCACCACCCGCCAGGGCCCCGGCTGGCAGGTTGACCTAAGCCGGCCTCTCGTCTCCACCAAGCCTACCAGCCCCGACCCCCTCAGGGAGGCCGCCGGCGTAGCCAAGCAGGCCGACTGCCAGGAGCAGCTCCGCCGCCTAGCCCAGGCCATCCAGATGTACACCTCCCTTTCCGCCGATATGCTTCCCGACCCCGACCACTGGGTTGACCAGATCCGGCCTTACCTGGGCAATCCGGCCGACCTCCACTGCCCGGCCGATCCAACCCCTGGCGTCAGCTATGCCATGAACCGCAACCTCGCCGGCAAGACGCGCGCCGAAGTCGGCAACCCCGCGCTAACCCCTCTCCTCTATGA
>Ga0315291_10004583_pt1 | contig 17557 bp, 17 predicted proteins | sample YL17G12_20_MG_FD_203070 | JGI IMG/M metagenome (GOLD analysis project Ga0315291, IMG submission 203070) | Sediment microbial communities from Yellowstone Lake, YNP, Wyoming, USA - YL17G12_20 | ecosystem: Environmental > Aquatic > Freshwater > Lake > Sediment | place: USA: Wyoming | collected...
GGCTGTTTCGAGGAAACACTTATCCTTGTTAGGTGTGGGGGTTTATTTTTACGCGACTTTTTGGGCGCAATGCGCCTTTTGCCCGAATTCCGCTTTGAAGCGCGGAAACGGGCGGGTTAATTTATACGCATTCATCCTACCACGAAAGCCCCCCCGCAAGAGGGGGTGTGCACAAGTCCCGCTTATCTATCCTCGGAGAGAATATTCTTGGTATCTTTGTCTCAAAAAATCCTTAGTGGTTTCGCTGCGTGGTTTTGTGACCCCCGGGTATCTCCAGGCGGAAATAACTTTCGTGATTCGTCCTTGGCTTTTTGCGCCCCCTTCCTCCACCATAACCCAAATTTCTTGGCTCCAACTTTGTTTACCGCGAGCAGATTTTATGGAAGAGGGCTGCATCATCGCAATCGTTTTCGGTGCGATTCCTTCTTCAACGCGCTTCGGCGAATGAATCACGCTCCGCACGCGTTGCTCGGAAAGTTTGTAGAACCGCATCTTGTCGCGAGCGTGATAGGTCCAGTGGATAGTTTTTGAATGGCCGAGCGATGGCATCAAAATTCTCCGGCAACTTTCCTATATCTGCAATATTCGCAATCCGTTGAAGCCGCGGGGATCTTTTCGTCGTCAAAAGTTTTCCGCGCGGCGCCGATTGCTTCTTCTATCCACGAGCCGTCGCCCTCCTGCGGTTCAACAATCATTTCAAAAGATAACGCCGCTTGCCCTGAATTAGATTGAAGGGCTTGCCCTGCCGCCTCTGGCGAGCCTCGCCTCTGGCGGGAACCTGGTTGAAGGGCCTCGCCTCCGCCTTCGCTAAGGCTATGGCGGACAGGCATACCGAATCCGCCGGCCTTATTGACTTTGGCGAAAACAAAATAGCCCACTGGCGAGACGTTAAAACCGTTTTGCCGCAAAAGCCACTGGTAAATTTCCATCTGGCGCTTGTAGGAATCGTAAATCCGGTGCTGATTGGCTCCTGTGGCCTTGTAGTCAACGACCATCAGTTCGCCTTCGGGGTTGACCCAAATGTCGTCAACCGCGCCGTAAACCAAAAAGTCCGTCGGCTTGTGGTGGAATTGGACGCCGGTGAAATTGTGCCGCCAGGTATTTATCTTCTCGTGGCTATATGGCACGGCGTCAATTTTATGTTTTTTCATAACCGGATGAGGCGTGCCTTTCTCGCGATGGATGTCAAATTCCTGCTTAAGCAAATAATCCACGGCGTTGTTTATCGTGTACGGCATCGGCGGCGGCCGCTTGATTCCCTGCTTCATGTCAAGCCAAAAACAGCGCGGGCATTCCAGAGAAAGTTCAATTTTGGAGCGGGAGAGTTTGGTCATGGGATAATCGTAGGATATTTGACGGCTGGCGGCAAATCGCCGCAGAATTGCGTATACTTGCGCTGTTCGGAAATTAAGAAACAGGCAAACAATATCGGGTCATCGTCCCGCCGAAGCGGGACGATGATTAAAATATTGAGTCAGCTAATAATGCCGAGTGTGCGCGAATTTGACAAACAGAATTTTGCGCTGTATGCTGCAACATAGTTCATAAAAGAACGGAGGCGGCCAATGCGCGTTTTCCTCGTAACGCACGGAATCAACGATCTTCATTGCGGAGAGCGGGGCGTAGGAAGAAAACAAATAACCCAAGCCGCAGATTTTCTCAAAGACAAGAAATTGGGACTTGATCTTTCCAAAACTGCGCTCTTGGCATCACAGTCAACACGAGACGCGATCCCGATCTCGGCGGAGATCATGGGACAGGTCTTGGGACTTCGTGGTGCAACCGAGGTCAACTGGCCAACCGATGATACAGGGGAAAGCACGCTTCAGGAACTCCAAAAATTTGCCGCCACACACCCAGAACTTGAGAACATAATCTGGGTAAGCCACGCGGTGGAAATTGAGAATTTGCTCGACCAATTCGGGCTTCATGCCATCACGGGAAACGGCTCGGTTTATTGCATAGACCTTGCAACCGGAAAAGCGGAGCATCTCTTTGAACCCACTTTTGAGCCAATGGCGCGGGACCGACATCGCCAAGCTTAACGCGGTCCGATCTCGAATCGGGCCGTTTTTATTTTTCACAACCGGAATACCCGCCCCCGACCTCGGTCGGGGCGGAATAAGCGGTAATTCGTTGCGCTTTCAGCGGATGAGGTTTTTAAATTCCTCCACCATCGGAACCCTTTCCGGATCAACGTTGTACATTTTCGCCGTGTAGTAGGCAGTCCAGTCGGCCAGAGTGAGCGCCTGGAAAATTTTTAGGAATGGCCTGTCGTGATCGTGCAGGAGCACAACTTCAATTTTGAAGCCGCGCTCGCGAAGGAGCCGCTCCATCACGTTCATGCGCTTCATGATCTGCCGGTTGTCGTCGCGGTCTTTGAGAAAAATAAAATGAAATCTTTTAGAGAGTTTTCTGATTTCAGAATGAACATCTCCGCCAAAGGCGGATCCGCCTCCGGCGGAAAAACCGGTGAGTTCGTTGTGGTTCATTTCCGGCACGACATTCCAAAACGCCGGAATTTTCCCCGTCTCGTTGAATTTGATTTTCCAATTTTGGGCTATCGGAGCGTTGCGGACCGAGGAATAAATTATCGGAACGCTTCCGTGGAGGCGCTTGGCCAAGTCGCGGCCGGCGTGCTCATAGCGAACTGGGCGGAGGGTTTTCGCAAGTTCGCCCGCCTCGGCAAGCGCGCTCCTCTCTCCCACAAGCTTCAGGATGGCCTTAAGCATCAACCCCGTGGCAAGGCGCGGCTGGACGTGCAAATCGGGCATTTCCACGTAGGGTGTTTTTGATTTTTGCGCGAGGCGGATCAATTTACCGCCGGAGGCGACAGCCGCGACCGGAATCCGCTTCTTTTTCGCCTCCAAAAAAACGGAGATTGTTTCCTCGGTGTTTCCGGAGTAGGACACTGCGATAACCAGACGCTTCTTCAATTCCGCGTGCGGAAGCGGAGGCAGGCCGTAATCATTCCATGTGACAAGCGGGAAATCCGGCCGCCAAACTCTTATCAAGTCCGCCGCCAGATGAGACCCGCCCATGCCGGCGACGACGAACCCCTTGACTTTGCTCAGGGCGAGCTTTTTCGCGTTCTCAATAACCGGGTCGTACTCAAACTGCTTATTGAAATTTTTGATGTCGTCGTAGATTCCCATGTTCTCATTTTAGCATAAACCAGCTCGCCCCAAAACGGACCAGCGCCGTGAATTTGTGAAGCTTAGCGGCCTTACAGCCGCGGCCCCATTGAGAATGCGCACAAGCGCGCGAGCGAAACCCCGCCGTAGCTTCAACCCTCCTCCGCGCAAGGCTTCGGAGGGTACCCACGCCACATTCATCCACGGGTTTCCACCCGTGGCTTTCTGCGGAGGCGGGTAAACATGCTATATTTATATCAGCCATCATTGACTTACAACAACAAGGAGTGCGGCGGTGAGAAAAAGCAAGCAACGTTCCAAGCCCAACCGGCGTCCCCTGCCGAGAAGCGGCGATCCTCTGGCCGATGAAATATTCAGGTCTTTTTTGAAAACCCTCCGCCAAGTGAAGATTTACAAAAAAAGGGGCCTGCGCGATCCTCATGACAGGCGGAGAAAACTTTATGGACTTTTTGATCTCGACACGATTTGGCTAAGCCCAGACAAACGGCCGCAAGAACCAATTGTTAAAATTCTTATACATGAGTTATGGCACAGGTTTTTCTTAATAGGACTCGCCCCGGAGAAGGAATTTAAAGAAAGATTGGCGCGCAAATTAGAGGATGCGTTGTGGGCTAAATTAACCGATGCTCAAAAGAAACTGCTCAGAAGCCACATTCCAAAACATTACGTCAAGCTGCAACCTCGCAAGAAGGGCGCCTAAATATGCGCCCTTCTTTTTTTACCCGCGCTGCCTGCCGGCCAGCTTCGCCGGAGCTTCATATACTGTCAAAACCTAAATCGGCTCGGCTGACTTTTGTTTAACTATTCTCTGCGCCATCTCCATAGCCACGGCGCGCGGATTCCTATCGGATTTCTTGGCTTCTTCTAAAACGCTTTTTGCGGCACCTGAAACTTTATCTTTGACTAAGGCGAACATTTTCTTGGGCGCGAATCCCATATACTCGGCGTAGGAAGAAATGACGCCTCCGGCATTCGCCACGAAATCCGGCACGATGACGACGCCTCTTTGCCAAAGTTCGTTTTCAATCCGTTCTTTCATGGGGATATTCGCGCCCTCCACTATAATCTTTGCGCGGATTTTGTCCTTGTTCTTTTCGTTGATTACATCCGTAACGGCAGCCGGAATCAGAATATCAACTTGCAGCTCAAAAAGTTCTTCTTTAGAAAGCGTTTTCGCGCCGGGATAGTCCGCGACCGATTTCCGGCTCGCCTTGAGTCCGTGGAGAATTTTATCATCAAGGCCTTCCGGCAGATAAGCCGCGCCGCGGCTGTCCGAAACGGCGACGATTTTCGCTCCCATCTCGCTTAGGTACTTGAAAGCAAAAGAGCCCACGTTCCCGAATCCTTCAATCGCAACCGTCACGCCCTTGAGGCCGATCCCCGCGATTTCGGCGGCGACCTTCGCCGCCTGCGCCACGCCAAATCCGGTACTCCCGAGTTCATGCGGCAGGCCGCATGTTCTCGCTTCCCCGCCGCCGGTCGTCATACAAAAATCACTCGGCTTTCCGGTGGCCGCTTTCCAATTGCTGACGGCCTCCGCAAACCATTGCATTTCCTTCTCGCCGGAATTCACGTCCGGCCCGGCAATATACTTCTCCGGAATGAACGGCTCAACGGCGCGCGCGAAGCTTTGCACATACAGCTTTTTGACCTCCTCGTCACCGCTACCCTTGCCCTCCGTAGCCTCGCGCGAAGGAGGAGGCCAAACAATTCCGGCTTTCGCGCCGCCAAAAGGAATGCCTGCAATGGCATTTTTCCAGGTCATAGTCCGCGCAAGGCGAAAAACCTCCTCAATGGTTACGTCTGGCGTCATGCGAATCCCGCCCTTCCCCGGCCCCAAGACAGTGTTATCAATAACCAAAAAACCGGACATCCCAGCATCGGGGTCATAGACCTCCAAAACATATTCCGGACCAAATTCGTCTTTTACTATTTCCATTTTCTCAAGCCAGCACAATGATTTTAATCCTTTTAAAGCAACAAATCTACAGAGAAAACCAGCTACGAAGAACTCAAAAGCTGGGCGGCTGGAAAACAACTAAATCGTATCAAATTCACTAAAATTTTTTAACTCGTCGCTCCACTTAAAATCAATCTTCCGCGTAAAAGCGGCTTCCGATCCTTTTCGGCACCAATCGAGGAGTGCGTTTAATTTTCTTTCCCCGCCTTCGGCCTCCAAATAAACCGAGCCGTCCTGCTCGTTGCGCGCGAAGCCCTTCAGCCCCAAATCGTCGGCGCGCCGTTTGGCTTCGTAGCGAAACCCGACGCCCTGCACGTCCCCGTAGATTTTGGCGATTAGCCGTTTCATAAGAATATATTTTTACTTCGAGCACGCTCCCCATAATCCCCTTTTCGCCTCGCGGGCTTCCTTTTCCGCGGCAACGAATTCTTCGGCGTGGGCTACGTCCGGCGGATAAGTGAGGGCCGTCGCGTAACCCTCTTTAACCAATTCCAAATTAACGAACGTATCGCCGACCCAGACATAGCGCAAAAGCCGGCCGTACTTGTCGCGCTCGCTCACGTCTTTCACTAGAACCACAAGTTTTCCCTCAACCAATTCTTTGTTGCGCTCACGCGCCTCCGCCCCGAAACACCCGACCTGCTTTCGAGGGTCAACGACTTCCGGCGTATCCATGCCGATATAGCGCATGTGTTCGCCGCGTACCTGCCCTGAGCCAGCCGAAGGATCGCCGGCATCAAGCTCTATCGTGTCGCCGTCTATCACGCGAGCGACCAAGGCAACTTCACCGGCAAACTTTTGCGTCTGCGTTGCCGCACTGCCGCTTTGAATAGTCGCGCTACCGTTCTGAATTGCGGCTGATTGCGGCGGCAAGACCTGCCACGGAGACGGAAATTGCCGTACCAAAATTCTTCCGCCAATAAATATCGCTCCGAACATTCCTGCAAGGAGAATGACGGACAGTTTTTTCGTCATTTCTCAATTCTATTATCGTACTTTACGATATGTAGAGAGAAAACCGGACGTTGACCGGGGCCAGGCTAAGCATTGTCTTTGCGCACCCACCAGGAATCCTCTTTCTCGCCAAACCACCAGTTATCAGACGGAGTTTTTACGATAAGTTCCGCGAGTTCTTTTGCCTCTTTCGTTTTGAGGCGTTTCAGAGCCGACGGCAGCCACGTTTCGGCGCGGGCATTGCCGGTGTCAACTTGCTCCTTAAGCGAAAGAATCCACTCCAGCTGATCCGCATCCCGCGCGAGTTTACTCTCCAATGTTTCACCGGCGTTCCGTTCTTCCACAAGCTCCTTTATTTTCTCTCCGAACGGCAAAGTTTTCGCGAGATCGGCCAGCGCCTTGTTTTCGTCGGCTTTCGCATACTTTTGATGCACATAATTCAAGTCGGATGTCCGTGACTCCGCAAGATCGTGGAAAAGGCACATCTTAAGCACTTTTCCTTCGTCGGCGCCTTGGTGCATTTCCGAAAGCACATAGCCGATGATCGTCACGCGATTCAAATGTTCGGCGACGCTTTGCTCGCCGCTGCCCAAAAAATAAAAACCGCTGCGCGGCGTCTTGGACAGAATACCGGCCTCAAATAAGAAATCTACGATGTTTTTTAATTCGCCTTCGTTCATCACCCGTTTATTATAGAACAAGACCAGAAAAATCGCGGCGCTTAATACAAATACCCCCAAGTTTGCAATTTGTCGCTGTCTTCAGACCAGTTCACGCCGATGTCCGTCCGGTAGAACATATTCTGCAGGAGAATGTTGTCAATGCGGCCATATGTCTGCCTGCGCGCCTCCTCAACCGTCGCGCCCGATCCGGTAACGACGAGCGCGTAACCGCTGTATCCGGCAATCCGCCAATCGCCGTCAACGAATTTTACGTCGCCCAAATGGATCCCCTCCGTGTTTTGTTTTTTAAACAGGATGGAGGAATCGCGGTAAATTTCCATTTCAGATTTGTCGTCATAAGGAAACGGCGGTACGGCGCAGACAACGCCGACCTGAAAGCCCTTTTTCGTTCTTAGCTCATACGGTTCTTTGGCGGCGATAGCATGGAAGAATTCACCCCACTCGCTGGTTATCGCTTCGATTTGGACTGAAATTGTCGGGTAGCCGAAACGGCAGGTAAATTCAAGCGGGTAAATGCCGCGGGCATTGGCGATGCAATTGATGTCTATGTATCCCACATAGCCAGTCTTGGCCAGGTCCGGCTGTAATCTTTCAAGCGTTGAGCGAAAGATGGTGTTCGCTCCGGACCAATACATAAGCTCTCCCATCTCGCCGGTGAATGGGCCGATGTTGCCGGGAAACAGTTTTTTGTGCTCAAAATTGACGTTGATCGGATAGATAAACTCCTTGCCGTTGAAGAACCCGCCAACGGCAACTTCAACGCCGGAAGCAAACTTTTGCAGCTGGAACTGTTTGATTTTCTTTTCCAAGACCTTTTTATTGTGGCTCAAAATTTCCGCGAGGTCTTTGCCGTCCTCTTCCTTGCCCAAAAAGAGCAAGCCCTTCCAATCGGAGGAGACAAATCCGGAGGGTTTGTACACATAACGGCCGGGGTTTTCGCCGATGAATTTCAAGGCGTCGTCGTAGTCGTCAAAATCCCAGTGCGGCAATGTCAACATGCCCAAGCGATCCATCTCCGCCTGGCCGAATTCACGGTCTTCTTCCAGGCGGTCCGTGTACTGGCTGCCGCCTACGACGAACTTGCCCGCCTTACGAAGCGAGTCGGCTTGCGAGCCGAAACCGACGTCGTCAAAGACAATCACATCGGCCCAATCAACGGTTCCTTTCCAGTCGGGAACGCGCTCCAAAAATCCTTCGTACACGTCGGCATCATCTTGCGATTTGATGTAAATTTTCACTTCGTGTCCTTCTTTCTTTATCTGCCAGGCAAGATCGCCGCTTAAACTCTCCCAGCTGACGAAAAGAAATTTATATTTTTTGTTGCCGCTGTTTTTGTTTTTATTGTTTCCGTTTGCGTTCATATTGCAATCATATCATCTCCGCGCGCAAACTCCAGCAAAAATGTGCATAAGTTTTTAGGAAGTTTCGCTCCCGAGCCGCAGCGCCGGAGAAAAAATTCTTCAAAGAATTAAGAAAAAGGAAATTCCAAATCTACGAAAACGGGAAAGAGATGGTTGTTTGGCGAAATTTTCCGGTTTCTGCCGCACCATTACGTAAAACCCCGCAATGGCCAGCCCCGTTGACTGGCAATGTGCGGATTTGTTAGGATTACGGCAGTTCTATTGGAGGGGAATAAGCATGAAAACGAACGTTCTTCTTGCCTTGGCGGTGTTGCTCGTTTCCTTGACGCTTGTCGCCTATGCCGTCCGTTCCAGAATGCCGTCGCCACAACCAGAAACCTACACCGCCTATGGATATGTACGCTCCGTGTCGCTGCAGTCGCATTTTTTTGACAACACCCACACTATAATTGCTTTTGAGGGCGACGATGGACGACTGATTACCATTAAGTTCCGGTCGGTAGAACCCCGATTGTGGCAAGGAGCGCATGTAAAGATTATTTATCACGCGGTTAGTTTTTGCGAATCCGACGGTCAACGGATGTTTAAACTCGTCTCCGTGGAACATCTTGACCGAAGCCGCTGACAGTTCCGGGCGCGCAAGGGAATCATCTCCTTGCGCGTTTTTTATTTTACAGAAATCCTTGCCGCGCCCATGCGTAAAACTTTGATACGGCCGTCTTTAATCGCAACAAGCGTTGAGGGTTTTGAAACGAGCCGGTTGGCATCAATGTAGAAATCCACTTTTTTCCCGAAATAACGGCGCGCTTCGCGGATTGTCCGCGCCGGCGGTTTTCCTTCCCAATTCGCGCTCGGGGCGACAAGCGGCCCGACATTAGCCAATAGTTTTCTTAGCCAATTGGGTTTAGGTAGGCGGAAGGCGATAGATTTCGTTCCGCGATGAAGATATTCTAATTTGTCGCTTAGCGCTCGGCGCTTAGCGCTTAGTGGAAGAATCACGCTCACCTTATTAGGCCAAATCCGGTTCAAAACTTTCCTCTCCCGAACCCCGATTCTCACGCCGAATTTTTTCAAATTTGCTACGGAACTAATCAAAACAATCATGGGCTTCCGCTGATTCCGCCGGCGCAGTTTGTAAATCCGCCGCACGGCTTCCGGAATCAAAGCCGAACCGACGATGCCGTAAATCGTATCGGTCGGCAAAACTCCGACACCGCCTCCTTTGAGAATCTTGATTATTCCGCCAAGTTTTTTCTTCGTATCAGACATTGCCTAAGAACTGGCGCGCTCTTACTTTCTTATGATAACCAATCGCGAACCGGTGCGCTTCGTCGCGGACCTTGATCAGCGTCGCTTTACTAACGCCTTCGGGAACGGCTCCGATAAATTCGTTTTTCTTGCGTTTCGTCCCTTTGGCAATGCCGACAACGGGAATTTTAAGCCCAAGCTCCGCAAGTACGCTTTTTGCGGCGTTAACTTGCCCCCGTCCTCCGTCAACCAAGACAACATTCGGCAGCGGCCATCCCGGGTGCTGAAATCTGCGTCGCAGAACTTCCTTGAGCATGCCCGTGTCATCGGAACCGATGATGGTTCGGATTTTGAACTTCCGATATTCATTTTTATCCGGTTCATTTCCTTTGAAAACAACCATTGAACCTACGGCAGAGGTGCCAGAAATGTTTGAAACATCGTAACCCTCGATTCTGGTAGGTGGTAAGTGGCAGGTAGTGGGTAGTACAGAATCGGAAATCAGTGCTGTGTCTTGGATATGTTTTAGAGCAAAAATCTGGCGGCGGAGCTTTCCGGCTTTCTCAAATTCAAGTTTCCGGCTCGCGCTTTTCATCTCTTTTTGCAATTCGCGGATAATCCTCTGTTTCTTGCCTTCAAAAAACAGCTTGAGTTTGGCAATGTTTTTGCGATACTCGGCCTTTGGTATCGCGCCGATGCAAGTACCGGGGCAAAGCCCGATTTCATAATCAAAACACGGACGCACGCTTAGCGCTTGGCGCTTAGCGCTTAGCGCAACTTGATGCGTGCTCCACGGAAAAATACGCCGCAAGATTTTTAGCGCCTCGCGGATGCTCGCCGCAGAAGTAAACGGTCCATAAAATTTACTACTCACACCAACCTTGCCTTGCCCTCCGTAGCTTTTAGCGCCAGGCCTTCGTCCGCCTGAGGCGGACTTCGGCGGAGTAGGCAAGGAGCTGCCGCGTGCCAAAAGCACATGCGGAAAATTTTCGCAGGTGATTTCCACATATAAAAAACTTTTGTCGTCTTTTTCGCGTATGTTGAACGGCGGCCTGAATTTTTTGATAAGCCGCGATTCCAAAATCAGCGCCTCTAGAGCCGTATCGGTTTTTTTAAACTCAATTTTTCCAACTTTACTTAAAAGATTTTCTATTCTTGCGTCGTGCGCGCGCGCAAAGTAGCTTGAAACACGGCGCCGTAAATTAGCCGCTTTTCCGACATAGAGCACCCGACCAACTCCGTCTTTCATTAAATATATGCCGGGCGAGTCGGGCAATTTCGTTTTTTTGATTTTGACGGCAACAGCGGTCATTTCTTTATGAGTTATACATAACTTTAACGATAAAATAAAACGGCCCGCTTACTCTAAAGAGCTACACGGGCCCGAAGTTGAAAGAACGCTGCTTCCGTTTGATGGCAGTTTTCATGCCGCCGCGACTGCCCAGAATTCTTGCCGATTCTGAGAAAAGCAGCGTACGCGACTGCGGATCGGTTACTCCCTTGAAATTTAGCGCTCGCCCAATGGCGGTTTGAACATCACATTTATCGGAGCGACGGATTTCGGCCGCAAGATTGGCGATTCTTTCCGCGAAACTCAACCATCACCTCCAGCAAAAATGGCGAAATTAACTAACGGTATATTAGCTCGTTTCTGCGGCTTTGTCAAATTAAATTCATCTAAACAAGCTAATCTCCCAAAAGCAGTCTCGCCGCAGCTCTGGCCAAGTCAGACAACGCGCCTCCGGAAACATGCGATCTGTTTTCGTCTATGTGCGCCACAAGTCCGTCGTCGGGCAAAGACCTGACTTCATTCCCTTTGAGGTAGCCGATTTTCCGGCCGTCGTAGTTGTAAACATGGTCATCCAAAAAATAGCCGAGTTTCCTGCCATCGTGGCTGCGAATGTCATTACCAGCCAAATAGCCGATTTTCTCGGCGGCGCGCCAGAAATCGTTGCCGTGAACCGTAATCATAAATTTATTATGCAAACGAATTTTTACTCTCTACTTGTTATTATACACTATGCCAAAACTTTCCGCAAGTATTCGCCGGTGAAACTCCCGGCTTTTCTCGCAATCTGCTCGGGGGTGCCAACGGCTACAATTTTGCCTCCTCTTTCGCCGCCCTCGGGACCGAGATCAATAACCCAGTCGGCGGATTTGATAACGTCAAGATTGTGTTCAATGACGACAACCGTATTGCCGCGATCAACGAGCCGCTGCAAAACCTTAAGCAGATTATCAACGTCGGCAAAATGCAAGCCCGTGGTCGGTTCGTCTAAAAGGTAAATGGTCCGGCGCGTGTCGCGCTTGCCGAGTTCCGCGGAAAGCTTCACGCGCTGGGCTTCGCCGCCCGAGAGCGTCGTCGCCGACTGTCCAAGTTCCAAATAACCAAGCCCGACTTCTTCCAAAATAGTGAGTTTGTCGTGAAGCCAAGGAATGTCTTCAAAAAACTTCACGGCTTCTTCAATCGTCATCTGCAAAACCTCATAAATGTTTTTACCCTTGCCCGCCTTCGCCCCCGCTTCGCCAAGGCTTCGCCGGGCGAGCGAGGCTCCGGCGGGTGAATATTCCACCTCCAATGTCTCGCGGTCAAAACGTTTTCCTTTGCAGACGTCGCATTGGATGTAGACCGTCGGCAAAAAGTGCATCTCAATCGCAATCGTACCGTGGCCTTCGCAGTTCTCGCAGCGGCCGCCCGGAACGTTGAAACTGAAACGGCCGGGCTTGTAGCCGCGGACGCGGGCATCCTCCGTTGAAGCGAACAGATCGCGGACGAAAGTCCAGGCGCCGACGTAGGTCGCCGGATTGGAGCGCGGCGTGCGCCCGATCGGCGACTGGTCAATGTTGATCACGCGATTTATATATTCCAGTCCGAGCATCGCCTTGTGAACGCCCGCTTTGTAATTGGCGCCGTTCAGCTTATTCGCCAAGGTTTTGTAGATCACGTCATAAACCAGACTGGACTTGCCGGAACCGGAAACGCCGGTCACTGCCGTGAATCGCCGGAGCGGGACATCAACGTCAAGGTTTTTAAGATTGTTTTCGGTAACTCCGCGGATCTTCAGATAATCCTGGGTTTTCTTGACCTCGCGCCGTTTTTTGGGAACCTGAATAAATCTTTTTCCTTGCAAGTACTGGATGGTGAGAGATTCTTTGTTCTGCGCGGCGCTTTTCGCCGAAAAGATTTCGGGAATCGGTCCTTGCGCGATGATTCGCCCTCCATGCACGCCGGCCTCGGGGCCGATGTCAACCAAATAATCGGATTCGCGGATGGTTCCTTCGTCGTGTTCAACGACTATAATCGTGTTTCCCAAATCGCGGAGGTCGTGAAGCGTCCTGATGAGTTTGGCGTTGTCGCGCTGGTGGAGACCGATGGTCGGTTCGTCAAGAATATAGAGGGTGCCCACGAGCCGCGAACCGATCTGCGAAGCAAGCCGGATTCTCTGCGACTCTCCGCTTGATAGCGTCCCGGCTTTCCGGTCAAGCGTCAGATATTCCAAGCCCACGTCCATCATGAATTTCAGGCGGCTTTTTATTTCGCGAAGCGGCGCTTCGGCAACAGCTTGCAGACCTTCGCTCTCCAATTTCAATTTGCCGAAGAATGCGGAAACGTTCTCAATCGATATTCCCGTAAGAGCTGTAATGTTTTTGCCGTTGATCAAGACGTTTAAACTCTCTTCTTTGAGGCGTTTTCCAGCGCAAGCAGGGCAAATCTTTTCCGACCAGATGTCTTCCGTGCCCAAACCGTGGCATTCGGGGCACGCGCCATACGGACTGTTGAAAGAAAACAACCGCGGCTCGATTTCCGGAAAAGAAAATCCGTCGTGCGGGCAGGTGAATTTCGCGGACAGAGAAACTTCCTTGTCGGTAATTATCGTCGCGACATCGTTGCCATATTTTATGGCCGATTCAATTGCCTCGGAAAGGCGGAGGCGGTTGTCCTTGTCGCGAAAATTCATTCCGGCTGGCAGTCGGTCAACCACGAGTTCAATCGTATGCCGTTTGTAGCGGCTCAACTCTATGCGGTTGCGCAGGGAATGAAATTTGCCGTCAATGCGCACTTCCGAAAATCCCGCGTTCAAAAAATCGTAGAGCATCTGGTAATATTCCCCTTTCCTGCCGCGGACGACGGGAGCGAGCACCACAAGGTTTTTCCTTGCCCCGAGCAAAGCGGTTCGACTTCGCCTGCCCCGAGCGCGGTCGAGGGGCTCACCACAAGTAGTTCGGCTCCGCTCACCGCAAGTCGAGGGGTCGCCATCATTTTCTCTTGAAATATCAATGGCAATATCCACGATTTCTTCAGTCGTGAGCTTTTTGATTTCGCGGCCGCAGCGCGGACAGAAAGGTTTCCCGGCGCGCGCGAAAAGCACACGGAGATAATCGTAAATTTCCGTAATGGTCGCTACCGTTGATCGCGGATTGGACGAATGGCTTTTCTGGTCAATGGAAATCGCGGGCGACAGACCCTCGATCTCGTCAACATCCGGCTTGTCGAGCCGTCCCAAAAACTGCCGCGCGTAGGCGGACAGCGATTCAATGTAGCGGCGCTGGCCTTCGGCAAAAATCGTGTCAAACGCCAAGCTGGATTTGCCGGAACCGGAAAGGCCGGTAAACACTATCATTTTGTCGCGCGGGAGCTCCAAAGAAATATTCTTGAGATTGTGTTCTCTGGCTCCTTTTATGATTATCTTGTCTTTCATTTTTTAATTTCGGGTCATCGCAAGACCGCCGGGTCTTGCGATGACAAAATATTATTTTTATTGCCGCACAGCAAACTTGTTCTGATTCAGGGTCCGTTGGTGCCTTCGGATACTTCATTCGGATGTGCCCGTTCATCAAGACCATTCGAATACTAAAACCTCCCCGCAGCTCGGCTGCATAGGGGTATGCCACTCAGGTTAATGGTTTCCGATCAGAAAGTCAACGCACTTTCTTTGACAACTCCCTAATCTCATCCCGCAAAATCGCCGCCAGCTCAAAGTCCAGATGCTTGGCTGCCTCTCTCATTTCATGTTCTTTGTCGGCAATCAGTTTCTGAAGCGCGGTTTTGGACTTCGAAATCGGTTTCATTTCCAGTTTCAGCACCTCGTCAATCCTTCGACTTTGCTCGGGACCTTCGGCGGGCAGAATGTCGGTGATTTTTTTGATAATCGTTTTCGGAGTGATGTTGTGCTTTTTGTTGTAGGCGATTTGCAGTTCCCTTCTCCGTTCGGTTTCGGCGACGGCGCGTTTGATGGAACCGGTGATTTTATCGGCATAAATGAGCACCTCGCCGTTTATGTTGCGCGAAGCGCGGCCGATTGTCTGAATCAAAGAAGTTTCGCTCCGCAAAAATCCCTCTTTGTCGGCGTCCAAAATCGCCACAAGCGAGACCTCCGGCAAATCCAATCCCTCGCGCAAAAGATTCACGCCTACAAGCACGTCAAATTTTCCCTTGCGGAGATTTGTCAAAATCCGTATGCGATCCAGCGTTTTCACGTCGCTGTGCAAGTAGGTTACCTTAACTTTCTTTTCTTCTAAATAAGCGCTTAAATCTTCAGCCATTCGTTTGGTGAGCGTCGTAACTAAAACGCGCTCCCCGCCCTGAGTGGCGCCGAAGGGCTTCTTGGCGACCCGCTCCTCAATCCGCGGAATGAGATCGTCAACCTGCCCCCGCGCGGGACGCATTGTAAGTTTCGGGTCAATCAGTCCCGTAGGACGGATGATCTGTTCCACAATTTGTCCGTGCGGCGGTGCGCTTTTCGTTTTTTCATACGGCCCCGGCGTGGCCGAAGTATAAATGACCTGGCCGACGCGCGATTCGAACTCCGCGAATTTCAGCGGGCGGTTATCAGCCGCCGACGGCAACCGAAACCCGTATTCGATCAGCGTTTCCTTGCGCGACCTGTCGCCCCAATACATACCTTCTATTTGCGGGACGGTGATGTGGGACTCGTCTATTACCGTCAAGAAGTCGGCTCTTCTTGACGACGCTGATTTACGCTGATAACAACGCTGATTTACGCTGATACTATCCGCGTTTATCCGCGTATCCATCTGCGATAATCCGCGTTTTGTTGGAAAATAATCCAACAAAGTGGCCGGCGGCTCGCCGGCTTGGCGGCCCGAGAGATGCCGCGAATAATTTTCCACGCCGTGGCAATAACCGATCTCTCGCATCATGGCTATGTCAAACTTGGTGCGCCGCTCAAGCCGCTCGGCCTCCAAAAACTTTTTGTTCTTTTCGAAATATTTAAGCCGCTCTTTGAGTTCCTGCCGGATCGCCGCGATTGCCCGCTCGCGCGCTTCAACTTCCGTAATGAAATGCTTCGCCGGAGCGATAAAAATTTCAGGGATAGTCGGCGTTTTTCCGGGCCGGAAACCGACAACCGGATCAACTTCGTATATCTTGTCAATAATTTTCTCGCCGCTCGCCCTGAACCGGGTTGAAGGGCCTGCCCTGCCGCCTTTGACGAGCCTCGCCTCTGGCGGGAGCGCAGTCGAAAGGTCCTTGAGTTCAAAATTGTAAATCACCTCGCGATCCGGCGGCATAATCTCCCAGTTGTCGCCGCGCAACCGATAGGTTCCGCGTTTCAAGTCGGAATTGGTTCGCGTAAATTGGAGTTCAACGAGCTTGCGGGCGAACTCTCTGCGATTAATCCTGTCCCCCGCCTTGAAATGGAAAATGTTCCGGGCGTAAACTTCCGGCGCGCCCAAGCCGTAAATGCAGGAAACGGACGCGACGACAATCACGTCGCGGCGCGTGAGAAGCGCGGTCGTTGCCGCATGGCGGAGTTTGTCAATTTCATCGTTGATAAGCGCTTCCTTGTCAATATAAGTATCGCTTGAAGGAATATAGGCCTCTGGCTGGTAGTAATCGTAATAGGACACGAAGTAATGCACGGAATTGTGCGGGAAAAGCTCGCGGAACTCGTTGCAGAGCTGGGCCGCCAAGGTTTTGTTGTGGGCTATGACCAGCGTCGGCTTCTGGATTTCGGCTATGACGTTCGCGATCGTAAACGTCTTGCCGCTGCCGGTAACGCCGAGGAGTGTCTGATGCTTATAGCCGTTTTCTCTGCCAGAGGCGGATCCTCCTCTGGAGGACAAACCGGAAACAAGCGATTGAATCGCCCTAGGTTGATCCCCCGCGGGTTTGTACTTGCTTATTAATTTGAAACGATTATCCGACATTTTAACGGAAAATCCCCCTCGAGTTTGGCTAGATAGGGGTACGTCGTCACGAAGATTTTAGCTTGAATAATAAAATATGTCATCGTCCCGCCGCGGCGGGACGATGACCAGAAATTAATCAATTTACCCCGCATCAAACCGTGACAAAGATTTATTGTGTTTGGCGTTTTTGCGGACTGAACCGCCTTATGGCTGCATCTGTTATGGTTTCTATATTTTTTCTGCGGTTGGTGCGGGGTTCTATTGCTGCTAACAAAATTTTATTCGCCTTCGGCTCTAAAATTTTGAGCCAGCAATGAAAAAGGCCCGGGGCTCGTCGTGCAAACTGTTTGCAGACGAGCCGCGGGCTGTGGGCCGTGTGGCCGTGGGTTACTTCTTGACACCGAAGTTGGCGGCGAGACCACGGATCCGGTCGGCGCGCTTCGCATTCGCGGACGCGCTGGAGTCCGCGACCAGGGCCTGGGCGCGCAAGGCCTCGGCATTGGCCGCATACGCCTGCGCCTCCCCCGCGTGGTACTCCGCCTTTTGGACGGCCTCCTCGCGGACTCTGAACTCGAGACCTCCGACCAACGCGGCAATCTCGACGACGTTCGCGGTTTCGGGGGTCAGGCCGCCGACCCTGGCAGAGAGCTGCTCGGCCTGGGTATAGCCGAACACCTTCAGTACCGGCGGTGGCGCCGGTGGCGCCGGCTTGGGAACCTTGGCCCTGCCGACGAAGTAAGCCACGACGACCGCGGCCACAACCAACACAACAATCAAGTAGTTCATAGGTCTTCTCTCCTCCTGCCGCGGGCCTTAAACGGCGCGCAGCGATCCGGGGCCAGTGCCTAAAAAGGCGTTAATTGTAATAAATTGGCCCCAGATCGCTGCGTGCCGAATTAACAATAAACTGTCTACATTATACACCTTTCAGTTTATATGTCAAGTGGGCGGGGTAATGTGCACACACATATGGCGGTTTTCCCTAGAATGGGGAAATGGCCATATCTATGTCCAAAACAATTAAGGAAGAACGGCTGCGGTGGG
>Ga0315291_10004586_pt1 | contig 17553 bp, 40 predicted proteins | sample YL17G12_20_MG_FD_203070 | JGI IMG/M metagenome (GOLD analysis project Ga0315291, IMG submission 203070) | Sediment microbial communities from Yellowstone Lake, YNP, Wyoming, USA - YL17G12_20 | ecosystem: Environmental > Aquatic > Freshwater > Lake > Sediment | place: USA: Wyoming | collected...
TATGCACTCTATTTGAATAAATATAAAGTAATTGCTTCTGATACAGACTCAATTTTTGTCCACTCAAAAGAATGTGAAGCCATTGAAAAATTATGTAATGAAGTAATAGTTCCCCGATGGCTAAGTCATTTTGGAAAGACAAGTGGAAAAATAAAATTTAAATACGAAGGATATTTTGAAAATTTATTATTTGTAGCTAAGAAGCACTATAAAGGTAACTTCGTTACTGCCAAAGGAGAAAAGAAATCAATTGATAAGGGAATTGAAATCGTAAGAAAAGATTCATCTAAATTTCAAGAAAAGTTTGTGGAAGATTTAATTAATAAAATACTTAATAATGAAACCGAAGAACAATGTACTAAATGGATAAATGAACAAAAAATAGAATTAAGAAAGCAGCCAATAAAAGAAATTTCATTTCCATTTCAATTAACTACCACTGATTATAAATCTGCACCGATATTTGTTCGTGCACTGGAATATACTGATGAATTAATTACTAATTTTAGCAAAGAATATCATACTGAATTATTTTATATTTATGTTACTCCATTTGGAACAGCAGAAAGGCACTCCAAACGATTATTAAAAAATAAAGAAACAGGAATAAAAGCATTAAAAGAATCACATACGATAGTAAATAAAAACGTACTGGCATTTGATGAAAATACCAAAGACCATATAAAAGAAATTGACTGGATTGAAATGGAACGTAAGAATATAATTGACAAAGTTGAGCATATCTACAAACCAATGAAGTGGAATTTAGATTTAATAAAAGAACCAAAGATTAAAAAAGAACGAAAAAAGAAGGAGACTAAATGACGATTACGGCTAAAATTTTATGGGGCTTATGTATATTTTGGGTATCGGCGGTTATTATAATATATTCAATTCAGCCCTCGGCTGCATATGAATCTCCAGACCCAGATACACAAATAATTCGCCAATTAGAAGATGTAAATGATAATCTAAAAGATATAAAAGAATTATTGGGTAGACTAAATGATTGTTGTAGAAATAATGGGAGGTAATTATGCCATATTGTCCTTGTGGAGCACCAATTGAAGAGGGTCAGGATTACTTAGACTTTGAACTAACTCCTGGAGATGAGGGAGTAAAGCCAGGATTTGTATGTATTCATGGTGTAGTTATTTATTATTAAATAGAGAGAGAAGATAGACAGATAGAAAAGGAGAAAGACAGATGATAGTTAAAATAAGTAGTGGACGTTCTGGTGGTTGGATATTTTATGATAAATTAGATGAAATTTTAGTTTATCCAACTAGCATGAAAGATGAAGTATCTGAAATTATCGAACATTCCTGCCCTACGGAATGGAGAACTATCGAAGAACATGCAGATACTGATTTAAAATTTTTAAAAGTATTAAAGTTAATTAGTAATGGAGAAATAAAGAAAAGAATTATAATAGATATTAATAAGGTTTATTTAATGAGTGATGAAGGAAAGACAGTAGAACGATTAAATTAACTTAACACTTCTCTCTCTATTTTTTTAAAAAGGATTATTATGGCAATGAAAGATTATTCAATACAAGTTAAGATTATTGATAGATGGATGGAATTAGATGATAAGTTTACTTATCTTTATTATGTATTAATGGAAGTTGGCAATCAATTGTGGCTAACAGAAAGGAATAAAAATGGATATAACTAGATTTAATGCTTTATTAAATGAAATTATTTTTAGAAAGATTTCTGATATTGCTAGACCAATTGCATTGCAGCAAATTCAGAGGAAATATATGATGCTTAATGTTGATTTTCAGAATTTAGGTCATACATATAAAATTCCAGATAAAATAGCGATTCATATTAATGATAAAGAAATTACATTAAATGATATACAGCTAGAATATGATAATTTATTACACGAAGAAATATATATACAGACCGATAAATTTATTCAGAAATTAATTAATCTATAAGAAAAATGAATATTAAAAGATTAGAAAAATATAAAAAAATAAGAAATCGTATCGAAAAAAATATCCATTCCTGGCAGGATAAATTAGAGTTAATTAATACTATAATATTTAAAATATTAGTGAATGATAGGAAAAATTCATAAAATGATTACACTTAAAATTGAGCAATTAGAAAAGAATCTTGGACTAAAATTAAAGAGAAATATATATTGTATTGGAGTTGATACTGCATCCACTACTGGAGTATCATTTTTAACCATAACCGATACGATGGCAACTTTTGAATGGGAGTTATTTAAATTGCCAGTTCTTCCTAAAAAAGTAAAAGACCAGATGGAAAAAGCCGAGAAATACGAAGCAGTATTGGATTTTGCCGTAGTAGCAATTAGAGATTTAAAAAAGAAATGCAAAAAACTACCCAATAGTATTTTAGTATTGGAACAATCATTTTTACAAATGAATCCAGACACATACGGCGAACTCAGGGCACTTCAGGGAATTTTCTATGCCGAACTATATAATTATTGTGAATTAATTAAAATCTGGCTTCCAGGAGTTGTAAGAAAAATGGTAGGATTTCATTCTTTATTAAATAGGTCGGCAGAAAGAAAAGATAAAAAACAAGAAATCGTAAATTGGGTAAATAAAGTATTAGGAACAGAAATTAGCAATGATAATATTTCGGATGCGATAATTTTATCTCTTGCCGGAACAATAGCATAAGGAAAATATTATATGATAACTGAATATAACTGCCTCAATTGTAAATTTCTTGGAAGTAAAGATGCTAAATGTGAAGAATGTTCAGTAATCGGTGATGATGATGGATGTTCTTGTCATCTAGGTCATCCTCCATGTGGATTTTGTACGAATCTTAAATTCGAGGAGAAATAATGGAACTTGATTATAATTCTGAAAGTAAGATGTTTTCTTTAATGGATAATGAAGAAGGGATATTAATTGTCCTGACTCAAGAACAATTAGAAGCCCTATTAGATTATTACTGCAAGATATTTGATAGATTAATAATATAAGGAGACCAAATGAAAAAATACAAAGACATAAAAGAATTAAAATCTGATTTATATCAAAGAACTATCTGGGATGATATTAGATATTATGGTTTTTATATTTGGTGGAATTGGATTACGGATTTAAAATGGAAAGTTCCTAATTGTCTTGAACGTGCTTATTATGGAGTAGGACGTGCGGATGTCTGGAATTTTGATTATTATCTATCTACAGTTATTATTAGAGGTTTAAAACAATTAAAGAAGTATAATCATGGATGTCCTACTAATATATATGATAAATATAAAAATCAAATTGGATTATCTCAAAAAGAAATTGATAGATTAGCACATAACGAATGGCTGCTAGTTTTATCAATAATGATTATAGGTTTTGAATCGGCAGAGAAAATAATATGTCCTTCAAAACTAAATATAAAAAAATATAAGGAATTAGAAATAAAATTAAATAGGGGAATGGATTTATTTAAAAAATATTATCTATCATTATGGGATTAAATATGGACTGGAAAGAAGAATTAGATAAGAAATTTAATCAACTTAAAGGAGGTGAAGTTCAAGATGAACGCATTTCTAGCAGGAATGGTAGTAACAGTAATCTTGGCAATCGCAGCAGTAGTGGGTGTATTGTATCTCAGGAAGGAAGGAAAAATCTAAATAATAATATTAATCATACATCAAAAGGAGAACAGCAAAAAATGATTACATCTAAAGGTGCACTGAGCGATTATGAGGATATTTGTGCAGATACCAAAACTTCGGCTGATGAAAAGCTCGTAAAGATTTTTAAAGTAGTAATAAAGTTATTGCTAGGTATTAGGACAAATCAGGTTAGTGAACAAAAAGGATATAATATAGTAGATACTAAAAAGGAAGAAGTGCAAAAATAATAAAATGGAAGGGAATAATAATTCCCTTCCCCACTTGACACATTAAACAATAAATGATATACTTAAAGTGAGAGGTCGAAATGGTCTTAAAAGAAATATTCGGTAGTTTATTAATAATAACCAGTATTTTTGATGCTATCAAATATTATTGGTCTGCTGAGAAGATTAAATCAGTAGGAACTGCTAAAGGACATAGCCGTAAATTTCTCAACGCTGCAATAATTAATGATAGTGTAAAATTGATGTATGGGGCGGTAATAATAGATATATTTATTATTGCTTCTAGTTTATTAGCTTTACTTACTATGGGATATAATTTTTATGTTGTTTATAAATTATATCCGTATAGATGCCGAGGTTTAGTAGGATTTAAAAAACCAAATATAATATATTATATCTTAAACTCATTTATGCCAAATAAAATTAGAAAGAGACTTTAATGACCAATTACAATCCCATTCTTATTGTTAGTATTATATTAAATTTATGTACATCTGGATGGTATTTTTATAAATCTGGAATATTAATGGGTTTATTATTTTTATGTTATGGATTTTGTTCATTAATCAGTTTATTTATAAAGGTACAATAATGAAAAAATATCAAATAGTTTATGCAGACCCGCCATGGCAATTTAGTGATAGACTTAGACATGGAGGCAATACTAAGAATAGGCAAGTAGAATTAGAAAAAAGTTATTCCACAATGCCGATAGATTTTATTAAAAAATTACCAATAAATAAAATAACAGATGACAGTTGCGTTTTGTTCTTGTGGACAACTGATGCTCACTTAGAAAATGCTATCGAAGTAATAAATTCATGGGGATTTAAATATAAAACTATAGGTTTTATTTGGAATAAAAAAGAGAAATCAGGAAAACAGGTTTGTTTTATGGGTAAATGGACATGTAAAGGTAGTGAAATTTGTTTACTTGCTACTAAGGGTCAGGCACATTCTTTAATTAAAAGTCATAAAATACGACAACTCGTAGAAGCATTAAGACAAGAACATAGCAAAAAACCAGACGAAGTAAGAAATAGAATTGTTCAATTAATGGGCGATTTACCTCGTATAGAACTCTTCGCTCGTCAGAAAACTGAAGGCTGGGATATAATTGAAGGTAAAGACAATGCAGACGGTACAGGACAAGACATAGTACAGTGGATAAACCAAAACTACGGAGAATTCTAATGGAAATAATTGAATACAAGAGTCCAGGACATCCAGATACTTTAACGGATATAATAGTTGAGAATTGTGCTACTTTTTTAGATTACTATTATCAATATCATTACGGAAAAATTCTACACTATAATGTAGATAAAGCATTATTTTCTGCTGGTGATTGTGATATTTATTATGGTGGAGGACAGATTAAGCAACTTCCCAATTTTATTTTAGGAGGGCAAGCCACTAATTTAGATAATATTCTTAAAAGTGGCTTAGTAGGAGAAATCAGAAAAACTATTAGGCAATATTTACCTAATCTTAAAGATGTTGATGTAGAAATAAGAACTGGAAATACTGTTAAAAATTTGGTTGACATAGCTACCAACGAAACTATATTAGCTAATGATACATCATTCGGAGTAGGTTATTATCCTTATAGTGAGGAAGAAAATATAGTTTTTGTTATTAAAGAAAAATTAGATAAAATGATAATAGAACAAAAAATCCCAATCGGTGAACTTTATAAAATAATGCTAACACCTAAAACAATCTCAATTAGTGCTCCGCTGTATGCTCATGCGATTTCATGTAGAGAAGATTATAGTTGTTATAAAAAAGAAATCGAAGACCAATTATATGATTATGGTAAAGTTATTTTCAATCCAGATTTTGAGAATGGTTATCCTTATCTTACATTATGTGGTTCAAGTATAGAATGTGGAGATGATGGACAAGTAGGTAGAGGAAATAGATATAATGGATTAATTACTCCTTGCAGACCAATGACTATAGAAGCATATCATGGTAAAAATAATAGAAATCACGTAGGTAAACTTTATTCTAAATTAGCATTTGAAAGAGCTAAAGAAATTTATGAGCAAACTGGTAACTATACTGAAGTTATTTTAGTGAGTAAAATAGGCAAACCAATAACCGAATATGAGGAGTATATAAAATGAACATAGAAGACATGATAAATAAAATATTTCTAGAAACTAAAAATGGTTTTGAATATGTTAAAGAAATACCCGATAAGAGTATTGATATGATTCTTTGCGATTTACCTTATGGTACAACCGCCTGTAAGTGGGATATTGTCATTCCTTTTGAACCTTTATGGGAACAATATAAAAGGGTAATCAAAGACAATGGAGCGATAGTTTTAACTGCTTCGCAACCATTTACTACTGATTTAATAAATAGTAATAGAGAATGGTTTAAATACGAATGGATATGGTATAAATCAAAACCTTCTGGAATTGCATTTAAAAATCAACCTATGAGAAACCATGAAAATATATTAGTATTTGCGAAAAATAAAACAAAATATTTTCCTATAAAAGAAGAAAGAGTTGGATTTACGGATTCTTCCATAAAAAGATTTTTATCTGGGGAGAATTTAGGAACTTATAGAAATCATAGTAACGAAAATTCTAATCTTGGTAAAACAGATTTAAAACCTATTTCAAAATTGAGAAATCCCACTACTATAAGGAAGGTTGCTTCTGTTCCAAATAGACTCGGAACTTTCCATCCTACCCAAAAACCAGTTCCTCTCTTTGAATATCTTATAAAGACCTATACCAACGAAGGAAATATAGTTTTAGATAATTGTATAGGTTCTGGTACAACGGCACTTGCATGTAAAAACCTAAAACGTAACTTTATCGGTATGGAAATTTATCAAGAATATATTGATATTGCTAATAAAAGATTACAGGAGATTAAATGAACCTATTAATCTACACCGACCTCCATATTTCAAACTCTTCTCTCGAAGAGTGTAAATTCATATTAGATGAGTATCTCATCTTATGTGATAAACATTCTATTAATAAAGTTATCTCTGCTGGTGATAACTTTGACACTATTAATCCAAACTCAGAATGTTTAGATTTATTTTCTAATTTTGTTAAAAAACTTAATCGCCCAATAATTATATTAGCAGCAAACTCACACGAATCCACTTCAATAGAGAATAGCGTTCTTAATCATTTTGGAATCCTACATGATAAAGTAGAAATAGTAAAAGAATATATTGATGAAAATAAATTATATGTAGGTCATTTTATTGTTCAACAATCTAAAAATAATTATGGAGGTACTGTAAATAAAAGTGAGTTATCAAAATATGCTCACGTTATTCTTGGGCATGGACATGATTATGAGTTGATTCCTCCCAATATCTGTCAACTTGGGTCTTGCCGATTTGTTGATTTTGGGGAGAAAAAGGATGAAGCGAAAAAGGTGGCTATTTGCCTCAATTATAGAAGCGATTCTGAAAGGTGGATTTTTCAGCCTATTTCTTCATGTATCCCCATGACAGATATTATTTTGGGTGTAAAAAATGATTAAAACCTGTATAATATGTAATAAAACATTTCCAGTAACTACCTGCCAAAAGCTATGTTCAAAAGAATGTATTAGACAACAGAGAATAGTTAATGATAGAAATTATTACAAAACTCATCGAAAAGAACATCTTAATCGAGTAAAAAAATATAAGATAAAAAATTCCAATGCAATTAAGATTCAAAAACAAAAATATTATTCTTCTTCTTTGGGAATTTACACTATGCTAAAAGGGCAAGCTATTCAACGTCATATTAATTTTTATTTAACAAAAGAAGAGTTTATTTACTGGTATGAGAATCAAGAAAAATCATGCCACTACTGTAAAAGAACAGTAGAAAAAATAAAAAATGATACATTAGGTTTTAATAATAGATTGACCATTGATAGAAAAAATAATAATATAGGGTATCAAATTAATAATATAGTACTGGCATGTTATAGATGTAATTCAATTAAAGGTGATTATTTTACTGAACAAGAAATGCAAAATATAGGTCAAATCATAGAGAATAAAGAAAAAGTGGGGATAAACCAATGAATAGCAATGAGTTAGGAAAAAGCGTAATTTTAGACCCGAAGAATGACCGCTTGGAGGCTCAATCGCCCAAAATCGAGCCTACAAACCCCTCTTCTTTGACCACGAAAGGGGCTATTTCGGAGATTGCTGCGAAATTAGACCAATTATCGCCCAAAACTAAGGTTAGGATACTATTTTATGATTTTAATCTTTGGAAAGATTATTTGTCCATTTCACATCAATATAAGAATAAATTCGTAATTTATAAAGAAGAGAAGAAATTCATTACCAATATTAATAGTCAAATTTCAGTAGCAAAAGAACAGAACATAACCATTAAAGATTATTTAAAGAAATGGCTGGAGATTAATAAAGTGAATGAAAATATTAGTTCTATTTTATTGGAGGAATAAGATGATAACAAAAACAGAATTAGAACATTATGAAAAGTTAGTAGATATTATAACTGATAAAGTGGGAGATATTATTACTAAATATATATGTGATGATACATATTCTAATGATAGACCTAAGAAAAGAAATTACTTAACGAATATTGAAATAGAAATAAGTGATGCAATGAATGATATGTTAATGTTTATTAAAGATAATAATACGATAGTGGAGGAGTAAATGGAATATAATATAAAATTTAGTATTAATGAAAAAGTACAAATTCCTAAAATTCATAAAGACTTAACGGGATTTATAATTGCTATTTTTATATCTGAATGTGGGATTACGTATAAGGTTCGATATTTCTGGGAAAGCAAACCAACTGAAGTTTATCTATATGATAGTGAAATTGAAAAGATAGGAGAATAATTATGAATGGTAATATATTTTTACAGATTATGATAATATTATGCTGTATTTTAATTTTAGTTCATATGGGGTCTAAAAATGGGAAAGAATAAAAAACCACTAGGAAAATTAAGAGCCGTTTGGATAATCAATCCTAAATCTCGCATTAAAGAAGATAAGAAGATAGAAAAGGGTGATTGTATTAATTGTGAATTTTTTGGCAACCCACAAGCATGTTTAGATTGTGAAAGTATAGGAATATATGATTAATAGATGCCATATCTGCAATAAAAAAATAAGCACGCTGGATTTCATATCTATTCTATGCCCAGATTGTTATAGGAAAGAAATGGAAGAAGAGCAACCTGATATTCACGAAGATGCCGGAGATAGAGATTAAATGATTAAATTATCACTAATAGAAGGATTTCTCATAATACAAATGACTATATTGGCAACTCTTAAAGTAATTAATGATTGGGTAAATGAAAAAATTGAGGAGATAATATAATGTCAAAATTAATCGTTGAAGTATGCCGGATAGCCGAAGTTATTAATCATCCAAATGCCGATAAATTGGATATTCTTACTGTAAAGGGATGGAATTGTATTGTTGGGAGAAATCAATATCATGTTGGAGAATTAGTTATTTATTGCCCTCCAGATTCCATTATTCCTCCAGATTTAGTAGAGAAATATAAATTAGAATTCTTAAAAAAGAACGGAAAAGTAGGAAGTATTAAATTAAGAGGAGAATTATCACAGGGGCTTATTTTGGATATTCCTACTCCAATGGGAGATTCTTGGAAAGAAGGATTAGATGTAGCATTAATGATGGGCATTACTAAATATGAACCTCCAGAACCAGAATACTCATTAAAGACTGGACAAGTCGCAAAGAAAAATAAACACAATCCTAATTTTAGTAAATATACTGATATAGAAAATATAAATAATTTTGATAAGATATTTGAAGAAGGCGAAGAAGTAGTTATTAGTGAAAAAATACATGGCTGTAATTTTCGTGCAGCCCACTTACCAATAGTACCAACTAATTTATGGGATTGGGTAAGGTATCTTTTTGGGCAGAGATATGAATTTATTTATGGAAGCAGAGGAGTTCAAAAGAAGTGGACTAATATTCATAAAGGATTTTATAAAGAAGATGTATGGGGAAAAATAGTAAACCGATATAACATGAAAGAATGGATGCCTAAAGATTATACCATTTATGGAGAAATCTACGGAGATGGAATTCAAGACCTTACTTATGGATTAAAGGGAGATATTAATTTATTTATTTTTGATGTAAAATATAAAGATAAATATTTAAATTTTAATGAATTTATTAAGTTTAATAGAGAATGTTTGGAATTACATGGAATAAATCACGTACCTATTTTATTTTTAGGAAATTATGCAGACGGATTAAGGATAGAAATGAGCAAAGGAAATTCAATTATATATCATTCGCAAATAAGAGAAGGATGCGTTATCAAACCATTAATTGAAAGAGAAAATCGATGTTTAGGAAGAGTAATATTAAAATCAATTAACCCCGATTACTTAACACGAAAAAGCGGAACGGAGTTTAAATAATATGGATATTCAAACGCTGGTTGAAAGATTAAAAGATATGAAACATCATCCAGACTGCATCTGCCTAGACTGTATGACTATTACCGAAACAATTAAGGTATTAAAAGACATCGATGCCAGAGATGACATAGATTATTTTAAAGGAATATTATGAGTAAATGCCCATTAGATGATAATTTAATAGTAAATAAAAAGAATTGTAAGTGCTGTGATTATTTTGATTATGATGAATCTGATGATGAGGGTAAGATAACGATTAGATATTTTTGTACTTATGAAATAATTATTGAGGATGAAAAATGATAATTCATAAAATTACAATTAAAAATTTTCAATTATTTCGAGAGACCCAGATTAACCTGAGTAATCTTAATATCATACGAGGTGAAAACTTCGACGATTCCTTGACCAGCAGCAATGGGTCAGGAAAAACTACAATTATCAATGCTATTTTATTTGGTATTTTCGGTGATGTTCCTGGACTTAACCTTAAAGACTTAATTTCATTAGGCGAGAAAGAATGTTCAGTCATAGTGGAATGTTCATTAAATGGTGAACATTATCTTATTCATAGAAAAATTCCAGCTAATCTGCAAATCTATAAAGGAAATGAAGAAATACAATTCAATACTAATACATTAAAACAGCAGTGGATAACAGACCATTTTTGTTCATTAGATTATTTTCGTAAATTTAGAATCATAGATACACAAAAAGGAATTAGCCTATTAGACCAGGGTAGTATTAGTCTTAAAAAGATATTAATGCAATTTGTGGATAGTGAATATTTTAATAAAAAGAGACTGGAATTAAAAGAAGCACAAACCGAAAGAGAATTAAAAAATAAAGATAAGAGATATTATAAATTTCATTTATCGGAAAAAAGATTAAAGACATTAGAAGAAGGAATTATTGAATTTTCACAGGCGATTAAGACGGCAAATATAGAATTAGATGCCCAGAACACCATCCTAAATAAATTAAGGTCAGACATCAAAGCCAAAGAAACGCTGATTTATTATAACCGAAATGATATGAAGAAGTTACAAGGAGGAATCTGTCCAGTTTTGTCGCAAAAATGTACTATTATTTCTGACAAGGCTAAAGAGGTAGAGCAGATAAAGAATAAAGAAATTACTCAATTGAATAACGAAATAGCGGTTATTCAAGAATCCCTGTCAGTTGAGTTAGATTTATATAATAGTTATCAAGATAATTGCACGCTTATCAATCATAAAAAACAAGCAATACAAGACCATTTAATGAAATTAAAGGAAGCATTTAAATTTCAATCCTATAAATATACACAGTCAGATGTAGAATTATATAAAGAAGCAATCAAGACATTAGATAATTTTGCCGGATACTATATTAATGAGTGGCTATCCAATCTTTCTATCATTATAAATGACCTATTAAAAGATATGAATTTAGTGGTGGGATTTTCTTCTGATAAAGAATTCATCACCATTAAGAATGGAACGAGTGAATTAAAGTTTGATATGCTTTCAAGTGGTCAGAAGATTTTTTTGAACTCAGTCTTCAAGATAGCTATTCTACTTCAAAAAGGAGAATCATCTGGAATAATAATGTGTGATGAAGGGATGAGTAGTTTGGATAAAATTAACCTCGAAAAATTCATTGATATATTAAGAGACCTACAATTTCAGTGTATATTAATTTATCAGAATATAAATCAAGATATAAAAGACATCCACTATATCAATGTAGAGCGTAAAGATGGAGTTAGTCAAATAAAATGATAGCCATAATAATATATATGTTAATTTTAGCCATGTTACATGGAAAGTGGGAAACTGAAGTCGAAGGCTCAGCAGCCTGGGCTGCAAAACTTCCATGCTGGACATTTAGCAATAAAATTACTGATATTATAATGGGAAATAAACCAATAACGGGCTATCATTGCTGGATGGTCATTGTATTTTTATTTATCTTTCATAGTCCATTTTTATTTATTGGCTGGAATCTTTCTAACGAGTTTCTAACATTGGGATTATTTTCATGGTACTGGATTTTTGAAGATATTAGTTGGTTTATAGAAAATAGATTTTATGGATTACATAATCTAAAAAAAGGGCGTACTTATTGGCATAAGCGTTGGTTCGTTGGTTTGCCACTGTCATACTGGTTATTAGGGGGAATAGGAAGTGTATTTTTATTAATGAGTAGACTATTGACACACTAAACATCATATGATATACTTATAGTAGAGATTGAAATAAGGGCGAGGCGTTATGATAAAAACGCTGATTAAGTGGTAAGCAGTGAAACAAGTAACGGATTAGAATTGGAAGCCACTGGAAGAATCATCTGCGAAGTAGGTTCAAATCCTACCGCCCACTAATATTAGAGGAGAATAAAATATGGTATTTATTATAGGAATGATTTTAATATTTATTGGACATCCAATTTTAGGATTATTACTCATATTGTGTGATTAAGGAGGAAGATATGAATATATGTTCAAATGACCATATTGAAATTGCATTTGAAGGTAAAACATGCCCATTATGCTGCATATTAGAGGAATTGCAGTCTGCATTAGATGCTTTAAATGATGCTAATCAGGAAATATACACATTAAAAGAAAAGATTATTGATTTAGAAAAAGATATTGCTGATTTGGAAAGGGAATAAGATGATAAAAGAAATAATAACCAATATCAATGAACTAAAAAAGCCATGTGCAATAGTAGAACTCGATGAGTCCGTTACCGAAATAATTCAAGACCTTAAAGATACACTGGCATCTAAGAAGGGGTTAGGGTTATCAGCTAATCAAATTGGAGTTAATAAAAAAATATCATATATTAAAGTGCCCGTATCTATTAGCCAGAATAAAGAAATTCAGTATGTAGAATACGTTCTTATTAATGCTAGAATCATAGAAAAAAGTAGAGTAGTTCAAGTTAAGGGGGAATCATGCCTTAGTTTTTCTGGACTTAAAGTCAATACGCTAAGATATGCTTTTATTACTGTAGAATATTTGGACGAAAAGATGGAATTACAAACACGAATGTTTCAGGATTTAATTGGATTAGTCATACAGCATGAGTGCGACCATCAATTAGGCGTTACTTTGCTGCAAAGAAAATGGGTTGCTAGGTAATTTTTTTTAACTGGAGAAAATAATGCCCTTTACCTTTGGATATTCTTTCTGGATTGCTCTATTATTAATTGTCGGATTACATGAATTAGCTCATCTTGTCGCTGCTAAATTATGTAAATGCAGAGTTGAAATATTTAGTATTGGATTTGGACGTGCATTATTTAAGAAAAAAATAGGTAATACAATTTATCAATTAGCCATTTTTCCATTAGGAGGATATTGTAAACTACAAAATGAATCATCATATAGTAGGTCTAAATATGCGTTTACTAATCTTCCTTATTCTCGTAAGGTAGCTATCGCAGTGGCTGGCATAATCGTCAATATAATTAGTGGTTTACTGGCACTTGCTTTGTGTGAGATAATTCTTGCCAATACCACGATTATTATTTTCTTAGGAAGAAATACAATGCCCATATTTAATTTCTTATGGATTTTTGGCTATTTGAGTATTGCACTTGGAGTCTCTAACGCCCTACCCATACCAGCTCTCGATGGATGTTATCCTTTCTTAGTATTACTCGAAAAAAAGTATGGTAAAAAAAGAGGATATGAATTAATGACCAAGATTAATAAGATAGGATATATGGTCATAATGATTTTGAATATATTATGTATCCCCCTATTTTTTATGTGGAGGATAAAATGAATAGTAAATCCATAGCAACATGCGAGTGGTGCGACCAAGCATATTGCCAAGAATGTACTGATGCCCATGATTGGAAACGATTCTGTTCCCAAGAATGTGAAGTCGAACATAATAATGGAAAGGAAGAATGATAATTATACTATTAATTCTTATATGTGCATTAATCGGAGCATATTTAGGAGCATTGGGGGGAGCAGATAATTCTTCTTGTTTATTTAGAAGATTAGGGATTCCCATAATGTTGTCTATTTTAGCTCTAACTAAACTTCACAACTTATACGTAGTAATGCTCATGGCGTTAAGTGCACCATTGAGCATGGGCTATGGAATTCCAGATTTAACGGATGAAGGTTCTGTTCTAGGTAGATTCTGGATGAATATATTTCAAAATGAAACAAGAGCCAATATAGCCACAAGAGGAACTATTGGCTTGCTTATATGTTTAATATCTATAATCATTCCTATTCTAAATGGAAATTGGATACCATACATTATTGCTAGTTTAATGATTTGTATGGTAACTGGATTTATTAGTTGGCAGAATTTTGGAGAAATTAAAGTATTCGGAAAAGAACTATCGGTAGTTGAGTTAATCACTTATTTTATAATTAGTTGGGCTATTGCCGGAATCATATTAATTCAGTATTGACGACATAAACAATATATGATATACTTATAATAGGAGGAAAGATGATAAATCTAATCCCATTACTCGTATTATTTCTATTAGGAATATTAGCTGGAATCGTGGGCACATTAATTCTATGGTTTTTATTTGAAGTAATTAAATGGATATTGGTCATTGGTATTTTTATTAAGCATTTATATGAGGATTAAGATGACTAAATTTTTTGGATATAAAAATATCGAACATATCATAGAATTATTAAAATATCATACTGGCGATAATCCAAGTGGCAATCCATTTGCTGCTGCTATAATTAATAATATAAATGGAGACTATTATATTTATGATAATAAGATAGGTTCTGGAGATTTAACGGCTCATGCGGAAATGGAATTATTGCGAGATTTTCCAGAAAAGAATTGGAAGCCCGAAGATTGCTTTATCATATCTTCTGGAGAGCCATGCCCGATGTGTCTTACCGCAATTGCGTGGGTAGGAATAAAAGAAGTTTTTTATTTAGATAGCTATAAAGTAGCAAGAAAAAAGGGATTTAAATTCGATAGAAGTGCAATAAAAACGAATAAACAATTAAAATTAGGATTAATAATAAAACAAATAAAATGAAAAATAAAAAATTTATTAGTTTAGGATTTAAGGGAAAACATCATACCAAAAAAACAAAACAACGATTAAGTCAAATATGTAGAAAAATTGCATTACAAAAAAATTACGGTAAATGGATGATAGGAAAAAAGCATAAAAAATCAACTATAAAAATAATGAAAAAAAAATATGAAGATATGACATACTGGAACTTAATCTCTAATAAAACTAAAAAAGCAATGAAGAAAAAAAATATTAGAAATAAAGTTTTAAAACACATCGCTATTTTAGCAAAAAATAAAAAAGGGCATATAAAATCTGAAAAATCTAAAGTTAGACATCATATTAATTTAAATCGTAGAGATAATAAAGATTTGAATATATTAATTCTTCCAAATATGAATAAACATAGACAATTACATGCCAGAGCATATGATTATTTAGTTAAAATTAACCAAATAACGGAGTATATTAAATGGTTCAAAAAAATATATCTATAAAAAATAATCTTTTATGGATTTATATATTATCGGGGGCTATCTATGCAACACAAGGCTTAGAGTCTCTACCTTCTCTTTCTATTTTTTTATATATGAAAGAAAAATTAGGCTTTACTCCTGAGAAAATAATGTATATAGGAAGCATCTGCGGTATCGCCTGGCTCGTGAAGCCACTGTGGGGCTATCTCTGCGATAATCATCTCTCCAAAAAGACCTGGATACTAATCTCATTATTGGGTAGTTTAGGTATCTGCCTTTATTTGGGATTAAGTTCATTTATTATCCTTCCCCTTCTAATCATATTGATGTCGGTTATGAGTCTTACCACTGCTATCCGAGACGTAGCGGTGGATGGAATTATGTGTGTGGAAGGAAAAGAGACTGATAGCTGCGATAAAATACAATCAATTCAATGGGCATCTATTACGGTGGCAGGTATATTAGTTAGTCTTGCCGGAGGCTATATTGCCGACCACTTCAATTATAAATTTGCATATTTATGCTTACTTCCCATTTATTTAATTATAATTGGAATTGTACTAAAATATAAATCAAAATCTAAGACATGCACTAAATGTATAGATGGCTGCGTTTTTAATTCCGAAGATAAATGCTTTATCAATAAAAGAAAGAAGGAAAAAAAATCATTAATCCAATCTATCATATCATATAAGGAATTATTTACCAATAAATCGTTCTTATTTTCATGCCTATTCATATTCTTATATAATTTTAATCCTTCATTTGGTACTCCCCTTATGTTCATCGAGAGGGATGTATTTAAGTGGTCAGGTACATTTATGGGTATGTTGGGGGCTATCACTTCAGCAATAAGTATTATTGGGTCTTTACTTTATTTTAAATATGGAAAGAAGATTAATATAGAAAAGTGTTTATTCTGGTCGGTATTTTTGGGGGCATTAACTACCTTATGTTATCTTTACTTTACACCTGTAAGTGCAGTATTATATGGGATAGTATTCTCAGCAATTGGGATGTTTATCTTCCTCAATATAATGACATTCATGGCTCGGAGTACGATTCCAGGAAAAGAGGCAACTTCCTTTGCACTTTTGTGCAGCATTAATAATCTTGCCGGAACATGCAGTTCTTTAGCCGGAGCCTATTTATTTCCTAAAATTGGATTGCAGTGGCTCATAATAGTCTCAGCACTAACTAGTTTTATATGTCTTCCCTTAATAAAAAGACTGGAGATAAAATGAAAACTATAACCGCAGAAGAAGCAATAAAAATTGCCCAAGAAATGCTTAAAGAACTTCCAGAACAAGCCAAATGGGGTAATATTAATTATGCTGATTTAAAACCAAGACAAGAAGCACTTCAGAAATTAATTAATTTGGCAATATATGTCGTGGAGGGATATTGAATGAAAAAGAAGTCCATTTCAGATTTCGCTCCAAATAGAGCGAAAATTAAAATGCTCAAATTAGGATTCTGGTATGAATTTGCACATGTGCAACATAAAGAAGCAATATGGAAATGGATTGAGAGATTCATAATAGACCCTAATGTGATATGGAAAGTAGAACAAGAAAATCAAGAAGTCATGGGAAGATAAATAAAATATTCAACAAAGGAGAATTAATGAATAAAGTTTATCGAGACGAAGATTGCGAAGATGAAGTAATTGATAAAAAAGATAAATTCAATGAAGAATATTATTATAAGGTCTTAAATAAAAGTAGAACCATATTATTATATG
>Ga0315291_10004589_pt1 | contig 17541 bp, 8 predicted proteins | sample YL17G12_20_MG_FD_203070 | JGI IMG/M metagenome (GOLD analysis project Ga0315291, IMG submission 203070) | Sediment microbial communities from Yellowstone Lake, YNP, Wyoming, USA - YL17G12_20 | ecosystem: Environmental > Aquatic > Freshwater > Lake > Sediment | place: USA: Wyoming | collected...
CCCCTTCGGTCTCTCTCCATTTCACTAGGCTCCGCCTCCCAGGCCGACCTGATGCTGACGGACCAGGTCATCACCGTGGACGAGGCCGACAACCCGACAGGCGGCGCATCCAAGGCCGCCGCCCACCGGTTCGTCCCGGGCACGTCTCCCGCCGGCCGCCTGCACCGCGCCTTTTCCGTCTTCCTCTTTGACAGCGCCGGCCGCCTCCTCCTCCAACGCCGGGCCGACTCCAAGATCACCTTCCCCGGCGTGTGGACCAACACCTGCTGCTCCCATCAGCTGCATGGCCAGGAGCCGGGCGAGGTGGACGAGGCCAGCGAGGTGGCGGCCGGGCGGGCGCCCGGCGCGGCGGCCGCGGCCGTGCGCAAGCTGGAGCACGAGCTCGGCATCCCGCGCGGGGCCGTGCCGGCGGGGGCCTTCAAATTCCTCACCCGCCTGCACTACTGCGCGCCGGACCCGGAGTCGGGGGACCGGGGGAGGGAGGTGGTTGAGGATGAGGAGGGGGACGGCGAGGGGGCGGCAGCGGGGCGGAGCGGTGGCGGGGGTGGGCCCGCGCTGCCATCTGGCACCCCCCCGCCGCCGCCACCGCCGCCGGGCGTCTGGGGCGAGCACGAGATCGACTACGTCCTCCTAGCCCGCCTGCCCGGCCCGGGGTCCGACCTCCCCCTGGCCCCCAACCCGGAGGAGGTCAGCGACACGGCCTGGGTGGACAGGGCGGGCCTGCTGGGCATGATGGACGCGTCCTCGGGCCTCACCTGGTCGCCATGGTTCCGCATCATCGCCCGCACCTGGCTGGTCCCGGCCTGGTGGGCGGACCTGGAGGGCGCGATCGGTGGGGATGGGCATGTGGACGCCGGGACGGTGCACCGCATCGATTGTTGAGCGGGGAAAGAGAGGAGAGGGGACGGCCGGGGCGGAGAGAGAAGTGGATGGTGTTTTTTTTCCATTTCACGAAAAACCACGCCCCCGCTCTCTCGTGTCGCTGACATGGCTATACTCTTGTGTACCTCGCCAGGCGTGTGAATGGATAGGACCAGTCACGCTCCTATTCCTCTTTGGGCGGCCGGGCCGCCTTCTCCAGGACGCCCGACACGCCAAACCTGCTGCGCAGGACGGCCAGCACGTCCGCCACCGGCACGCCCGCCGCCCGGAGCGCAACGACCGCGTGGTAGGCCAGGTCGGCCGCCTCGGCCGCGACCCGGCCGGGCCCCTCCCCGTCCTCGACCGCCCGGGCGAGCTCGTCCGCCTCCTCCCGCACCTTGGACAGGAGCAGAGGCTGGTCCGCCAGCAGCCGCGCCGTCCAGGACGGCTTGGACCCGGCCTCAGGCGGCGGCGCGGCCACCCGGCCCGCGACCGTGCGCTCCAGGGAGAGGAGCGTCGGCAGGGCCGCCCCCGCGGGCCCGGCGGCGGTGCTCACCCCGCCCCCCGGCTCCGCCACGCTGACGGAGGAGAACCAGCAGGACGGGGCTCCCGTGTGGCAGGCCGGCCCGATGGGGTCGCACAGGAGGATGAGGGAGTCCCCGTCACAGTCCGCGTGCGCCGAGAGGACGCGCAGGTACGCGCCCGACGTCTCGCCCTTGCACCACCGCTCCGCCCGGGACCGGGAGTAAAAGGTGGCCAGGCCGGTCTGGAGGGTCTCTGCGACGGATGCGCGGTCGGCGAAGGCTTGCATGAGGATCTCGCCCGTGTCGACGTGCTGTGAAGAGAGAGGGGGTGGGTTGTGAATGAATTGGATGATGGTGAGAAGCGCGCGTGCAAGCCCCACTGCGGCGGGCCTTCCAAGGCCGCCCGCCCCCATCCAACCCGCCCAGGCTAGGCGCTGACTTATCCTCTGAACGCTCCGGCATACAGCGGGGCAGGTCCACACCTCGCACGCTTGCCCCCCCATTTTTTTCTTTTACCTGCGCAATCGCGACGAGCAAGCCATCGGCCTTCCCGAATTTCAGGCCGTCCAGGAAGGCGGGCAGGCCTGGGACGTCCGTTTCCGGGCGGAGCGCGGGTGGGGGGCCGCCCGGTGGGGGCACGACCGTGGCGCGGAGGCGGCTGAGCGCGCGAGCCGGGGTGTGTAGCGGGGTCCGGCAGGCCGGCGCCGGCCTGGCCGGCGCGGGTGAGCGGCGGCAGTTGCAGCAGGGAAGAGCTAATGCGGGGGCGGCGCCGCCGCGGGACGCCGTGCAGGGAAGGGTGACCATGGCGTGGGATCGAGGTCCTGGGACGCACGTGGCAAGGCCCCCTCGTGCACACACAGCGCGGGATGAGGGGTGTGAGCAGAAGGGAGCAGGGTGCAACCCCACTCCTCTCTTTTTCCTGTGCCGTCTTCCCTCCCTCCAGGGGGCCGCCCCCAGGCCGCGCGCACGCCCAGACCCCCCTCTCTAAGCGCCTTCAGCAGGTGCTGAAAATTGCAATACACCTACGCAATGTGGGGAAAACGCACGTACAAGCTTCAGCCGGCCCCCCGTGGCGTGCGCAAGGCAGGTTGGGGCGAGCATGACTGTGAGGTCTGACCGTCCATTCCTCATCTCTCTTGTTATTGTGGGCGCCCGCACAACCCTTTAGTAACCTTTCTCGGCCTTTTGGCTAAGATCAAGTTGTAGTACACTGTTCTGTAATGACTGATCTCATTACCTCGGGCGTTTAACGCCCGAGTTACGATCATTCCAATTTCTCTGCGGGGCGGCCGCGCTTTGGGCCCAGCTTGCTGGGCCCTGCGGTCGCACGCGTGCTGAGGGCATGGCACCCCCCGCCCCCGGCGCGCACCCGACCCTCCACCATCTTTTCAATGCAAAACACACTCGGCAGCAGAAAATCAGTCATCCGACACGCTCGCAGGCACGCCCGCCTCCCGGGCGTGCGGGAGGTGTGGGCGCTATACATAAGTTGGAGTGCGCCGAGGCGAAGGTGTGGGGTCTCAACCCGCGCCCCCTCCCTCTCTGCTTCTCCTCCTCCTTTTATCAGCCCCGTGCGCACACAGAGCGAGCCAGCCCCGCACGTCGAGCATGAACAGGGGAGAGCAGGTGCTGCACGCTTACCGTGTGGTGGACGCAAGGAGAGGAGGAGGCAAGGGCTCAGGCGTGGGTGAGGTCTCCCGCCAACCCGCGGCCCGCCCCTCCCTCAGCTCTGCTCTCCTCTCACTCCTTTTCCTTGTCGACCCGTCGACCTCTCCTCTGCATGCATTAAAGTCGCCTCGCAACATGCACGGCTGCATAGCCCGGCCACTACAGCACGTGCTGCGTGGTGATTGAGCGAGGAAGAAACCGCGTTGCACGCCGCTTTAGTCGGGAAAGGGGGAGAGAGGTCTCTGAGCAAGCAAAGCGGCACCAACAATGCAACTCCTCCCCGCCCATCAGCCACCGCCAGCCCATTCAATGCCTACGCGTCTGCGCACCAGGCCTTGGTGATTTAACTGGCAAGCACGGTTCAAGTGGATGAGCATGGTCGCGACCCGAGCTCAGCTCAAGCTGGCCGCCAAACTAAGCCCAAGCGCGCCATAAACATGGTGTCTGTTTGTCCACTCCCACTCAGGGCTCTAGATCACCTTCGCATGCCCGCACCCATGCCCACACGGCGACGCACAGTTGCAAGGACAAATTCGTCGCCTTTTACTACGAATTTCCAGCGCTGTGCGTCATCTAAAGCCGTATTCCCAATTTTTATAGCTGGCCTCCAAGCCAGCAACCTCATTAAATCGAGAAAACACACGGAATGGCGGTCAGGCGAAGAGATCGCTCCTCAGTCAAATGTAAAACGCGGCGTGTTCTTTTGTAGGCTTCGGCCATGCCGCAATCACGCATTAATACGTGCCTTGTATTATCCAGAGACCTCTTATCTTACTGGCAGATGGTGGCGGGTCAGTCGGGGATGAGCGGTGAGCGGGCGTGTGAGAAGCGAGAGACACGGGGGGGGGGGGAAATAAAAACAAATGCAAGGCGTTGCAACAAGCGCCGACCGCCGCCCCGCACATTCCATCATCCAGCACCCCTTTCCCCTGCAGCCCGCCCGCCCATACAGAAAAGCTTCTGATCTACATCCCCTTCGCGTTGGCTGTGTTGCGTGTGTTTTTAAAAGTTAAAAGAAGAGGGGGGGCGGACAGGCGCGCGGACGCGACACTGTCCCTTGAAAAATTGATGGTGGCTCTCCAGCACTTGACTGGGAGACAGGCGGGCCGGCATGCGGGAAGTGCGATGCAGGCCGACCCGCCCGGACAGGCTTGCCTGCATGAGCGCAAGCCGGTCACACCACAGGTAAGTGCCGAATAGCTGCGGACGGGGTGGGTTTTATGTTTAAGATGGATAAAGCAATAGAGTAGGTTCAAAGGTATGAGCACATTGGGCGACATGTTTTGGGGGTGAGGCCACAATGGAATGGCTTCATTTTTGGCGCCCACCACCTATTTGGTGACCAGCATACATGGCGGTGCGGAGGGTAGGTGTGAGTGGGCGTCTTCGAAGGCACGAGAGGGCGGTGCGGAAGATGATGGGGTGGGGAGGGTGGAAGGTGGGGACGAGGCCGCGGCGGTTGGAGCGGACTTATTTTGAATGGCACGCCGCCCGTCCCGCGCCGAGTTTGCAAGGCGGTGCGTCGCACAAGCCCTCAGGCGGCCTGTTGTGCGTGGGTAAGGGCGGGGCGCCGAGCGGAGAGTGTCTTAATGTTGTCTGTGGGGTGCCGAGCAGAGCTCGACTGCAGAAATTTCCGCGCGCCGAAACGCACGGGGGGAAATCTTGATAGTTTTCAAACAGCAAGTACACACATCAGTTAGACGTCATTTGTCGTGTAATCGCCCCAAGCGCAAAGATAGATTACGTAGATGAGACGGACTGGGATAAGTATTGGTGGAGAAGAATACATAGATGGCACTCTTAGTATGCTGTCTTCAAGGCGAGGATTTTTGGGTCAGGGCGGCGGCGGGCAGCAAGTGCCCGCTCCTCCCGCCGCCGACCCAGGCGACAGGTATATATTGTGGAAGGAATGGGTGGGTAGGTGGGCTGCGTTTTACGTGTGTTTGTGTGCAGTAGGTCGTGAGTGAAATAAAAGTGGGCGGCTAAGGTCGACCTTCACTTATGAAAATGGTTTTAGCGCCTCGCGCGCGGCTCTCCTGTCCCGTCAAACACACGCACGCGCGCGCACGCACACAAATGCACGCCCTCCTGTCCATCCTGGCCTTGTTCCTGGTCCTGGCGCACGCCGGGGATGCCCTGGTCGGCGGCGTGGGGGGTGGGCACACCCACACGATAGCACTGCTGCGCCGCCGCCTCGCGTCGTCCAGCGCGCCCGAGGCCGAGACCACCTTTACGTTCGGGGACGGCTCCGGCGTAGCCGGCGCCATCGATGCGTCCGCGGGTGGGATGGACAGCTCCATGGACGCGGCCGTGGGGCCGACGACGCTAGCGGCCCAAGCGGTTGGCACCTCGGAAGGGGACGGAGGCGAAGGAGGAGGGGCTACAGGGAATGCAGGTGGTGGGGGCCGTCGCCGCGGTGGCGGTCTGCTAGGCGGTCTACTGGGCGCTCTCCTCATTGACGCGCCAGGGCCTGGAGGCACAATTACTACTGCGCCATTCGCAACCGCGTCCCTCGGGGCGGGTGGCGCGTCCGTGTCCTCGGCGGTGGCCCTTTACATGGACGGTTCTTCAGATGGTGGTGGGAGTGGCGGCAACTTACCGCCCATCCCGACCATGGCGATCAAGACCGGTGGAACCAGGACGACAAGCACGAATGGCGGAACGGGCACCACCGGCCCGACGGGTATCACCGGCTCCACCGGCACGATGGGTACCACCGGCACGACTGGCGGAACCGGCGCCACCGGTGGACCCGGCACCACAGGCACGACTGGCGGAACTGGCGCCACCGGTGGAACCGGTACCACCGGCACGACTGGCGGAACTGGCGCCACCGGTGGAACCGGTACCACCGGCACGACTGGCGGAACGGGCGCCACCGGTGGAACCGGCACCACCGGGACGACTGGCGGAACCGGCACCACCGGTGGAACCGGCACCACCGGGACGACTGGCGGAACGGGCGCCACCGGTGGAACCGGCACCACCGGTGGAACCGGTACCACCGGGACGACTGGTGGAACCGGTACCACCGGGACGACTGGCGGAACTGGCGCCACCGGTGGAACTGGCACCACCGGGACGACTGGCGGAACCGGCGCCACCGGTGGAACCGGTACCACCGGCACGACTGGCGGAACGGGCGCCACCGGTGGAACCGGCACCACCGGGACGACTGGCGGAACCGGCACCACCGGCACAACGGGCGGAACTGGCGCCACCGGTGGAACTGGCACCACCGGGACGACTGGTGGAACCGGTACCACCGGGACGACTGGCGGAACTGGCGCCACCGGTGGAACTGGCACCACCGGGACGACTGGCGGAACGGGCGCCACCGGTGGAACCGGTACCACCGGCACGACTGGCGGAACGGGCGCCACCGGTGGAACCGGTACCACCGGGACGACTGGCGGAACTGGCGCCACGGGTGGAACCGGTACCACCGGCACGACTGGCGAGACTGGCTCCACCGGTGGAACTGGGACGACGGGCACCACCGGCGGGACGGGCACCACTGGTGCCACTGGCGCTGGTGGGACCACGCGCGACCAGACGCGCCCTCGCCTATCCGGCAGGGTGGGCGGCCGCCTGCGCCGCCTCAATCCGGTGTGGCTGTAGGCGTGAATGGTGCGGATGGCGCACGGGTGGGGGCGACCGGGGGCCGTTTTGTGACCTGTGACCCAACCCTTTTTGACCGGCTCATTTTGGAGCGAGTGCGTGTCTCTCTCCCCGCGTGCTCCTGGCCCCATCCCCATTCCTCCCGCGGGCACCAGGGAAAAATGAGGAGTCTTCTGGAGCGGCTGCGTGGTGGTGTGAGTGCGTGGCGTGGCAGTGCGGTGTGTCCGACTTGCGACAGAGTAAATAGGCGAAAGACCACTCATACATTTTTCTACAGTTTGGTAAATTCACGTCCCCTTATGTGGTAGACCTTGCATCGTCGTCCTCGCGTCCGCACGCGCGCTCACACACCGACAGCTCGGCGGCATCCCTGAAGGGCACCGTCACCGGCGCCGTGCCGCCTCCGGCCACTTCCGCGCCGGGCCGCCGCCGCGCGTCGTAGCAAAAGAGAGGTCGAGGTCCGAAGCGCGAGCGTTTCTATGGTCCACTCTATAAAATGGCCACCGACATTGACGAGTCCCTCCCCGACCCCTACGCCGTCCTGGGCCTCCCCTCTCCCGCCACATACCCATCCGCCCCGCCCCCCTCCGATGCGGACATCCGGCGGGCCTTCCGTAGGCTGGCCCTGGTGAAACACCCGGACAAGCAGCGCGGCAAAAACGCGGCGACCGCGGCGGCCGAGTTTGACACCCTCCAGAAAGCGTATGATGCGCTGTGCGATGAGGCGGCCCGGGCGGCGTGGGACGAAGTCTTGCGGTGAGTGTAAGGGAGAGAGAGAGAGCGCGAGAGCGTGCAAGCAGGCCCTCCAATTCAGCGGCGGCCGACCGACGGCGCGAGCGAAAACGCAACACCTGACCTTCTCCATTCACAGTGCGCGCGCCGCCCGCACCGCCAGAGACGCCGCCCGGGGCGCCGCCCGGGCCGCCATGCTGGCCGACCTGGCATCTCGTGAGGGCGGTGGAGCAGGCGGCCCGGCCGCCGCCCGGCCGTCCGCCGAGGTGGCCGCCGCGGCCCGCCTCAAGGCAGAACTGGCCCGGGTCCAGGCGGCGGCCAAGGCGGCCCGGGCAGCCGCGGCGCCGCCCAAGCCACCGCCCGCTCCTCCGTCCACTTCCGACCGGGAAGAGCTCGCCCGCAGCCTGAAGGTGACCTGGTCCCGGGCGGACGGCGAGTACAGCCCGGCCGAGCTGAGGGCGGCGGTCGGGGCAGTCGCGCCCGTCGTGGAGGTCGTCATGCGTCCGGGTGGCGGAGGGGCGGATGCTGCGCCTGCAAAACGCTCCAAGAAGGCCACGTCCTCGGCTGTCATCGTGATGGCGTCCCAGGCGGGGGCGGCCGCGGCCGCGGCCGCCCCGATCACGGGCGGCCCGCACGGGCCGCTGTTGGTGCTCCCCCTCGCGCGCGCGGCGTCTGTCGGGGCGGCCGCGGCCGGCCTGGTGGCTGACGACAGGCTGGCCCGGGAGGCGGCGGCTGTTAAAAAGGCGGCCGCCGAGAATGGAGGGGGTGGACGTGGAGTGGCGGCGGCGGCGCCCCCGCGGCCTGTCGCCCCGCCGCCCCAACCCACCGGCCGCCCACTCTTTGCGGCCTACAGTGGCGGGGCGGGTGGTGGCCTGCCTGCTGCTGTTGCTGCTGCTGCTGCTGCCGTCCCTCCTCCACCCGCCCCGCCACGGGCGACCTCCTTCCCGGGGCGTGGTGGCGGAGCGTCCTCCTTTCCTGGGGGCTCTGGCGCAGCGCCGGCGCCAGCGCCAGCGCCAGCACCAGCCCCGCCGCCCTGACCTGGTTCGGCCTCCTGTCGCGGCCGCCCCGGGCGCGCGCCTGGCTGCGGCGCTCGAGGCGGAGGATGATTGATTTGAGTTTTGGAGATAGCTTTGTAGGTGGGGGGCGCGCGCGCGGTGACAATAGCATAGTCCACATGATCAGTTTCGTGCGTGTTTGAATAGGAATGGCAATTTGCACCCTTCGTCCGCGGCAAGATCCCCACCTCTCAGAACTGTATTCGCTGTGTGAAAAAGAGGTTGCCGCCCGTGCCTGGGGCGCGGGGGAATCTTGCTCCCTCCGACACAGCCGGGGCGCCCTATACATCTCCACCTCCACCACACCTCTTCCAATGTCTGGCGTGGGCGAGGCCGAGGCCGTCCCGGCCGTGGCCTCGGAGGGCGCGGGCGAGCGGTCTGCTAGTTACGGGGCCAGCCCGGTGAGAGAAAGAGAAAGTGGCGCCGGCGCTCGGCTCTCTGGATGTGTGGCGCCCGCACGGCGACCCGAGCCACTCCTACCCGCCAACTCCCGTCCAGCGTGAGCCAGGGGGCTTGGCATGCCTGCCTGCTATTGAAATCGAGGTGGCGGAGCGGGTACACGCCCTGGGCGGCCGCGTTTTAGAGGGCGGACAGCCGCCGCGACATCCGCCGGGGTGCCCCTCTCACCCCCCTTCTTATTTTTCTCTTCCCTCCCCTTCTCCAGCGCGCCGCCCGGTCCCAGATCTCGACGGCCCTGTCCTTTGGCGAAGTCCACCCGCCCGCCCCCCTCGCCGCTGGGTCCGCCGCCATCGGGTCCCGGTCGGCCGGCGAGTCCGCCCAGTCCGCGGCGGACGAGGATGGAGAGGAGGGCGGCGAGGCCGGGGCGGCGGTGCCTCTCATAGCGGTGGGTGCTGCCGCCGCCCCTGCTACCGCCCCTGCTCCCGCCGCCGCCGCCGCCGCCACAACCCCTGCGCCCGCAGCCCCCCCCTCCTCGCGCGTCCAGCCCTCCCGGTCACGCCGGGGCGGGCGCCTGGGGTCCACACCGGGCGGCGGCGGCGGAAGCGGGCGCGGTGGGTTTGGGAGCCCGGCCCTGGTGGCGGTCGCGGTCGCGGCGGCGGCCGCTGCAGCGGCTGCCGATGGCGGTGACCCGTCTGCCCGTCCAGCCACGGGTCCGAGGACGCTCTCGTCCTTACAGGAGGCTGACGCGGGCGCGCCGCCCGCGGCTGCGGCGCCTGATCCACCGCCGGCGGCTCCCCCACCTGCGCCCCCTCCCCCTCAACTCCCTGCGCCTGCGCTCGTGCCGCTGCCGGCCGCCGTCACGCCTGGCGCGCACAGCCTGGCCGCCAGTGGGGCGTGGGGTGGAGGTGGAGGAGGTGGTCCGTACGGCGGCGCCCCGAGCCCGACTGCCGCAGGCACGCCGGGCGTCACCAACGACGCGCCGGCGCCGGCGCTGCCGCCGCCTCCAGCCGGCGCTGCCACGGCGACGCCCGTCGTCCAGGCTTCGGGCCTCCCGCCGCCGCCGCCGCCGCCAGCCTCCCTGCCGCCGCCGCCACCGCCACCCCCTCCTCGGGCGGGCCTGGGGCCGCCTGGTGGTGGGTACCCGCCGCTAGCCCGGGGCGGGCCCCTGGGCGACCCGCACGCGGGCAGCCTGCCCGCCCTCCCTCACCCGCCCCCACCGCCGCCGCCGCTGCGGGCGGCCTCCCTCCTGTCCTCGGCCTGGCGCCCGCCGGCCTCGCCCCCGCCGCCCCGCTACCCGCCCTCTCCCTCTGCAGCCCGGGCTACAGGCTCTGGTGCCTCCCACACCCGGGCCGGCGCCCGGGCGCGGGGCGCGGGTGGCGCGTCTGCTGCCCGTGCGGCACTGGCCGCCGCGGCTGCGGCCGCCCCACCCCCACCTGCTCTCCACCTCAACCGACTGCTGGGAGGAGGGAGCGGGGCTGTGGGTGGCGCGGCCGCCCCACCACCATACCACCTTCCCCCCGCCATCAACATTTCCAGGCGCGGGTCGGGTAGTGGGGTGCTGGCTGGCGGTGGCGGCGGTGGCGCGTCCCCTCTCAACCGCCTGCCTGGAGTGTCCCTTGCCGCTGCCGCCGCCGCCGCCGCTGCCGCCGCCGCCGCGGGCCCGCTGCCGCCCACCCATTTCTTACGCGGCGGCGGCGGTGACGGCGGCGGTGGCGGCGGCGGCGGCGGCGGCGGCGGCGGCGGCGGCGGTGGCGGCGGCGGAACGCCCGGGGCTGCTGCTACTGCTCCGGCCACGGCCGCGGCTGTGCTACCCCCTGCAGCGTCCACCATCCTGCGCGCCTGGCCTACCGTACCATCACCCGCGCAACCGCCGCCGCCGCCGCCTGCCCTGGCCACCGCGGTGGCGGCGGAGGCCCGCATTGATGACGGGGATGGTGGTCCCGCGCCCTCGGATGGCGGCGGCGGTGGCGGTGGCGGCGGCAGTGGCCCCCCACCTACTGCTGGTGCTGCTGCCGGGGCGGGGCGGGGCGGGACTGCCGGCCCCGGCACAGCCGCCGCCTCCGCGGCCGCCCTGTCCGCGGTCGGCCCACCACCACTGGGAGGCCGCCTGGTCGCGCCCGGCTCTCTGCATCACCAGGCCACGGCTAGCCCGGTCGCGACGGCGGGTGGTGGAGTGCCCTCTGCTGCTGCTGCTGCGGCAGCACCCTCGCCCGTCCGTTCTGCTGCTGGTGCTACTGCTGCTCCGCCACAGCCGCCCGCGGCTGGTGCGCCACATCACCGGTCCCTGCCAGCCGCACCCGTCTGGTCCCAACACGTGCGCCGGGGCACGGCCAGCCCATCCGCCGCCAACAGTGACGCGGGCTTGCCGCCGCTGGCTCCACCAGTCGTGCCGCCCCTCGTGCCTCCTGCCTTGGGGGCTGCCTGGGCGGGCGGTGGCGGCGGCGGTGCTGGCACGCCTGCCCACGGCAGCGTGGCTGGCGGCCCTCCTCTACGCCATTACGCCCCGCCTCCCACCGCCGCCGCGACGGGCGGCGGTGGTGGCGGTGGCGTGGCGGCCGCGGCTGCCTCTGCCGTCGCCGGGGGGGTTGGTGCCTACCAGGACGCGCCCTGGCGCCTGCCGCCCCGTGCCTCCGGCGGCGACCCAGTGGGCGGCATCGACGGGTCCGGCACCATGCCCGTTTTAACCCCCGCCGCGGTGGCCGCAGTCAATGGGGATGACGGGGATGGTGACGATGATATTCAAGGCGGAGAAGGCGCGCCGCCCGCCGACGCGAGTGCAGCCGGCCACCCCAGCCCGCCGCCGCCCCAGCCGCAGCCGGCCGTCTCTGGTGGGCGCCCGCCCGACCCGCTCAGCGCCCCAGCCGCTGCTGCCGCGTCCGGCGCGGGCCCGCGCGGCGGCGGTGGTGGCCCCCCGCCCGTCGCGCCACCGGCTGGCGGCGCCGCCCCGTCCCCAGCCTGCGTCCAGCCCCCACCCCAACAACCCCCGCCTGGGGCCCCGCCGGCCCCGCCGCCCCAGCACGCCGCCGCGTCTGTGCACGCAACCGTGCTGAGCGAGGATGATGGCGGGTCAAGCGGGCCCGAAACCGATTCTTCTTCCATGCGGGGCGCGGGCAGCGGGTCGACCGGGTCGGGGGCGGGCGGCGGCGGCGAGGGGGGTGGATTGGTGGGTGCCAGCCTGCCCAGGGCGCCCGCTCCCCCTCCTCCAGGCCCGCCACCACCCCCCGCCCTGGACCTGCCCGCCGCCTTCCGGGAATCGTTGACGGGCGGGCCAGCTGCCAGTGCGGCGGCGGCTGTGCCCGGCGGCCCGGCGGCGACCAGCGGCGGCCCGGCGGCCGGCGCCGCGTCGGCCGCCGCGCCTTCAGCGCATGGCGGTGGGTCCAACCCGCCACGCCCTCCGGCGACCCACGAGCCCACGGCCGCCCTGTCGGACGGTGTGCGCCGCCACCGCCGCCCGGCCCACCACGAGCCCGCCGTCCCCCAGGAAGCCGTCTTTGTGGCGGCGCCTGGAGGGGGTGAGAGGGCCGCGCCCGCGCCCGCGGTCGCCCGCCTTGGGTCGGCCGGCACGGCCGGGCCGGACGGGTCTGTGGAGGAGGTGGTGGCCGCGCCCGCGCCGGCCGAGCCCGCGCATGCTGAGCTAGCGGTCGCAGCTGCCGCGGGCGGCGATGATGCGGCGGGCGGGGGTGGCGTGGGCGGTGGAAGAGGGCGTGGGCGCGGGGGAGGTGGCCCGCCGGGCCCACCCCGGTCCGACACCTTTTGCCCGTCCCCCTCGGGCGGGGCGGGCGGTGGTGGCAGCGCGGCGCCAGCCATGGCGGCCGCCGCCCACACCCCTCACCCTCATCCCCCACCCCCTCCCCTGCCCGCTCAAAACCAGTCGGCAGCGGGGGACGCTATTTTCGAGCACAACGTCGCCACCCCTGCCGCCTCCGCCCGGGGCGGGGGTGGTGGTGGCGGTGGGGCAGTGCTGCAGCAAGCGGCCGCCCTGCCCCCAGCCCTGGCGGGCGCGGCGTCCGCGGCGGCCGCCCTGTCTGCCATCGGCGCGCCCGGGGCCGGGCCAGCGGCTGGAGGCGGCGCCTTTGGCGGCCTGGAGCCCACGGCAGGCGACGCCGCGTCGGGGCGCACCGCGTCGGCCAGCCCGGCGGTGCCCGCACCCGCTGTCACCGCCCCCCCCGCGCCTGCCCCGGCCTCCGCTTTCTGGGCCGCCTTCCCGACGGCGGGGGGCGTGGCCTTCCCGGGCGCGCCCCCCGCCGTCGGCCGCCACCGGTTTGGCGACCACCACGCGGGCGGGGCCGACACGCCCCGGGCGGCGTCGACGGTCGCGCCCGGGCCCGTCCTGGCGGGGGCGGTCGTCACCTCTCCCCTGATGGAACAGCGGCGGTACCCGTCCCGCACCGCGGAAGCGCCGGGGCCGGCCGGGGTTGGCGCCACGGCGGCCGCGACCGAGGCCGTCGCCGAGGCTGCGAACGCAGCTGCCGCGGCGCCTACCGCCACGGCCGCCCACTCTGGCGCCGCCCCCGTTGCGGCTGTGGACGATAACGATGGCGGCACCGCCGGCAGGACGGCGCCCCAACTGCCGCCTGCCGCCGCCGCCGCCGCCCAGCCGCCGCCGCCGCCCCAACAGCAGCCACCAGCGGCTGGGGCTGGGACCGAGATGGGCGAGGCCCGGGGCGAGGAGGAGGACGATGGTGACGATGGCGGCGACGACCACGCAGACGATGATGAAGGCGGGCCCACGCTGGCGGCAGGGCCCGCTCGTGGGGGTGGGGGTGGAGGTGGCCGCACTCCCACGCCCGCCCCGCCCGCCGTGTCGGGCGCGCCGCAGCATCAAGAGCTCCCCCCACCGCCGTTGCGCGGGGAGGAGGAAGGCGAAGCGGGGGGCAGCGCGCCCCCCGCCTCCCTGCCTCTGCCCACCACCCGGCCCCGCCAGCCGGTCACGGCCACTCGTGGCCGTGGGTCTGGCGCCGGCCTGGTGAGGCGTGGGTCGGGCGCGGCGTCTGCTGCCGGCGGTGGCGGCGGCGGTGCCAGCACGGCGGCCGCCTTCGTGGCCAGCGCGGTCACGGGTGGAGGTGGCGGGGCGGCGGCGCCGGTCCGCCGCGCGCCGCGGGCTGCCGCTGCTGCTGCCGCCGCGCCCACGCCGACCTCCACCCGCACCCTGCGTCCGCGCGTGGCTCGGGGAGGAGAACCCGCCGCCGCGACGCCCGCCGCCGCTGCCACAATTCCTGCCGCCGCCCGCGCCCGTGTCGGCCCCCGCCCGGCCCTCACGGTCGTCATGGCTGGGGGCGGCCTGCCCGGCGGCGGCCCGGAGGATGGCGGCGACTCCCGGGCGCCTGGGGGTGGGGGTCAGCGGCGGGGGGCGACGAGTCAGGCAGCAGCGGCCGCGCTTGCTGCCGTGCCTGCTGCTGCCGCCCCGACCACGGGGCGGCGCACGCGGGCGGCGGCGGGTGGAGGTGGAGAGGCGGCGGCGGCCGCTCAACCCGCGCCCAAACGGCGGCGGGGGGCCAAGTGAGAGATGAGGATACGAATACGTTTGCCATGGGCGTGAAACCTTTGTTAGAATTACATTCCGAGCCAAGCCAAGCCCGCCCACGCGCGCGCGCGTGCGCCTGCGTGCGTTGCGTGTATCGATCTATCTCATCTCAATCCCCCCCTACCCGCGCACCCCAAACTGGTCTGTCCACTTGTCCAGGGCGGCCGCGTCCGCCGTGCTAGCCGACGCGCGCACCACGCTCAGCGCGGACGCGACATCGGATGCGGTCACCCCCCGCAGCGACCCCGCGGGCACGCGGGCCAGCGCGGCGTCAGACCCGAGCTCACGCAGGGGGGCCATGGCGGCCTCCGAGACTGCTGCCGTAAGGTCGGCGTGGCTGTATCCGTCCGTCACAGCCGCCAGGGTGTCCAGGTCGGCCGCGGACGGCTGCCCGCCTCCATCCGCCATTAGGCGGGCTAGCAGGGCCCTCCTAGTGGGCGCGTCCGGCAAGGGCACCAGGATCCGGCGGGTCAGGCGGCGGCGGACCGCGTCGTCCAGGTCGCCAGGGCGGTTGGTCGCGCACACGACCGTCACGGTGGCCGCCGCCCCGGCGTCCGCCAGGCGGTCGAAGCAGGTCAGGAACTCCGTCTTCATGCGGCGGGAGGCCTCATGCTCGCCGCCCCCACCCGCGCTTCCACCCCCACCCCCGCGGGCGGACAGCAGGGCGTCGGCCTCGTCAATAAAGATGATGGCGGGCATGCGGGCGGCCGCCGCGGCAAACAGGGCCCGCATCAGCTTCTCGCCCTCGCCGTGCCAGCGCGATGTGAGGGCGGCGGACGACACGGAGAAAAGGGCCGCCCGCGCCTCACCCGCCAGGGCGCGGACCAGCATGGTCTTGCCATTGCCGGGCGGCCCATACAGCAAAATGCCCCGCGCGGGCACCCGTAGCCCAGTAAAAAGGTCGGCCCGCAGGGTGGGCAGGAGGACCGCCTCACGCAGCGCCGCCTTGGCCCCTGTCAAGCCGACGACGGCGTCCCAGGGCGGCGGGGTGCGCGTGTCCAGGGTGTCGGCCAGGACGTCCGCCGCGAGGCGGTCGGCCTCTGAGGTCGTGGAGGTCGTGGTGGTCGTCGCCGGGCGCGGCCGGGGAGGGGAGGCCGCCCGGGCCACGCCTGGTCGAGGCTGCTGCGCCGGTGGTGGCCTTGGCGCCGCTGGCACCGCCCCGACCGCGCCCCCCCTCCCCGCCACGGCCGCCGCCGCCGCGTCCACCCACGCACTCAGGTCGGCCCGGCGCGCGGCCGACGTGCAGGCGCTCGGGCCGAGGCCAGTGGTGGGCACGCGCAGGGCCAGCCCCTCACCCGCGACCCGAATGGCCAGGGCGTAGACCTGGGACGCACCCGTATGATCGCCCGCGGCGGCCCGGGCGGCGGCTCGGTTCATGGCGTCCTGCGGGGCGTGTGAGAGGGGGGGATGAGGACGATCAAGGCGCGCTGGGCGGGTTGAGAGAGGGAAATAGGAAATGAGGGGTTGAGAGAGTGCGCACGCGCCCGCCTCGCCTCATTTCATCCTACCTTGGCCAGCTCCCAGTAGCCCTGGAGCTTGGCCGCCGGATCCGCCGGCCGGGCTGGGCGCTGCTTGGCGCGAAGCCACTCCATTTTGTGGCGCGCCAATTCTGCGTTCTGCGACACAAGAGCACTGCCTGTCGCCTCACTATTCTTTCTTTTTGGCGGCTGGCCAAATCGGCCCTTTTACTCTTTCTCAATGGCCCGCCGCGGCGTCTGGCAGCTCCAGAAGCTGACCGTCTCCTACTGCGAGCACAGCGGCAGCTCGGTGGGGGCACGGTATGTGAATAGAATGGAGAGACGAGCAGGCGGGTGATTCGCGTCTTCTCTCCCACGCCCCACCCCTCACCCCCCCTCCTCCCGTTTTCCTCCACCAGCGACTTCGTTGCCGCCCACCTCCCCACCTTCCGGGCCGCCAACCCGCAGCTGGCGGTGGAGACCCTGATCAAACCGGGGAAGCACCCCACCTTAGATGGCGCCTACCTGAACGGGACCAGGCGCAGCGTGCCCGTCCGCAACACGCCAGCCGCTGGCGTCGCCGCGGCCGCGGCTGAGCTCAGGGACGCCGCCGGGCGAAAGGCCAGCGTGAGCGTACCGGGGAGGCGGCATGTCCCCGCCTTGCGATCCAAGCATGTCCATGGCGAGGCGGCGGGCGTGCAGGGCGGATGGACGGCGACGACGCCAACGCAGCAGTAGACGAGAGAGAGGAGCGAGAGGAAGGTTAAAGTTCAGGCTGCAATTATCTCTTCAGAGCGTCCATCCACAACCACACCCTCCCAAAACACATCATCGACTACAGCTCACCCTCTTCCTGGTCCTCCTCCTCCCGGCGGTGGCGGGCATGGCGGTGGTGGTGCTCCTCCCGGCGGCTGCGGCGGTTGCGGCCATCGTCGGAGCTGCCCCCCCCCGGCGAGCGGCCGCGCCGGCTGCGGCGGTCCTCCCTGTCCCCGCGCCGGGCGGGCGAGCGCGAGCGCGTGCGGGACCGGCGGGCCGCCTCCTCCGCGGCCGCCTCATCGCCGAAGGCGAGGGCGCGCCCGGCCGACGCACAGCCCACAAGTTCCGCCCACACCAGGTCCCGGACGCCCCCTCCCGCACTCCCCGCCGCCCCGCCACCTGCGTCGGCCGCGTCGTCAAACGCGAGGCGCAGGGTGGCCAGGTCGGCGGCCGCCCCGGGCGCGGTCCCGTCCGCCACGCTTTTCGACACTGTGATGCCCGCGCCCTGCACGGCCGCGCTCAGCAGGGCCGCCCGCTGGACCAGGAAGCGGGCCTCCACGTCTGCCAGCGCGTCCTCGAACAGGCTGCGCGGGCGGGGCCCGGCCGCGGATGGCGCTTCCAGGGCCTCCAGGGCGGCCGCGCCCGCCCCGTCACCCGCGGCCCCACCCCCAAAGCCCCCGCCCCGCAGGCGGGCCCGGTACTCGCGCCACCGGGACCGGGGGGGCACCAGGCCGGCACCGGCGTGGGAGGCCAGGGCCGCCCGGAAGGCGTCGCGCGCCCGGCGCTCGGACCGCGCGCGGGCGGCCGCGGCTTTGGCAGCCTCCCCGTCCGACGCCTCCCACGCGCGGCGCAGGGCCCGGGCAAAGCCGGCCAGCCGGGTCGGGCGGTCGGCCGCGGCAAACGGGTTGCCCCCGGGCTCGTCGCCCGCTTCCGCCTCCAGCCGG
>Ga0315291_10004590_pt1 | contig 17540 bp, 15 predicted proteins | sample YL17G12_20_MG_FD_203070 | JGI IMG/M metagenome (GOLD analysis project Ga0315291, IMG submission 203070) | Sediment microbial communities from Yellowstone Lake, YNP, Wyoming, USA - YL17G12_20 | ecosystem: Environmental > Aquatic > Freshwater > Lake > Sediment | place: USA: Wyoming | collected...
GTGCGATACGGAAATTCCCGCCAGGTGTTGAAACTCGCCCTGGCCGAACGTCTGCCACTCGCGCTCCAGGATGCGCTTCGTCGCCGGCCCGCTCAGCCGTTCGTGCGCTCGATCTACTTCCGCCAGCAGCGCGATGTCCTGCTCGCTGTACTTGCTCGCGAACTGATGACGCTGCCCGCTCTGCCATCGCACTTCTCCGGTCTGCACGTACTGCCGGATCAGCCGGGTGATCTGCGCCCGGCTCCTTCCGGTCACCTTGCTCAGGTACGACCGGATTAACCCCCGCGCCTTCTTCCCCTGTCGCAGATACTCCTGCCGGATCAGGGTCTCGTTCACCCAGCCGTGCACCTCCGCTCGGCTCTGTCCCGCGAACTCGATCGCCTCGCTGCCCCGCAGGAACTCCCGGATCTGCTCCAGCCGCACCGCTTCAGCGTTCTGCATTTGGATTTGCATCCCCCGCAGAATGCCCCAGCCCCCGCCGTTTCAGGCTCATTTGTGTTGGAAACAACTCCCTCCTTCAGGCTCATCTTGCATTGGACAATGCTAGGCCACGTCGGCACCGCCATTTGTGGTATGCTCTGTCACCGGGAGGTTGCAGATGGGCGACAAGCGCAAGTTCACTCTTCAGGGACAGGAAGTCTGGGGCGAGGAGGTCGAGTTCGAGCCCGAACACGAAGGGCGGAACACGTACATTCTCCAGGACGGGACGAAGCTGAAGATGAGGACCGTCCTGAATGAAGTTTACCGCCTGGACGCTTATAAACCCGACGGAGAGCCGATGTATATAGTGAATTCGACTAACGTCCTCACCGCAATTGTGCCGGAGCGACTGAAGAGGAAGGAGAATCCCGATGGCTCTTGAACTGGTCACGTCCAGCGTAAGCACCTCCGCCTTTGATCCAGTCCACCGTGGTCGCCTTTCCCACCTGAGCGGAGTCATTCCCGAACTGGTGCTGGAACAACTCGCAGACGTCATCTTTGTCTCCACCGACCAGAAGGAATTTCGCAGCGACTGGCAAGTGCGAACGCAAAGACTGGTAGTTGAAAGCGGGGAGAGCCATCGAAGCATGGACCCCATTACCGTCCAGACCAGCGCATTGAACGAATTCATTGCATTCGAACTCTCGCTAGTCCCAGAGGTGCAGTCTGTCTACGCGGCCTTCCGTGACAACCGCGTGTTTTACGTTTGGGTCATAATCGACCGCTGGGAGAGGAAAGTACGGGAGCGCGTGTACGCAAGACAACAGGCCGTCATAGATAGTTTCCCCGACTTCGCGTTCGATTTCTACGTTGTCCCGAAAGGGGACGAGGACCCAACGGAACTGCTTTCGGGGTCTATGGAGCTCGCCTACGAGCGCCGTCCATAAAGCTGATGCCCCGCAGAGATCAACATCTGCAAAAAGCACGCCACAACGAGGAATTCGTAACCTCGCTGGGCGCGGACCCCGACCGCTTCGCCGACTGGGCTATCACTGGGCTTTTCTACTCGGCTCTGCATTATATTGAGGCTTATTTTGCTTGCAGAGGAAGGCACTCCGGCGACCACAGGGCCAGAGACAGCGATATTTGGAGGGACACCAGTCTGCAGAGCCTGTACACACCCTATAACGAGCTGAAGAATGCGAGCACTACTGCCCGCTACCGAGTGGTCTTCCTGACCGCTCAGGACCTTGCTGATTCTCACCAATGTTTGGACACAATAAGGACTGAGATCTTCAAGCTCATCTGACCGTTCGTGTTCGCATCCTATCCAATTACAGGCAGGTGAGGCGCATCCGTCCGGCGAGTAACGCGGCAGCGCTTCGGTGCGCTTGGCCGGCGGCCAGTTATCTCAGATAAAGCGCGGATGGCGCTGTCGGGCGGGGCGTGATTGGTTTGCGGGAGAACGCCTCCCGCGCTCTGTCCCCTTTGAGCGGGGAAGCGAGCGTTCCAAAATCACTTGGTTCTGGAACACCCCGGATGGCCGTTTTCGGCCCAATGGAATCAATCCGCCGCGATGGGAGAAGCGGCCGGGTTTTTGGAACACTCGCCCGCGCGGTACACGGTCGCAAGTCCGACGTTCAACTCGCCCGCGATGTTGCGCCAGGAATGCCCCTGGGCGCGAAGAACGACCAGTCTGGACGCGTCTACGGCGGTCTTGGGGCGGCCGATGCGCTTGCCCTTCGCCTTCGCTGCGGCGATACCGGAGCGGACGCGATCACGGATCAACTCGCGTTCGAATTCCGCGATGCTGGCGAAGATGCCAAAGACGAGCCGGCCGTTCGGCGTGCTCGTATCGACCCCCTCGTGCAAGCTGACGAAATCGATGCCGAGCGCCCGGAAGTCTTCGAGCGCGTTGACCAGTTGCCGGAGACTGCGGGCGAAGCGGTCATAGCGGTAAACCACGACGACATCAACCCGGCGCCGGCGGCAATCGGCCAAGAGGCGACCGAGGGTTGGGCGCCGTTCCTGGGCGCCACAGATGCCCTGGTCCACGTACTCGCCCGCGATCTCCCAGCCGCGGCGGTCGCAGTAGGCGCGCAACTCGCCAAGCTGCATCTCGGGGTTCTGGCCGTTATTGGTGGAAACGCGCGCGTACAAGGCCGCGCGGGGCTTGCCTGAAATGGTGGATGGGTAAAATCGGTGTGAACCTGCATCGGACCTAACCTCCGGTGTGGGATGCGCCTCGCTGGCAGCTTGCGACTGTCAGCGGGGCCTTTCGTTTAGGCGCCCTTCGCGGCTTTCTTGCCCTTCGGCGCCTCCACAGCCGCTTCCACGGCCTGTACAACGTACTGCCTCAGCGTCACGCCCCGTTGAATCGCGGCAATCTTGGCCCGCTTCATCAGATCGTCGGGAACGTTTCGGATATTTAGCTGTCCCATATTTAACGGATACTAGCCATGTCACATCTGTCGGTCAAGTCCCCAAGTAGTAACTAGCGCCCTGCTGGCCCGCTGTTTCCTGCGGCGCAGATCCGGGACGGGACGACTCGCTAGTGTAGTGCGTCCAACGCTTCTTTACCTTTGGCTGCGGCCCAATGAACAGCCAGCGCCGGAGGCGTGGCCGAAAATAGCCCAGCGATTTATCGCTGGGAAACTGAGAAAAAGGAGCCGAGTCCCGTAGGGACGACCGAACCTCCCGCAAATGGCCGGTTTCAGTCGTCCCTCCGGGACTCTTCGCGTTCGTTTACTACCCAGCACTGAAGTGTTGGGCTATTATCGGCCGCGCCTACGGCGCTTCGATAAGCCAAGCAATCAATGACGCACTACACTAGAAGGGCCATCCCTGCGCGTAGCAGGCGCGCCATTGGATCGCCCGCCCCCTGGACGGCTTGACTACCTCATCCCGACCGCCATTCGTCACAAAGCGATTCTGCCCCGAGATTGTTCCGGCACCCCCGCTCGATCGGCGCATCACCTCGAAGCCGACCGATGCCGCCCTTCGTCCGCCCCAGCACGACGACCGCACTCGCACGCGTTCCGCACTGGATCCGCGCTCGGCCTGCCCTGCCCAGCTTCCAGGAAGGAAGCGGCGCCCGCCAAGCCGAAAAGATGAAACCGAATCCTGGAAATCGAGGTCCTTGGTGCCGGGTGCCTACCCATTAGAACGCCGCCAATCGGCCCAGGTAGCTCGCCTTATACATCCGCTGTGTGTAGCCAGAAGTGTATCGCGCAGGATGTGCAGCCGATGGGAGACGAAGTCATGTTCCTTTGGATCTCGCGGGTGATGCCTGGCACCGAAGTTCGCGCTGTGAAACTGCAGTATCCAAGCGTTCCGCAGCACGGCCGTCGGGCCGAAACGCGCTCGGAATGGCGCCTCGGCGTGCTTGTGGACAGATCGCGCTGCCTCGCCAACCGAGTTCGACTTCAATGCCTTCAGCTTGCGGCGCTCAGGCGGCGCGCCACGAGTACCGGTGATGGAGACCACCCAGGCGGGCGCTTGAAATCGCGGTCGCCTGTGGTGATGGGCTCCTTTCGACTGGCCGGCGATTCGGCGTGTCTTTGCCGAGGGCATCGTGAATGCCGTCCTCCTGAAAGTAGGCGACGTAGTCACGGACGAGGCGTCGCAAGTGCTGTTCGTTCCGCGGAATCGCGTGGTCCAGCAACTCACGCCGACAGCCGCCCACCCATCTTTCAGCGATTCCGTTCTGCCAGGGTACCTGGAAGCTCGTGCGTTTGGGTTTCAGACCGGTTGCCTTCAGGAAGGCGAGGACGTCGGCGTCCAACTTCGAGTCGCGGTCGAGAATCGCATAACGGTAGCGGCCAGCCTCGGGAAAGGCCTCTCGCAGTTGCTGGATGACCCACTCCGCGGTTGGGTGGCGGGTTACGTTGAAGTGGAGGATCTTGCGTCGGCTGTGCTCGATCACGAAGAAGCAGTAGAGCAGTTGGAAGGTCACCGTCGGCACGGTGAAGAAGTCCATCGCCACGATCGCCTCGCGGTGATTCTGCAAGAAGGTCAGCCAGCGCTTACAGGGGTCGCCGCGGCGGCCGACACGCCGCAGATATCGTGCCACGCTCCGTTCGGAGACGACGAAGCCGAGTTTCTGAAGTTCCCCGTGGATTTTGGAGGCACCCCAGTCTGGGTTTTCGTTTGCCATGCGGCGGATGAGGGTTCGAATCTCATCGGTGATCCTCGGTCTACCGCCGCGAGCTCGGGAACGCCAGTAAAGCCGGAAACCAGCGGCGATGCCAGCCGACCACGGTCTCCGGCTTCACAACGACCAGGGCATTGACCCACCGGGACCAGAAGCCACGCAGAAAGGTCCAGAACAACCGGTCGGCGGACCTCAAATTGGGGTGAGGACGTTTCCGTTTGAGCACAGCAACCTGCTGTCGCAGGGCGAGGATCTCAAGGGCGGTGTCGCCCCGACTGCGGAAGAAGACTCGGAGTGCGGCCAAGCGCGCAAGGATAAATTCGACCATGAACGCACGGTTGTAACATGCTGTAACGCCACCTCGGCAGGCCAAAGTCCCCGGACCGCAAGTTACTGATTCCAAAACGTCATGGGGTTTTGGCTACAGACAAGGGAAGCAGTTCTTTGCTCCCACTTACGCCTGCCGGCCTCCCGGCGTCTACCATGGGCCGGTGAAATCGGAAAAGGGTTGCCTCTTGTTCGAGCTCCATTACTACCGGCCCGAAGACCGTTAAGATTCGCCAGGCACGATAGAGACGTTCACCGAATCGCTCTGAGTATTTCTTTAAGGGTGTCTGTGTCCTTCATCGTCCAAAGTACGACGCCATCCACAGTAGAGGAGATCGCTTTCAAGGCCTTCACCAAGTCCTCGTTGGACCCGCGGCCGATCACGACCTGTACGTAAACCTCGCACTTCGGATTGAGCTTTTTGATGAGTGTGGTCCGCTTGCGGGCAAGAGTGACAAAGGTATCGACACCCTGTTGCTGAAGTTCGTGCTGTTGCTGCAGAACGATGGCGTCCACTGAGGGCGCAATCGGGGATAGCTTCTTTTCGTCCTCGAACATCCGGAATCCTCCCGGCACCCAGTTCAGCTTGAGCCCGTTGTCGTGACAGACCTTCGCGAATTGAACGACTGCTTTCCCCGGGTCTTGCAATTCCTCGCGGGGGGTCATCTGAGGTTCCATGTTGTAGGCCACCCACCGGATGTCTTTGGGCAGGCGCGTCAGGTTGGCCTTCAGGTCCTCGATAGAAGAAAGACAGACTGTTTTGCGCACGCGCGAATCATGGATGGCGTCCAGGGCCGCCAGTCCGCCGGAGAAGCTACCCTCATCGAAAACAGTCTTGAAGAAAACCATGGGCTGGGCCGGACCACCAGGCGGTTGCGCTGTGCCGGGTTGTTGCCCGGCGGCCTGTTGCTGCTGGCGTTTCCGCATGATTTCCATGATTGTCTCCCGTTCGCTCGGATCGGGCTGACGGGCGGCAAAAAGGAACACAACATCGCCGGAGATCAGCACGTCCTTGAGCGCCTGATACTGCGGCACCATGACCATGGTGATGGGGCCTTTCTGGTCCGCCGCCAGGCAAGCAGCGGACAAACAAAGGAGCAGAACAAGGACTAAGGCTGTCGTTGAGCAAAGGTTGGACACAAGTCTGGTAGATCTCATCGCGAAACACCTCCTCGATACGCGGCAGCATGGCTGGCGGTCCATTGCCGCGTGACCTTCAGTTGCCCCTCCGCGCGCTAGCGACTCCCCCCAAAGAGGATCGCGCGGGCGGGGGACGGCAACCCACCTTCACTTTGCCGAGGCACGAACAGCAGTCAAAATCTCGGCCGCGGACTTCGTATCCTGCATGGTCCAGACGCTGATTTCACCGATGTAGGGCAGAACAGCCTTCAGGGCCTGTATCAACTGCTCGTTGGTGCCGCGTCCCACTACTACCTGCACCAGGGTTGTGCCTTCCGGGTTAATCTTTCGCACCAACTCACTGCGCCGCCGGGTCTGGGCGACGAAAGCTTCCAGGCCCTCGAGTTGCAGAATTCTCTGGTGCTGCAGACCCATCGAGTCGACGTATTTGGCCAGGCCAAGGAACTTCGCCTCGTCGGCGGTGAGCATTGCATTGGTGGGTCCCCATCCCAACTTGAGCCCGGCGCCATGCGCAATGGCACTGAACTCACGCACCGATTCTTCGAGACTCTGCAGTTCTTCAGGCGGCGTCATGCCGGGCTCGGTATTGTACAAAACGTAGAACAGATCTTTAGGGAAACGCTTAAGGTTAGCTTTGAGATCGAACACTGAGGAAAGAACCAGCGCCTTGCGCACGCGGGGGTCGTGGACCGCATTCAAGACAGCCAGTGACTCGGCGAGCCTTTTCTGGTCGAAGATGGTCTGGGGCAAGCGGCGGGCGACTGGCGGCCCCGCAGGACGGCCCGGCTCTGCCGCGGGCGGTCGCATCCCCGGCTTGAAACCGGGCGGCAAAGACGAGGGGTCAGGCTGACGAGTACAGAACGCGAACAGTATGTCTCCGTCGAGAATTACGTCTTTCAATGCAGAATAGTGCTCAACTTTGATAGCTGCGTGCGGGACACCGTTCTTCCCCTGCTCTTTCGCATCCTCGACCCGGGCGGGAGCCAGGGCCCCCAGGGTCACGACCGCGGCCAGACCGACGCAGCGGTAAATCCAGCGTTTCTTGCTCTTCTGCATATGGGATCCAGGTTGCTCCTTTTCATCAATAGAGGCTTCGGGCTTCCGGGCTCGGGCTTCAGGCTTCAGGAAAATCGCTCCCAACCGGAAGCCCGAAGCCTGCGATCTGTTTTCAGGCGTCCTTGGGCGGATACTCGGCGTGCGGAGGCGCGGCCGGAAGGATGCGCCGGGTCTTCGGATCGAATGCCATTACCTTGCCGTACCGGTACGAATCCACACCAAGCTTGATAGCGGTCATCACCTGGTAGCCGCGCAGCGAGTTGTAAACCGGCGTCTCGCGGCTGCGCATGGAGTCGAGCCAGTCACTGGCCAGATCGGGGCCGGGCTCGGATTCGATAGTCACTTCGGTCTTGCCATCGTTCGCTTCCTGGAACTGCTTCAGAAACTGCCGCTCAGCCTTTACCGTAATAGTGAAGTTCGGGCCGCGCGGCCGGCGGGGCGGCCCGTCCGGTAGCCGCGCACCGGGCGGCAGTCCGGGAGGAGCGCCTTGCGGACGTTCGCGCTGCGCCGCCTGGTCGCCCATGCCACCCACCGGCGGCCCCATGTTTACCTGCATGGTGCCCCAATTCCCGTACACCGTCATGGGCGCTGACGTCATGTTCCCCATGCAGGAGATCATGTTGACGGCGTACTCGCCGGGATATTCCACCATCGTCATGTATGTGTCTGGGACTTCCCGGTTCTTCTGCACGTAGATGCCGCCCGCAGCCACGGCGCGCGACGGGAAGTCGAAGCCAATGATGGTGCTCATCACACCGAGCTGATGGAACAGCAGGTCGGTAGCGTTGCCGCCGGAGTAGTCCCAGAACTTGCGCCAGCGGAAATAGCGCTCGGCGCTGAACGGCCGTTTCCTGGCCGGCCCCAGCCACATGGTCCAGTCGAGATTCTTGCCGGGGCTCACCTCCGCATCGGGCCAGGAGATTTCACCGACGCCCGGGATCGGGTAATCCCACATGCCAGTCGTGGTGTTGCGGTTGTAGCTGATCAGCCCCCACAGCACTTTGCCCATCTTGCCGGCCTTGACGTATTCGTTCGCCCTCCAAAGCACTTTGAAAGCCGGGCCGGCGCCGCCGACCTGCAGTACCCGCTTGGTCTGGGCTACCTGGTCGTTGATTTTCGCCGCTTCGTCGATGGTGTAGGTCATCGGCTTTTCCAGGTAAACGTCCTTGCCGGATTGTAGGGCCGCGCTGGCGATGGTGTAGTGCCAGTGGTCGGGGACGGCGATGACCACGCCGTCGATGTCCGGCCGCGCGATCACATCGTGGAAATCACGGTACGTCTTCTCTGCCTTCGTCTGCTCCTGCGCAAACTTCAGCCGCGGTTTCCAGACATCGGACACGGCCGCATATTCAAAGTCGTTCTTCGCCTCCTTGCGGCCCATGAAGCTGATGCGAAGCAGCGCGTTGAACTGCATGCCACAGCCGATGAATCCGAGGTTGATCCGGTCATTGGCGCCCAGCACGCGCGTCGTCACCTTCGGAACAGGCTTCCCCTTCTTAACAGCCACCGTCTGGGCTTTCGCTTCGGCCAAGGAAAGCAGCGAAGCGCCCAGTGCCGTCGCCCCCGCCGTCCGCCCGAAAAACTCGCGCCGTGTAGACGTCCGGCGTGAATTGCTGTTTTCAGTGCTCATAACAAAAGCCTCCTTTGGGATCGAGCGCCTCGCCGCGTGCCTGCTGCCTGAGACGCTCTTGTTTGCACACATGGCTTGAATTCGGGCGACAAGCGCTATTTGAAGCCACCCGGGTAGCCTGTCTGCTCCAGAGTCTTCTTGAACAAATCCTGCATATCTTTAAGCACGCCGGCCGATGCCGGGTTCTTAGCCAGGTTGCGCATTTCCAGCGGATCCTTTTCGAGGTCGTACAGCTCGTCGTACGGCAGCTCGCCTTTCATCGGGTACGCGGGATCGTTGTTGTGGACCTCCGGGTAACGGATGTATTTATAGCGGCGGCCGCGAATTCCATACTGGGTCGGGTCGAACGGATAGGCTTTCTCCCACCAGTACTCGTAGAGCCAGGAATCGCGCCCTGCCTTGTCCTTGCCTTCCACAACCGGCTTCCAGGACCTGCCGTGCATGTGGCTTGGAATCTCGACTCCCGCAAAATCGAGCAGCGTCGGCGCGAGATCGATGTTGAGAACCATCTGCTCGAACACGCTGCCCGGTTTGATCCCGGCCGGCCAGTGGACCAGGTAGGGAACACGAATCGAATCCTCATACATGGCGCGTTTGTCGTTCAGCCCGTGCTCGCCGGTGAAGAAGCCGTTGTCGCTGCTGTATATGAAAATAGTGTTATCCAGCTCGCCACTCTTCTTCAGCAACTCGATTATCTGCCTAATGCCGTTGTCCACCGATACGAGGCAGGCGGCGATGCGGCGCTGCAGCGTGCTGTAGTTGTACTTGAAGCGGTTCTGCAGGGCGTCGAGCATGCCATCGAGCCCATGCCATGACTTGCGGCGGCCTTTCAGGTAAGACGGCCGGCCCTCGTACGTGTCGTCCCAGGTTTTCGGCAGCGGCATCCATTCGTCTTTGAACAGCGCTTCATACTGGGGATCCGGCTCAAAGCCGCTGTGCACTGCCTTGTGCCCGATGTACATGCAGAACGGCTTCGTCTTGTCGCGCTGCTCCAGGAATTCGAGCGAGAAGCGGTTGATGTGATCGGTGATATAGCCCTTCGTGGCCGTGTCCTTGCCGTTCACCTGGAAGGGATTGTCGAAGTACACGCCCTGTCCGGGGAACGTGGCAAGGAAATCCAGGCCGCGGTCGGCCAGGCTGAAATTGGGCACGTGAACCTTGCCGATATAAGCGCAGCTATACCCCGCCTTCTTTAACGAAGGAAACACCACCGGGGTGTTGTCGCGCAGGAAGCTGGTGCGCTCGTTGTCGGTCACACCGGTGGTGTGCGGGTAGCAGCCGGTGAGCAGCGAGGAGCGGCTGGGCGAGCAGAGCGACGTGGTGACGAACGAGTTTTTGAAATTGGCGCCCTGCAGCATCAGCCGGTCCATGTTCGGCGTCCGCAGCCACGGCTGCCTACCCATCGCCCGGATGGCGTCGTACCGCTGGTCGTCGGTATACATGAAGATGAAGTTGGGTTTCTTGCGGGTGGCTGCCGCGCGCCGCTGCGCGTTTATGACCATCGGCGCGCCCGCCACTACCGCCGACGCACCCACCGTGCGGTTCAGAAACTCGCGCCGCCCAATCTTGTTTTCATTTTCTTTTTGCATAAAGACTCCTCGATCTCTGAAGGCGGCGGCTTGCCGCCGCCTTTGACGCTCGCCGGCTTGCCGGGGCCAAGCTCCCGTACTCGATGCGATCACTTTTTAAAAACCGTCCGTTCGAGAACCGCCTTGGTCATTTGCACGCCCTTCAGTTCGTCCTGCCATACCTGGTCGGGAGGCAACTGCGGTGGCATGGGCGGCCGTTGACCGGGCCCCGGAAGGCTGTTCAGCATGTTGTAATTCGATTCGATGCCCCAGTATCCGTGGAAGCCCGACTCCTGCGCGATCCGGATTTGCTTCTCCAGGTCGCCAAACAGGTTCTTGCCTTCGGTAGTCCACATGGCCTTCACCGATACGCCCTTGGCGTAAGGCACGATCTTTCGCAGCACCTCTTCGGGATTGTCTCCCGGGTTGATGTTGCCGAAATCGGGCAGAGTACCGAAATGTGGGTTATTGACAGCCTTCATGACAGCGACGAGGACTTCCGGATCAGAGGAGGCGCCGCCGTGGTTCTCGATCACGATATCGATGTTCGCGGGGCGCGAATATTCCAGCAGGTTGTTGAAGGCCTCGGCCGCGCGCTTCACCAAGTCCTTGTCGGCCTTCCAGTCGGGCGGGCCGCCGCGCATGTTGCAGCGGATATCGCTGCAGCCCAGCTCGTAGGCGATATCCACCCATTTGCGGTGCGCCTGTGCGGACGCCATGCGCACATCCTTCTCTACTGCCGCCATGTCGCCCTCCGCGTCGCACATGATACGCACGAACTTGACGCCGTATTGCTTGCCGTTGCGCTTCAGCATTTGCAGATAGGGCTGGAGGGGGTTCTCGAAGAACGTGTTTACAAACTCCAGAGCGCCGATGCCCAACTCTTCGCGGCAGATCCTCGGCAAGTCGAGATTCTTCCACTTGCCCGCCCGGTTGCTGCGCACCAGCGACCAGGCCGCGAGCGAAATCTCGTCCTTGGCCGGTGCGGGCCCGGTGCGCAACGCCGTGCGAGCGAGTATTGTTGTTGTAGCGGCTATCGCCGCGCTGCTCATGAATTCTCGTCGTGATTGCATGACTTCTCCTGTTTGCCGAGTGCTGTTCCCGCTCTACCGTTCTGCGCCCGGGAAGAACGGGAATAACTTGCGCAGTTCTTCCTGGGTCGGCCGGCGTCCGTATTCGCACAACTCAAATGCTTCCGCGTAGCGAATGGAATCAGCCTGGGCACCATACCATTTCTTTGCCGCCTCTTTGAATTCCGCCGCCACAGGCGGCGGGGCAAACGGGCCGGCGCGCAGCATTGCACGCCGAGCCGCCGGATCGCTCGGCACCTTGTCGAGGAATCCTTCGTGCCAGGGCAGCCACTCATAAACCTGCGACACGTGAGCGTCCATGGCGGCCAGTTTCTTCTCCACAACGTCGTCGATTGATACCACGATGTCTGGCCTGAACGGATTGGGCCGCTGGAACTCGTCTTGGAAATAGACAAAGACGGGGTTCTTGCGTAGCGCCGGTGTGTCCGGCGTGACGTTGGGCACGGTAACCATATAGGCGGCGTCCTGAAGCAGCATACCGGTATAGCGATGGTCCGGGTGGTAATCGTTCGGGCGCGGGCCCATGACGATGTCGGCGTTCCACTGGCGGATGCGGCGAATGATTTGATGGCGCACCTCGAGTGTAGGCATCAGCTCGCCATCGTGGTTGTCCAACAGTTCGTACTCGTCGATGCCGAGCCGGCGGGCCGATTCGCGCGCTTCCGCACGGCGGCGGTTGGCCAGCGCCCCGCCTCCCTGGCTCTGGTGGCCGGCATCGCCGTTGGTGACCGCCACAAACTTGACGTGATGCCCCAGGCGGGCATACTTGGCTGCCACCCCGGCGGCCCGATAGTCACAGTCATCCGGATGAGCTCCGAAGGCGATGATGTGCAGCTTGCCATCATCGGCCGCGGCGCCCGCGCGGGCCTCGCTGGCTAACAGGAACATCGGCAGGGCGAGCATCCAAACAGCGATGAGAAACAGATCGAATCGTTCGGTCATATACTCCTCCGTGGTACGAACCTCAAAACTTCGCAGGAAGCAGGACGCTGGCGTTCCTGGTTCCTGCTTCCCGCCCCGGATTGAGGCAGCCTCACCGGTGAAATTCCACAACCACCATGCGATGCTGTTCCACTTTCGGCACGACAAGCGTCAGGGAATCCCCGGCCCGCCGGTAGCGAACCGCCTCGCGCTCCGGGGCAAGATAAACGCTCTTCACCCGCTTGCCTTCCGGGACCCGGATGGTGACCTTGATGTCGTGTGCGGGCACGACGTCTTCGATGTACGGGCCCAGGTGCCCGTTCGATGCGGGACGGAGCGCGTAGGCACGCCCGGTCTGGCTTTGAAAATTCACTAGGTGCACCACCAAGCGATTTTGGGCCTCCTGGTGAAACACGGTGGTCTCCACTGAGGACGGCGCTTCGACCTCAACCGGGGGCTGGGAATTGCCGGCCCAACGAATGGCGTTCGCGGCCAGCGCGCGGTACTCCAGCCCGCCGTAGTCGTAGTAAATCGAGCCGAGGTCGGCGGGGAAGTAGACCGTACGGCCCTGGCCGCAGTGGTTAACCACCAATCCGGCATAGCCGGTTTCTTCCTCGCTGGGCGGATAGCCAAACGTGTTGCGATACGCGTAGAGCAGCTTAGCCAGGGATTCCGCGCCTGCCCGCGGCTTGACCTGCAACTGAACCGTGTTCTGCGTCGCCAGGGGCATGCGCATGTCGATGCCCTTGGTTACGGGGTGTTCGGCGAAAAGCTTGATGAAACTATTCTGCTCGGGATCGAGGTTTGGGGCAGTAACCGAAGGAGTGCTGCCGCCAAAGCTAATTCCCAGCACGTCGGCGAGGGCGAAGTCGGCAGCGCGCTGGCCGCGCGGTTCCCAAAGCGAAGTTTCATAGGTGGCGACCACCCCTCCACCGGCACGCACATACTCCCGCACGGCCGCCAGTTGCGCGCCTGTCAGCACCTTTGCGTCGGAAAGCACAAGGACGCGGAACGCTTTGAGCTTCTCGGCCCTAAGATCCCGATCGGTGATGAACTCAAACGGCAGGTGCGACCGCAACAGCATCTGGCACAGACCCAGCAGCGCGGTCGAGTTGGTTCGCTGCGCCTGGTGCAATCGGCTGGTGGCCTTGGACCAAAGGACGGCTGCATAGCTGACAGGCCTCGCGGCGGCCAGCCATGGCTCCCGCTTCTCGATTTCCGCGAACGCAGTCCCCACGGCGTCAACCACGCGCTGATCCATGGTGCCGTCAGGGTACAGGTTGTCGTACAACTGGATTTTGGAGCCGTTGGCGACGGCCGAGTACATTTCGCTGAGCAGCCAGGGGACCGACTTCAGGTTGTACGTGCCGCCGGAGCGCGGGTAGTTGAAGCGCCATACCTCCATCTCGATGGGTTTGCCGCCGCCGGACAAGGCCCGGAGGGCGCGCGGCCAGACCGAGCCCATAATGTTTCCGCCGCGCAGTTCGTGGCTGATGAAATCCTGCGTGTCGGCGTTGCTTTCGAGGTCCACGAAAGATCCGCCCCCGCCGCCGCCCCCATAGTGAATGTCGAGGGCGTCGGAGAAATTGCGGGCGACCATGGCCTGCGGGCGTACGGAGTGAACCGCATCGCGAAGGTCGGCGCAGTACTCGTCGTACTTCTGCCGCCGCCATTGGTTGAATTCCGGCCACGACGCATCGCTCGGGCCCTTGGGCAAATCGCGGCCGGTATCCTTCTTGAAACGTGCCTTGCAGTAGTCGCACCCGCAGGTGGCGCCTTTCGGCCCTCCCGGGAAGGCTCCCATGCCGTCCAGCCAGAAACCGGCGACATCGTATTTGGAAGCAACCTCGCGGACAACCGTAAGAAAGAAATTTCTTCCCGGACCATTGATGCAGTACTCGTAGCGGAACGACTGCTCGACCGCGAAGCGAGCGCGGCCGCGCTCCCACAGTGAGCCGTCCAGGTACTTGACACGCCACTCGGGATGGTCGCTGGTGATCAGGTCACCGAGCACCGCCACGTAAGCAAAGGGGAGGATTCCGGCCGTGCGGCATTCGCGAACAAATTCGCCGAAGAAGTCCGCGGCGCCAAGGGCGGGATGTTTGTACTGGGGGTAGGCGTCGGAGTTGTAGAAGAAGCCGCCCAGCGCCTTGGCGTCGAAATACACGTATTGCGCGCGCGCCTGCTTCAACTGGCTGACCAGTTTGCGCGCGTCCCGGCGCGATAGCACGGGCGGTTCGCCCATACCCGGCTTCCAGCTTGCGTCCGCAATATGTCCATCGAGAAGAACTCCACGGAACATCCGGTCGATCCATTGTTTCTGTTCAGCTTTGGGGTCGGCTGCGGCACAAGGGAAGGCGGCGATCAACAGGGCCGCGGCGGTACAGGCGAATCTGGTTGCCAGCATCCCGGAACATTTCTTCATCGGTGTCTCTCCTCGCCGCCTTCGCAGCAATCAGTTGGCCCGGTAGCCGGGGCCACGAATCACCTGCCCGGCGCGCTCGCCGGTCATCTTGCCGTCTTCGGCTGCTATACGCCCGTTTACCACCACGAACCGGATACCGGAAGGGTACTGGTGCGGCTGCTGGAACGTGGCATTGTCCTTGATGGCAGCCGGATCGAACACCACCATGTCCGCGGCAGCCCCAGCCGCCAGTGTTCCCCGGTCTCGTATGCCCATGGTCGCCGCGGGCAGCGCGGTCATCTTGTGGATTGCCTGCTCGAGGGTAAGTGCGTGCTGCTCGCGCACGTACCGTGCCAGGACGCGCGGGTACGTTCCGTAATTCCTCGGATGCGGCACTCCGCTGCCGAAGACCTGGCCCCATCCATCGGTCGAAACCATTGTCGATGGATCGCGCAGGAACGCCTCCACGTCGGCTTCGTTCATCAGGAAGCCGACAACATAGGCATCGTCGGTTTTCTCCAGCAGTTGGAGCAGCGTCTCCGCTCCGTTTTGTGGGGTCGGGCTCTTGCCCAGCGACTGCGAGATTTCGGCGAGCGTCTTACCCTCGTATGCCCGGTTTGGCGGGTACTGCGCAACCGCGAAAAGCTGGGCGCGGTTTTTTCCATCCGCCGCGTGCCATTCCTCGAGCGTGCTGCGGATAATACCCGCGCGCATCGAGGGATCGCGCAGGCGGGCCAGGAACGCGTTACGCCCGCCTTCCAAAGGCCATCTCGGCAATGCACTGTCCAGCCGGCTCATCCACGCGGCGTAGGGATAAAGGTCCTCGCGCACGACAACGCCCTGGCGCCGTGCCTCTTCAATCATCGCCAGCACCCGCGACGACTGGCCCCAAAGCGCGTCGGTGGCGATCTTCAGGTGCGAGATTTGCACCGGAACGCCGGTCTTCCGGCCTATGTCCAGCGCCTCGTCGATCGCGTCGAAAACGCCTTCTAACTCGGTGCGGACGTGGCTGGTGTAGATTCCCTTCTGGGCCGCCACGATGCGCGCCAGCGCTTCGATCTCAGGCGGTTTGGCAAAGTAGCCGGGCGCGTAAAAGAGGCCGGTGGACATGCCCAGGGCGCCGTCGTGCATGGCCTTGGTTACCAATTCCTGCATTCTGGCCAGTTGCTCAGGGCTGGGCGCCTTGTCTTCCCTGCCCATGACGGCTTCACGCACGCTGTTGTGGCCAATCAGCACCGCAATGTTGCTTGCCGGCGGAGTCTTGGTCAGGTCGACGAAGAACTTGCCGATGTCGATCGGAGACATGCCGCAGTTGCCGGTCACCGAGGTAGTGATTCCCTGGAGGAGCATGTTGTGATGTGAAGTGTCCTTGAGAATCGAGCGATCACTGTGCGAGTGGACATCGACGAAACCGGGGCTCACCACCAACCCTCTGGCGTCAATCTCGCGCCGGCCGGCCATCGACAGATGCGCGCCAATCGCCTGAATGCGCCCGTCTCGAACGGCAATATCCCGGACCGAGCCGGCCTGCCCGGCGCCGTCCACCACCAGGCCGTTGCGCACGACGAGGTCCGCGCGGTCGCGCGTGCAGCCGCTCAGCAGCAGCATGAGCAGCACCAGCGCGAAAAGAAGCGCCAGGCTAGTCCGCGAGTTCCACCACCACCATTCGGTGGATGTATACCTTCGGCACCGTAAGCACGACATAATTTCCTTCCCGTGTGTACTTCGCCGGTTCCCGCTCCGGCGCCAGATAAACTGCCTTTACCCGTGCGCTTTTCGGCACCCTCACTTTTACCTTGATGTCGTAGACCGGCAGGACATCCTCGATGTACGGTCCCACGTGCCCATTCGACACCGGGTTGAAAGGGAAGGCGCGCCCGGTCTGGCTCTGGAAATTGACCAGGTGAGTGACCAGGCGTTTTTCGCGTTCCTGCTTGAAGATGGTGGCATCGACCGAGGTCGGCGCTTCTACGGCAATCGGCGGCTCGGCATTGGCGGCCCAGAGCACCGCGTTCGCCAACATGCGCCGGTACTCGGGTTGTCCGAAGTGGTAGTAGATGGTCCCAACGTCACCGGGGAAATAAACGACCCGGCCCTTGCCGTAGCGATGGACCACAGGACCGACGAAACCCGTCTCTTCGTTGCTCGGCGGCCAGCCATACCCGTTGCGGTAGGAGAAAAGCAGACGGCCGAGCGCCTCCGCCGCCGGCAGCGCCTTCACTTGCAACTGCAGGATGTTGTGGCTGGCCAGCGGCATGGTCTTCGCAATGCCGGCCATTACCGGGTGCTCGCCTGCCAGCTTCAGGTAAGTGTTCAGCGTCTCGGCGCGCCCTTCGTAACTGACTCCAAAGACATCGGCGAGCTGAAAGTCTTTCTGCCTTTCGCCGCCCTGGTTGTAAAGCGAGCTCTCGAACAGCGCGACCAGGCCCCCACCGTTTGACACGAAGCGACGAATCGCGTCGGCCTCTTCGCGTGCCATGAAGTTGATATCGGGCAGCACCAGGACTTTGAACTGGTTCAGGTAATCGGAGACGACGCCCCGGTTGCTGATGCCTTCAAACGGGATCTGCGAGCGTTGCAGCGCGTGCGAAACACCAAGCACGGGAGCAGGAGTTGAAGTGGACAGCTCACGCCGGTGCGATGCATTCGTGACCGGGATCGGCGTGGCCGATGTTCCAACGGTGGCCGGCAGCACGCGCGCATACTTCGACCAGCAGACGGCGGCGAAACGCACGGGCTCCGCGCGGCGGAGCCAAGGCTCGCGCTTTTCGATCTCGCCGTACGCCGCGCCCACGTTCTCGATGGCCTGCGGTTCCAGCGTGCCGTCCGG
>Ga0315291_10004591_pt1 | contig 17540 bp, 21 predicted proteins | sample YL17G12_20_MG_FD_203070 | JGI IMG/M metagenome (GOLD analysis project Ga0315291, IMG submission 203070) | Sediment microbial communities from Yellowstone Lake, YNP, Wyoming, USA - YL17G12_20 | ecosystem: Environmental > Aquatic > Freshwater > Lake > Sediment | place: USA: Wyoming | collected...
GGACAGCCGCGGGTGTAGCAACCACTCACTATCGGGAAATACTTCTCGCCATTTCGTTCGGCCTGGGCTGCCAGGGCTTTCTCGTCAGCAGTCGAGGCCAGCGAAAGCACGCGCATGGCATTGATCCCGTCTCCGTCGCACTTGCGCTCGGTCGAGCCCCACATCTGATACGAGGCTGCGAAAGGTTCGTCGCGCGTGAAGATGATGTCGATTTCCGTCGGCAACGGGCCGTGTGATTCGACGACATCCCAGTCGGGCTCGAAGAGGCCGTCCGGGGAGACGCGATTGAAGGTGAAGTAAGGCAGCCGTTGCGGGTAGGCCCGCTCGGGCGCGTTGACCTTCGCCTCGCGGTAGAACTTCTTTGCTTCGGCTTTGGTATCAAATCGCCGTGGCTCCTTCGCGACATACACGACCCACTTCCCCGCCTGATCGATGTAGACGTGCAGGGCCTTTCCTTTGGCCAATCCAATGCCGACCTTGGTTGTCTTCGGCTCGATTACTCTCGGTTCCCCTGTGATTTCGTGGGTGAGTCCGTACATAGGTCTCATACATCACCTCGTTCTCGCTGCGACAGAAGTTTCCGCGACGGCACGGACGCCGGGTACGTTGAGGGTCGATTTCATGGCGCGCGCCAGGGCATTGAGCGCCGTGAGATTGGGCTGCACGAATTCGACGGAGGCTTTACCCTCGCCCACGGAGCGGCACAGCGCCTTCAGGTCCATCACTTCCGCGTGCCAGCGCTGCGAGGTCGAGACGCCGGAGACGCGCTCGAATGTCGGAGCTACGACGGGGGCCACGGTCACCATGGGAGTCGAAAGGATTTCCTCCGTCGTCACTTCGTCGGCGCCGAGCTCCTCAGCCTGGACTGCGAGCGCCAGCCGCATCTCCTCTTCCTGCTTGCGGGCCTCATCCCGGGCCTTACGCTCCAATCTCAGCCGGATCAGCTCCTGTTCGGATTCCCATGTGCCGATGCCGCGCCGTAGGATTGTCCGCGCTTCATCGAGCGGATCGAGGAGCCGCTTCTCGGCGGCCACGGCTACCTTATGAGCAGCGTAAGCCGCATCCTTGATCGGCTTGTGATGATCCTGAATCCGCTTGGCCAGGGCCGAAATATCGATCAGCAGAGTTGCGGCGATGGAATAGGACTGCTGATTGGTGATCGTGATCGACCGCGCGCGTTCGGGCCACGACAGGGCCTCGCGCTCAGTCTCCTCAGGTATTACTGCCAGTTGCGTTGCCATTGTTCTTTCCCCTCCAATTGTAGATATTCAAAGCACTCTGAAAGACCGCCCAGTCGCGCGCAAACTCCTGCCGCGGGTATTCCGTGAGTCCGTAGGTTCCCCTTGGGCCCAAGTAGAGGCCATATCGTGTCCGCCCCATCGGATTTTCGAGCATCGCCAGGTAGGCTGCCGACTGCAACCGGTGCCAGGCCTCCGGCTGTCCGCTCTTAATGTCGAGCACGAGATCCACGGAGATCCGGTCGATCGTTCCGGCATAGTTAAGGGTCTTGTGCGCCAGCCTATGCTCGATCCCGATCCACTTCCATCCCGTATCCGCGAGGAATTTGCGGTATGCCGTGAGGTAACCCATCAGTTCGGGGGCGATCGTACTTTCATCCAGATCCCCCTCATCCAAGTACTGGCAGGCCAGATGAACGGCTGTTCCCCGGGCCGCGGCCCCGGGCGCATACTTCTCTGGATCGATGATTCCAACTGATTTCAGTACTTGGGTGACACTGGGCAGCCTCACCCCGTCGCGCTCATAGGAGTGCGTGGCCTGGTCAAAGACGAGCGACATGCGCCGCCTCCCGCTCAAGTACCGGCATCCCCTTCGCGGCGCACCACGCCTCAAACATCTGCGTCATTATCGCCACTCGCTGTTCATCCGATAGCAGGTCCATGAAGTGCGGCCAGGGAAGCCAGGTGCCGGTGAAGGCGCGGGCCCCCAGGATCTGGATATCGAGACGACTTCCGTTGCCAGGATCAGGCAGCCTGACCTCGTAGTCGATCGAGACCTGGAGCCTCCTGGAGCATCCCTCCACCGTGTTCGTGATTTGCGTGTCGTATTTCATTTCCCCTCCAACCTGGTCGGTCCCGGTGGATCCATTCTCATTGCCGGAATAGACTCAGTTGACTGTCCAGCTGTGCGCGTGCAGTCCGCAAATTCCTAATTGCCGTCCGGGCGTAAAGCGGCTTCAGTTCGATGCCGACGAATTTCCTGCCCTGCTGAATCGAAACGTATCCCTCTGAACCAATGCCAGCAAACGGCGACAGGACCGTATCCCCCCGGTTAGACCAAAGCCGCACCACGCGCTCGATCGTACCAAGCTGCAGCGGACACACATGCCTATCGTCTTCATCAGATCGCGCTTCGGCTGCATTCAAGGTGTCCGATTCCCGGATGCCGTACCAGATTGGCCGCGCCCATTCGATCCATTGATCGTTGGATATGTCAGGATGAATCGGCACGGCATTCTCGCCCGGTTTGCGGAAGACGAGGATGTAATCAGCCATTGCTGGCCGGAGCCATGAAGCGTCTTTCTTGAGCTGGACGAACAGCAAGCCCTTCGAATGAGTGCGGATAGCCTGTGCCTGTGGATCCTTGTCGATCACCACCTCGCCATGATAGATCCAGTCTCGGTCGATGAATTCAGATATGGTCTGCCCACGGAAATCCTTAATCCCGATGACCCCATGATTAACGAGTGTTGTAGGAACCTGGGCTACATGCACGCAGCACAGACGTCCCGGCTTTGTTACGCGCATTAGATCGTCAATGACAAACCGGAAGTGATCGAAGAAACTCTCCTGGTTTCTGCAATTGCCCAAGTCGCGCTCCGTTGCCGAGTAGGTATAGAGTGCCAAGAATGGAGGGGAAAATACGCTCAGGTCGATTGAATCATCATCAAGCCGTTTCATCTCGTCCACACAGTCGCCCTGATAAAGATTCCATCCATCACCTGAGAATTCCTTGCTGTCGCAAACTTCCTGATGCCGCATCTTGCCCAATTCCTCCATTTCGTATTCCTTTGCGGATGCGATGATTTCCGATGATAGTTTTTCGCCTTCTACTTCTTTGCGCCGAACATTATCCACTATCTCCTCCTCATGATCCGTGACCACGATATGCACGTTGACAGGCTGAGTCTGCCCGTATCGCCAGCATCGGCGGATACATTGGTAGTAAGACTCCCAGGAATCAGACAATCCCATGAAGATCATCGTCGAAGCATTCTGGAAATTCATCCCGAAGCCGGCAATCTTAGGCTTGGTAACAAGCACTCGTGTCTCGCCTGATAGGAATCGGCGGATAATGGCTATTTTCTTTTCTGATTCATCGTTGCCTTGCAGATTCTCGGAATCTGCGATTGCATCGGAAACGGCGTCCGATTCCTGATTCAGTCCGCACCAGACAATCACTTGGCCGGATGCCCGGTTGGCGATATCCGCCGCAGCCTCTACTCGATCATCAACGCTCGTTCTTCGCACCGCGATCCGATCCGTAATACCATGCAGCCCACCGGGAAATAGATGCCCGGGCCGCCGCCATTCCGTTGGAACGATCTCATCGTGAATCGTCAGTGGAGGGAGGAAGAATCGGGATCCGTCGTAGCCGAGGTCTGCGGGATTCTTGAGCGCCATGGCCCATGATGCAAGCCAGCGGTAGAAAGGTTTATAAGCGTGGCCGCGCAGTCTCCATCCGTCCTGATCATGGACGAAGAATGACGCAAGCATTTCAACCCGCTGCATAATGCCCAGGAACTGTGAATGATTTGCAATTTCTGCGATGTCATTCGGGCACGGTGTAGCCGTGCAACAAAGGCGCATCGGGATATCGGCGAAATGTTCCAGCAGCAGCTTGCGAATCTTTCCATCAATGCTTTTCAGGATGCTGGATTCATCGAGAACGATTCCATCGAGCGGACATCCGATGAAATGACGCATCATTTCGTAATTCGTGATGCTGATTCCATCCGTAACATCCGATTTGTCCCGGACATTCTTGACTTCAAGCCCGAGCTTCTTCCCTTCTCGAACGGTCTGCTCATTCACTGACAATGGGGCCACAATCAGAACTCGCCCGCCGACATGCCCGGCCCATTCCAGTTGAATCAAAGTCTTGCCCAGTCCGCAATCAGCGAACACCGCAGCCCTTCCACGATGCAAGGCCCATCGGACAATATCCTGCTGGAAGTCATACAGGACTTGGCTTATCTGCGACGGATTGATCTCGATGCCGGACGCAAGCGATACAATCCGTTTTGTAGCAAGGAAGTCCGAGTATCCGTCGCTTGTATTCATCGCAGCATTCAACATGATGGCTAATAGGCTCATAGAGTTTTGATTCGCAGTACGGGCAAATCGCTATTGCATCCATTCCGTTTCTGGTCGGTCCCGGTGGGACGTCGGCCCCAGCCGCCTCCTGCCTCTTACTGTCCTTCGTCGGGTTTCCTTAGGGACGTCCCACGACTGGCCGGGACCACTTACTTGAATCTAAACAACTGCACGAGCACCGTGCCGAGATACGTGACGGCCATGAGTGCCGCCGCAAAGAGAACGCAGCCTCCACACCCCTTCGCGATATCCACCGATTTGTGCGGTTTTGGCATCTGATCGAGAATCGATATCATGGGTACGCCCTTTTCTGGCCTACGATGGCCCAGGAACGACTTTCTCCGCCCGCGCCATACCTGACTACCCGAGCGAAACCGCCCCGAATGTCAGAGCCAGCAGCCACAGGAACGCCACAAGTCCCGCAATCGCAAGCGTTTCAGTGGCGACTCGTTTCAGGCGGCAAACCAGTGGATCCGCTCCCACCTGTCGCGCTTCTGCTCGCAACTGTGGCAATGGCCCGCCACGAGCAGCCCGTAGACGATCAAACTCAGGTTGGCCCCAACAAACAGGCCCAAGCCGAAACAAACTATCATCGCTGTCATTTTGTCCCCCTGCTACCGGCCCGGAGGATTGGCTATTCGAGTAAGCTGCCGGCTCTGCTTTGATGGAGGACGGGCGGGATGGCTCAAAGGTAGGCTCAGGCGTGTCTGACCCAGCTGGGTAGGCGCTCCGCCCAGGATCCTGGCCCCCCAGAGGCCATTCCTGCATTTGAGAGCCACCATCCCGATCCGTCCACAAGAACATGCGATTTCCTATGCCACGTCCTGAAACAAATCTGGAAACGCCTTCTGCACCTTCCACAGCGTCAGCTCCGTTGGTTCGCCTACCCCGCGCTCCCATGCCCTGACCGCATTGGGTGTCACGCCGATCGCGACGGCGAGTTGTTTCCGCGTCCACGAACGATCCTTGCGGATCTGCCTGATGCGCTGAGTGAAGTTTTTCGGGACGTAAGATTTGCTTTTCCTGCTTACCATGTCGGGCAGATTAAACCTGCTAAACAGGCTTGTCAAGCAAAAAGTGAAGGCAAAGCAAAATAAAATGTGCTATTATAACAAGCATGAAAAGGAAGATCGGAAAGCAATTAGGAGTCCGATTGAGCGATTCAGAGAGGAAGGCACTGGAATCCGTCGTCAGCGAAGCCGAATTGAAGACCTACGGTTTTGCGCCCGTGAGTGAGGTCGTGAAGGAACTGATGGGACTGAAGCCCTATAAACTCGTAAGCGAATCGCAACGCAAGCGACTGCTGAAGGATTAACCGGGCCGGTGGACTTCCTGGCGCCGGCCCGGCCGGGTGGCCGCTTTAACCTGTGCGAGGGAGGGAGGCCACCCTAAGAGCTTTCCGTCAGGCCTTCAATGCTTCAAGGACCGCCGCCAGCTTTCGGGCAGATGCATCCTCCTGCACCGGCTGCCCGGCCGTGTGCTGCGTGAGGATGTGAACCATCAGCTCCTCGAACTGCGAGACGGTCAACTGCGCGAGGCAAACCACCCCGGTCGGCAGTGCGGCAGGCTGATACCGTCCGAATGGCGTGCCGATCGTGGTAGCGGGATCCCGCGGCCGCATCACGATGGGCGGTACGGGGGGCGGCGGAACCGGCTCGACGATCCCATGCGCCCGGTTGTACTCACTGACGATCTCTGCAGGAGTCGGCATCCTGTTCTGGCTCCTGACATAGGCGGCCTGGATCGTGTCCCAGACAGTCAGCCATTCCGTCACCTGTTCCTTCGTCAACCCGGTTGCGGCTGCGACCAGTCCGGTGTCAGCCGGGAACAGGTATGGAGTGCCGTCTGCTTTCTGGCCCCCCCGGTACTTCAATGTGAATTCCTTAAACGTCATAACGGTTCCCTTCCTTTCGATTTCCACCTTTAACGATGGTGTCGTCTTCGCTGGCGTGAATAGCCACTCACGCAGGCCCATTGCATATTCCTCACGGTAAAAGGAACCGGGCCGGCAGGAGCAAATGACCGGCCCGGCCGGGCGGCATTGCTGGTCTGTGGAGGGGTGCCGCCCTAAATAAAGATCAGAGAGACCGGATGCGCCACAAGCCCCAGACGCTGACGCCGCAGCCCAAGGCCCAGCTGATGTAATCGCTGATAGCCTTGGCGACGGATTGGCCCTGGCTCACGTCGAAGGCTTCCCGGAGGGCTGTGCCGGCGAAGACACAGACGGCCACGAAGAGCAGCTGTGCACGGAATTCTGCGGGTAGCCACGGCCACTGCTTCTTTCGCTGGAGCCAGCGGAGAACGAAGAACGCCAGCATCATGACGCCGGCTGAACCGAAGAAGTGGATTACTGCTCTGCCTAGCGCATGCCACATATTGCCGCCTCCCTGGCGAAACTTTTCATGAATCCAGTCGCGTCCGGCCCCTCGTTAAATATCAGGTCTAAGATCGTCACGTCATGCCTGAATGGCCCAAATAGCTGCCGGTATTCGGGATAGCCAGAATAGTCCATGTAGGACAGCCGGATTGATGCCTCATCGAAGCGTGCCTCGTCGATGTAGTCCCGGGCGGACGGCCCTGACAGGTACTCGGACGCGCCCAGAGCCCGGCATATACCGACCAGCCTCTCGGTCGGATTGCCTGCCAGCGGGTACTTCCGGGACGAGGTTATCCTAGTATTGATCCCGAGGATCCCGCAGATCTCCGAGATGAATCTCCGGTTGATGGCGCTGAGCGATTCCTCGCTGGCCAGGTCGCCATAGAGATGCCGGAACAGGTCCTCGCAGTCCGGGAAGAAGGCCGCCCTGGCGTAATTGGCGACAAGCGAGCTCCAGTGCCTTTTCGCCCAGCGGGGATCGGATACCTTTGTCCCCTCGATCGTCTGAGCCAGGTGGTGGTGCACCGGGATGGTCACCCACTGCAGGCCGTCGGGCGTCTTGATCTTGTTCCGGTTCCGCCAGTCGTTCTTGGTATATTGGACCGTGTCGTAGATCACGAACTCGTCCACGGCCCCGATAATGTCGAAATAGCCCTTCCACGGTATGTAGTTCGACTGGAGGATAGCGACACGCTTGCCTACTCCAGGCACCCGAGCCGCTCCAGGGCTTCCAATGTGGGCGCGTCCGCCCCTTCCGGAACCGGTCGACGGACGCTCGCAGGCACTCCCATGGCGATCATTCCCGGCGGAATATCGCGGACCACCACGGCCCCTGCGCCGAGGATCGACCTTTCGCCGATCGTCACGCCCGGGGCGACCGTGACCCCCGCCCCGAGGAAGGCATGCCGGCCGATCCGCACATTGCCGGCTATCACGACGCCAGGCCCGAAGATGACGTTGTTGCCGACCTCCGCGTCATGCTCGATGATCACGCCCGAATAGAACCAGCACCACGATTCGATCTCGACGTTCTTGCCGATAATGCAGCCAGGGAACGCCACAAGATGGGATCCTATGCAGGCCCCCGGGCCGATTGAAAGGCTCGGATGGATGGCAGAAGCAAGCGGAACGCCCGCCAACATCAGGCGCGAGAGGAGTGAATAGCGGACGGCCGCTCCCTTCGACCCGGCGGCGATCATCACCAGTTCCCGATCGTGGATGCTCAATTTCATTCCTTCAGTGAAGTTGGCGACTATCGGCAGGCCGGCAGGACCCGATGTGCGGGCCGGGAAGGCGTCGTCGAAGAATTCAATCTGGTCGATCGGCTTGCCTGTCGATTCCAGGAGCCGGACGATGTGATCCGCCATCTCGCCAGCGCCGAAGATATACCGAGGCGCAGGGGAGTCGGGCGCATTCATCGGCTCACCACATATCCAGCTACTGCGGCGCCGGCGACGGCAATCCCAACGACGAGGCCCCACTTGACGGCGCGGCTCATGGCCTTGGATGGAGGAGGCTTCTTCAGGTCTTGGTAGGCCCTGGCATAGAAGTCGGCCCTCTCAGAGGCGAGCGCCAGGTCGCGCCTCGTGAGTCCGTGGGCCTCCTTCTCAAGGTCCAGTTGCTTGCGCAGTTCGCCAACCAGGGCGGCATTTTCGGCCTTCGCCTGCTTGATCTCGTCCAATAGGGCGAACACCTCCGACCGGCGGAATTCGAGCTCGTTGAGTTGCTTGAGCAGGAGCCTCCCGTCCTCCAGCGGCAGGACGAGGTCAATCAGGGGGCTGGGCCTGCTCTGAGAGTCGTCTTGACTGCTGGCGAATCTCGTCAGGGAGATCAGCAGCAGGAATATGATCGATTTCCTCATCCCGTTCTGTCCGTATTCGCGCCAGGTCGGCCAGTTTCGCTATCAATTGCCGTTCCAGCGCATCTATCTCACCCAGGATCCTGGACTCCGCGGCGGCCGACGCCTCCGTTTCTTTCTTGTTATCTGCCCGGAGAGCCGTCAGGTCCCTCTGGGCCAGTTTCTGATTGGCAAGGAGCTCCACCTCGAGCTCGCCATACATGTGAATCCGCTCCTTACGCTGGCCCTCAGCGATCTTCGAATCGCCGTAGATCTTGACCGCGATCATCAGGCCCGCGATCGCCGCGGCGCCGCCAACGATCTTCCACGCCCAGGTTGGCATTCCGGTGACGGCCGCGAGGAACGGAAGCATCGTCTCAGGCCCCCGGCATCTTGGATATGATCCACTTGACGAGATTCTTCGCGATGCTGGGCGCAGCGAGCTCCATCAGGCCCCCGAAGGCAAACGCTACGGCGATGTGCAGCGGCACGACCGCGATCCACTGGAATATGCCCTCGCGTTCCCGGAGGTCGATCAGGACGGCGCCCGCGCACCAGACGATCGAGACGGTCGTGAACCAGCTCGTGGTATTGTCGACGCTGTCCTCGAAGAACCATTCCGCTATCGCATCGCGGGCCGGACGGCCATGCTGCTTTTCTGTCCTGACGTAGCGAATGAATTTCCAACCGAGGGTCAGAAAGGCCCCCAGGAGATAAAACAACCACGCTGACTTATTGCTCATAGAGCCTCCTCAATCCGAGGATGCGTTGTACGGGAAACATTGTGATGTTCACGCTGTCGTCCTGGTTGCCGCCCAAGATGTAGATGTTCTGAAACTGCTCGGGCGGGTACTTGTCGAAACCGCCGTAGAACCCAACGTGGTTTGGAGAGGCGATCACGGTCTCGTCCGGATCATTGTCGGTCCGTGAGAGGATGGCGATATCGAAGCCAACAGTAAGATCCTTGCCGAAGACGGGCCGGCCCACGTTGAGCCAGCTGCGGGCGCGCAGATCCTTTGACCTCGGCAAGCGGAGCAGCCAGGCGATATAGTTCACGAAAGCCGAGCACCAGGCGACGGAGTCGTCCTCCGGCCATTTGTTGTCGAGCTGGAGCATGGCCATGATCTGAGGATTCCGGAGGGCCCCCGGGACTTCTCTCGCCCCGACAAATCGCTGCGCCAGGTCAAATGCCGTGATATTCATTTATTTTCCTTCCCCTCCCTTCAGACCGGACGCGACCTTCATGTCAATGCGGTTGAAGTGCTGCTGGCAGTCCGAAAGCCTGCGTTCACATCGTGAGTCGATATTGTCCAGGCGCCGGTACACTCCCAGAAATCCGTTGTTGACCGCCTCCTGCAGGGTGGATATCACGCGATCCTCCCGCCCTCTCACGATGTGTATTTCTGTGTCGGATGTATGTGCCGTGAACTCTTTGATGTTCTCGCCATGCTGATCCACCGTACTTCGCAGTCTTCCGGCACTATAGGCTCCGCGCGCGATCCATCCGATGACCGCGCCCGCAACAGTGCAGCCTCCATAGATGACTTCAGGATTCATTCGCTCTCCTCTATTCGCGCTGTCGCATGTTAGCCGGAACGTTTTCCCATCTTCATGAACTGACCACTTGTCGAATCCATTACCTGCTGTACGGACTTAACCCGGAGCTTGTCTGGGCGACCCGGAGGCGCAAAGATCTCCACCTTGAGTACATTCGAAGGACCGCTCTCCTGAACGACTGCAGGATTCGGCGTGCCATCGACCGATAGGCCCAGATTGTAAGCGGTCGCGAAAACGAACTTGATGCCGACAGCCATCTGGAGCGTTTGTTGAAGCGCAATCCCGGCGTCAGTGCAGACGCGATCGACCGGGAATGCGCCTGACGGCCAGGAAATAGGGTCAACCGCAGACGTGCAGAGCTTGTATTTCACAGGGTTATTCACCGGACCAGGCCCATCTGCGGACGCGTCCCACTGGTAAGGTACGGCAAGCGTCTGCGCCCAGGCGCAAGTGCTGATGGCGAGAAACATTGCAGTGATTAGAAATAGTCGTTTCATCGTTTCTCTTTTACATTCGCTGCTGTTGATCGAGCATTCTCGTGATCACCGGCCAGAATGTCCCTACACCGGCGGCAAAAGCCTCCCCGGCAGAACCCGTCCGCCCATTGACGCCCATACGGAATGGACCCACGTTTGGATCGCTCACGCCTTTCGTGGCATTAGTCACGGTGAGAGTCCTGGTCGGATTGGCCCATCCCCAGTTCGGTTCGGGACTGTCATCCCCCCACAGGGGCCAATAATCTTGCAGGTTTGCAATGTTGCGCCGGAATGGCTGTCCGCCCTTGAGCGCAGGCGAAACTCCCCAATCGGCGCCATAGGCATCAATGTCGTTCCAGATAGCCACATTGGCGACCTCTCCCGCCGCCGGGTATGAACCTGCATCATCGGCGTTCCCAACGTTCAACGCCAATGCACTCAGGTCCGAGTTTTGCAGTGCGTCCGTACTGTAAGCGTAAATCGCCTCAGCTCCGAGGGTTTGATTCCACACCCAACGGTCGATCGTGATTCCAACGTCCTTCACCCCAGTTGACTTCCATCTGATAAGGATTGAGGTCCAACATCCCGCGGTAAATAATTCCGCATCCTCGGTGACAACTCGACTGAAACTCTCTCCCTTGGCCCAGCCGCAATAGAGATTGTTTTGTCCCCCCACATAGAATTTGCTAATCTCAAAATAGTTTGGAGCGTCCCCCATTCTGAGAATGATGTGATGCTGGTTGTCTCCAGACGACCAGGTAGGACGAATCCATAGCAGCAACTCACCCGCTTGCGGGAAAGGGTAGCTTGTTACCCTTAGAACTTCGCCGGAAGCATCTACAAGGCGCGACATTCAACTACTCCCAAATCAGAGCGGGAATCCAGGTTGAGATCTGGCTCAAAGTCCAGCTGGAAGTCTCAAACGTGAGATCCATTGCGATCACTTCACCCGCAACGGCCGTGTCGGCATCGAGAGTGATCTTGGTTTCGATGTACTTATTTGAATCCGACACCCCCCAGGTCACGGTCGTAGTGCCTTCAGCCTGGAGAGTCGCATCGGTCGGAGCTTCGCCCATCGCGACCGACGCCCATTTGGGATTCACTTTTGCGACCAGTGAATTGACCGAACAAAGTCCGATCAATCTCAGCTTCAGGGTTCCGGATGGCAATACGGTCGGGAGGTGAAACCGAAGTCGCCAGATGGCGTCACCGTCAAGCGACGGCATGACCCGTAGGCCTTCATCATGTTTGCTCGTTCCAGTGGCGGCAACATGAAACCCAGGGAATACCTTCCCCGACGTCACAGGGAAGGCGCTGGTGGGGAAAATGGGGCCGGTGGCCATCAGTCATTTCCTTTCATGTTTAGGATCCCTTCTTCCAAAATGCGTCCCACTCATCGTCCGCCGCGTTGTAGATGGCGCCGAGTAGATCCCGCCCGGAGCTCTTGGATATGCTTTCTCCGTCCATCAGGCGGAATTTCGTGTCGAGCGTCGGGACCCCGGCACCGGTTATCATCCATAGAATCGTCTGCCCGCAATACAGCGTCCCGGCAGGATTCTTGAGTGTAAAGTTCGACGCGGAAGTAATACTGAACGTAGAACCAAGATCGGCGTTGGTATCGACCTCCAATGTTGCCGGGGAACCAACGGCAACTACACTTAGGATCGTGCAGGCCTGCGGATGGACCTCGGTCGGAGGATCGGGAGTGCCGGCCCCTCCAGGAATGAGCCGGGTACCGAGTCCATAGGGATTTCGGTTTGCCAGTGTGACGTAATAGGTCCCGTTCGGCATCGGCATGACCGGAGTTCTCCACACCGTTGCCTCGATATCCTGAGTGACCTGCGTGACTTGCCACTGATAATACGCCAGGTTGCTAGAACCTTCGTTCGGCCACCAGCAGTCGACAATCGCATAGTTGAACGTGCCGGTCCGCATGAATGGATTCGTCGAGGTGAAGGAGCGATCCGAAAGGGTGATTGTCGTTGCGGTCGCCGCGGTGATGACATTGCCGTCGAGATCGGAATCCGGGCTGGCGTCGTCCGTGTACATCAGGAATATCTTGCCGATCACCGAGGCCGCCGGCGGGGATGGCCGCGTCACATTGATCCGCTTGTTGCCCCGGACGACTTCGCAGGTTCCCTCCTCAAGCACGGTCGTCGGATGGCCCGTGCGCTCGGCGTCATACGGACCCTCGGCCGGGAGCGCGCTTGAGAACCATGCGGCGACAACGCTGATGTCTTTGTAGTTTAGAGTTTCCCTATTCCACTGGAGGGCTATGTAACCCGCAGGAATCTGCGGCTCGTCTTCGTGCGTCAGGATCTGCAGTCCCGTTGCGCCGGATGGGTTCCCCTCGCTCCCGACAAGTCCGCCCGTGATGATCCCGCCGTCCCATCTCGAAAATCCACTGTCAAACCAGACTCTCGCTTCGATCGCCGATAGAGGAACGGAGGCCGGAACTTCTATCGGATCGGAGACGAAGATCGCCGTAGTCGTGTCCCCATGCTCATCATTGTCCCAGTACCACCTTTCATAAAGGCCATGATTGGGTTCCGCGCCGAAATATCCCTCGATCGTCCACTCCCAAGGAGGTTTGACCGAAAGCAACCTGAGATCGCTTGTGACCGCAGTCCTGAAGCGCCCGCGGACGTCGAAGTTGTCTGCAGTAGCAATGTCGAACCCGCTCGTCAGGCCCTGGATCCTGTCTATCGTCCCCCAACTGCAATATTTCTCCTCCCAAACCCCTCCCCTGGGGTCGAATAGCAGGAGATCCCCTATGCGCGCGAAATCGAGCGGATCCTGCCCGCGCAGGCCGCCATGAATGTTCGTCCCCCTGGTGAATCGCGTGTTATTTTTTGACGGTACGTGGGCGATGTCCCCATAAGCACTGTCATTCTGATCGCCATAAAATACATTCGCGCTTTCGACGCTTGCAGTGTTATCTCCGACACTGCGCCAGAGTCCCGTGCGATTATCTTTGATCTGCGCGACCCAAGCCCAGATCTTGGCTCCGTTGACCTTGGGTCTACTCGCTCGGACGATCACGGCATGGCGACCGCTGGGATCGGCTATTACTTCTACCCACCAGTCGTCGGGCGGTCCGGTCGCCGCCTGTCCGCTCACGGCTTGGACATAATTCTCGACATATTGCGGCGTTTTATTGCCATCGGTCCAGACCGAATCTCCCGCGGAGGAAGTGAACTGGAAGGCATAGTACCAAGCTCCTTCCGCACCGCTTACGAAGTCGTACTGTGCGCCGTACTGGTTGGCGAAGAACGGAGTATCGACGACGATCATGCCTCCGGCGAGGTTGTCCTCCATGTCCCCACCCTCGACTATCGTTCTAAGATCCGCCGATTCTCCGGAGGCGAGAGGCTCCGCATAGTATCTGGCCCTGAATCTCGCCCCAGTGATGTTGCGGTTATACTTCCACGCCCTCGCGCCGCAGACGATCTGCAGGTCCGGATCCATGCCAGTAACATAAAGATCGTCCGGGACGCCGTCGGGGACGGTCCTGGCGGAGTAGGCCGTCCCGCTTGCCGGCCACGAATGCGTTACAATTGAACGGCAGTAGACCTGCACCTCGTGAACCCGGCCCTCATTGACCTTGTGATGGAGCGATTCGACGAAGAAATCGCCGTTGATCCCGAGTCCGAACGTGCCCAGATTCGCAGTGATATGAATCCGATCACTGACGTCTATGGCCTGCGCTTCGGCCAGGTGCGTAGCATTGTAATTCGCTTTGAGCGTGAATCGAAGTGCCGGCCGCGGGTTCTTATAGAGTGCGATAATGTGATTGCAATAAGCCTGTCCTTCAGCGAGTTGCGTCAGCCATTGCGATGGATTCGGTAATGCCCGCTTCCGGAACTTGGCCTGGCTGGTCGTGTCCTCCGCGCTCACCGTGAGTGGATCGCCCTCAACGATTGCCACACCATTGACGAAGAGCCGGATGAAGTATCCGGCCGATCCGCTCGAGTTTACAAAGGTGCAGCGCAGGGTGCGGCCCAGTTCCTGCCTCGACATCGTTACGAGGTTCGTCAGGTCGGTGCCATCGCCCGCTTCGGTCGTGTTGATCTCTACCGTCACGATCCCCCAGGTCTCCACGGCAAGGAGCTGCGAGGGGCTAGAGGGCGTGGGGAATTCGATGTCGATGACCTTTGTCTTGCCGTTCGCGAACGGAATCGGAGGGCCGCCCGTTCCGTTGCGGACGTCGCAGATCGTAGCCAGCGCTACGGTCTCGCTTTTATTGAATGTCCTTACCTTCGCCTCGATCGAATTGAAGATATCCAGCAGCGGGTCCTCCTGCTGCAGGTTCCAGGGCCGCAGGGTCCCGGTGCCGTAGGTCGAACGGGCCGTCGTGTGCGGAGCGGAAGCCCGATGCGCCCTGCTTTCGAACTGGATCTTACCGTCTTTGGTTTCACGCAGGAGCCCCGTTTCCTGGGCTTCAAGTTCACGCAAGAGATCCAAGACCCTGCCCTTGCGTGCCCAGAACCGGCTCATGGTGGAGAGGCCGGTATCGATATCACGATCCGCTGCCGGGTATCCTGCCGCATCGAGAATCAGATCAGCTGCAGCCCCCGTTGTGATATCGGTTTGCATCGGAATATCGATGTCGGCATCGGCGGATGCCTGCTGGAGAGATCCGTAGGCCTGAAGCGTGGCGGTCGAGACGGTGACGCGATCGCCTACCCTGGGGACGATCGAATCGAGCTTCCCCTGCCACATCGTGACTTCGGCGCCGGCTCCGATCTGCATCGTGATTCGCACCCAGATGCCGGGGAGTATCTTGCCGTAGATGTCGCTTAGGGTATTGTAGGAGGAGAAGAGCGAGGAGGAGTTGTCGAGGGTTATGCTGGCGCTGCCGGCCTTGGTCTGGCCGGGCGTTCCACTGTCGCTGCCGTAGGACCAGTCGGCCTTCAGGGCATAGGCCGAGATGTCATCGAAGGCGCCGAGGAATGGTTCGACGGGCGGACTCTGGCCGGGACCGTTGTCCCAATCGACATAGTAGCGATAGGTCCCAAGATCCATTTAGGTAGCGAACGCGGGAGAGCCGCGCCGCCGGAGTTCTATGACGGACTTCTCGACGATGGCCGGGAAGTCCGAGGCGTAGATCGAGCCATTGACGATAATGGTGTACTGGTCGCCCGGCACGGCCGCATTGCCTCCTGCGCCTTCTGTTCCGGTTGCCGACGAAGTGGCCGCCGCGGGCCCTCCAAGGCTTTCTGGCAATGGCTGACCCGGGTTCTGGATGACGAACAGGATCTTGTCCAGGTCGTCCACGATGGCCTGGCCGATGTCGTCTATCTTGCCTTGGATGCCTTCGGATACCGCGCCGAGGTAGGCGAGCACCGTCTGCCGTTCGGTCTTGTACTGGGCGTCCATGGCGGCCTTAGTCGAACTGAGAAGCGAAGGCGTTATGGTATTGAATCCCTTACCATAATTCTCGAGGGCCGTCATTCCCTGCGAACCGCCGAATTGCCAGAGCCCCTGCTCCAGGACCCCGCCCTTGGGCAAGACCCCGGTCTGCTCGAACTGCGCCGTGGCCGGCTCCCATCCCTTCTGGAACGTCATCAGGTCGGCCATCTTGACGAGCTTGGATGGGTCAAGTCCCATCGCCGCCAGGTCTCCCCAGCCCGTTGCGCCAAATCCCTCGCCGCCAAGGATCCTGTCGATTATTCCCTGCTCCGGGAGGATAGAATCCAGCCCTTCGACCAGGCTACTGATGCCGGCCAGGTTCGCCCTGAGTCCGGGCAGGTCGGCCGCGCTCTGCCAAGTGGACAGATCCCCGCCGTATTTGAGGATCATGTCAGACAGCTCGGGCAGGATCTCCCCGGTATCCCAGAAGACCTGGTACATATCCTTCGCGGAAGGCAGACTGGCTGTGATGGCATCTCTGAGGCCTTGGAAGCCCACAGTTAGGTCATTGACGGCATCCGCAGTTGTCGATGCGGCGACACCGGCAGCGGCCAGCAGGGCCGTCAGGTCTGGCATCGCGGCGGTCAAGGCCTTGCTGTTTTTGAAGGCGGCCTGCCATGCGTCGTTGAATGGTTGCCAGTTGCCGGTGTCGATCCCCTGCTCGACCACCGTGCGGAAATTGAGGTAACCACTTGCGGCAATCTTTGTATCGACCGTGACCTTCTCAAGACTCTTCAGGAAAGATTCGAGCTTGCCTTGCGATTCCGCAGCCGGAACGGCGATTTGACTTATGAACAGAGGGGACGTGAGCAGGTCCTTGCGGATCGGGAATGCCTGTTTTTCAGTCAGTCCGACACCTGTGAAGAATGCCTTGATAGCTTTCTCGCCGATGTTGATTCCGCCGAGGTCTCTGACCGCCTCCTTCGCTCCTGCCTCAAAGGCATCTTTGTGCATAACCTTTGCGATTATGGCGCCGACAATAGCTGTTCCAAGTATTGCCCAGCCGACAGGACCGAGGAAGGCATTTACTGCCGTGAAAACACTCCCCAGGCTACCGAATATTCCACCACCTGCCGCTCCTCCTGCGCCAGCCAGAGAACCAGTCCCGGCTCCGGCGAGCGGAATGCCGTAGGCGCCAGCCCCCATCGCAGCTGCTGATGCCGCGGAAACTCCCCCGGTGAACAGTGGAACGGTTCCCATTGTGCCTGCAAGTCCAATACCTCCAAGCATTCCAGCATTCGCTAGAGGGATGCCGACCGTCCCCGCCCCCATCGCTCCCGCTTGGCCGATGGTTGAGATTGCCCCGCCTCCGCCTCCACCGCCAATCCCTTTCAAGAGTCCACTGATAAGGGAATTGAGAATCCCGCCTCCGCCCCCGCCTGAAGACCCGCTCATGCTGAAGAGACTATCCGTGATTTTTGATAGCCAGTTCTGTAACGGTTTGAATAGTTGCTCAATGAACATTCGCAGAATGCCCTTGGCGGTATCCATGAAGATCGCTTTCAGCTTCTCGCCGAAGTTCTGCCCGGAAACAATGATGTCAGCGA
>Ga0315291_10004595_pt1 | contig 17530 bp, 13 predicted proteins | sample YL17G12_20_MG_FD_203070 | JGI IMG/M metagenome (GOLD analysis project Ga0315291, IMG submission 203070) | Sediment microbial communities from Yellowstone Lake, YNP, Wyoming, USA - YL17G12_20 | ecosystem: Environmental > Aquatic > Freshwater > Lake > Sediment | place: USA: Wyoming | collected...
CCAGAATCAGGGCTCGCCTTGTCCGGCCGGTTGTACGACCGAAAGTGGCTATTCCTGTTCAAATGGTGGGCCCTGCTGTAATTGCCCCAGTATACCTACCAATACTCCAACTCCGACGGCGACTCCCTCCCCGACCCCGACCAATACCCCCACTCCCACCCCCACTCTTGCTTGTCCGGCCCTGACAGTGGAGGCAAAGATTTCTGTTACCAACGCCTGTTACTACTCCCTTACTTGGACTGATGCCGGGGCGGAGACGGGTTATGATATTTTGCGGGATAATGTCCATGCCACCTATCGGACCGTTCAGGACTGGACGGATTCCAACGGCGGCAGTTACTTTCCCCGGGGAGCGACTCATACTTACGATGTCCAACCATATTATATCCAAGCAAACCCGGTCAATTGCCAGCAGAATGTGGGAGTAGTCTGCCCAACCTTGACACCCATGCCCACGGCAACACCCACTCCCACGGCCACGCCGACTCCCACCCCAGCGATTGTTTGTCCGGCGGTGCCGGTGGGGTAACTGATGTTGCCTTTACCGTCAACGGCCAGACTAAATTCAAAAAGACTTTGACTTGGAATAATGTGGACAACGAAGAGGGCTACAAGATTTACCGCTGTTGGGGGGTAAGCTGTACCATTCCCCCGGATACCGGTTATGTCACCTATACTGACAACTACGACGGAGTGGGCTTTGACCCCGGGACGGATTGGAATTTTGAAGTCCGGCCCTTCAGAACCGGCTATCCGGTTTTCAACTGCGGTGAAACCTATAATGGCTTTCCAACCTTAACCCCCACGCCAACGGCGACCAGTACGCCAACTCCTTCCTTGGTTAAACCAAGCTGTTCGGATGTTTCCTGCAATTACGATTTTGCCGGCAATAATACCACCTTGGCCAAACTGCGCAACTCCTGCTGGTACAATCCGGGAACCTGGAGCGAATTTTCTGTTATACACAGCCTGCCGGGCAATACCACCGGCACAAAAATTTGTTCCAAAACTGGTCCGGGCGAGGGCAATTGGACTTTTTACGGCCAGTTGAACGCCTATTATGATTTAGACGGCAGCAACACTTTGAATACCGGCGAACCGCGGGAAATTTGCAGTGGGACTGACGGTACTTGCCCGGCTTGTTTAGTTTCGGGTTGCTGTGTTGACCGCACGCCGCCGCCTTCGCCGAGTTCGAACGTTTCCGCCGGTGTTATTTGCCCTTCGGCTTCGGTGACAATAAATTGGAGCGCGGTGACCGACCCGTTGCCTTCCTGCGGGGGATTGGAATACCGCTATTCGGCGAAAGTCGGGGGAGTGGAGAAGGCCAGTGGGACAACGGGCCTGCAGGTCATGCTTGCAGCGCGGCTTGTCTTCCCCAGAGAAGCCGTCGGGCTACAAGCGCCGACCTACGGCCAAAGGCTATGGGCCAACTGCGAAATTCCTGTCCTCGGTCAAATCGGTCTGGAATTCGCTCACCTTGCCGCCCGCGCCTTTGATGACCACGCGGAGCGGGATGCCCCACGTGCCGGATTGCTTCTGGACGTACAGGCGGTATTGGCCGTTGCTGATCACCACAGCAGGCAATCGGTAGCGGAAGGCCACCTCGCGGGTTTCGCCCGGCTTGAGAACCATCAGCCCATCCCAGACGGCGCGGCCCACTTCGGGTTCGGCCAGGTCGCCATCCTCCAGCCCCTCGCGGCTCATGAGTTCTGCCCCAGAGGGCGCGAAGACGCGGATGTAGTCCCAGTAGCACCGGTCCATCATGTTCTGGTACGTGTCGCCGTAGCGGGATTCGTGGACGCACTCGTCCAGGCGGACTTTGGAGCTGTGGGTGTAGCGGATTTGGAGGAGGGCGGTGGGCGGAGTGTTCGCCAGGTTCACGGTGTACGTGAGCGCCTGCTGCACCACGGGGTTGACCTTGTTGAAGCCCACGTTGCTGTCCACGACGAACAGGGTGTCGCTGTCTGTCGGAACAACCATCGCGCCGTCCCATTTCTGGCGGCGGAGGACATCCTGGGCGGGGGGCAGGTATAGGAGAACGTGCCGCTCGTTGAGCAGGCGAAACGCGGCGCGGGCGACCTCCACCGTATCCAGTTTGGCGGTGTCCTTCAGAAGGCGGTCCATCACTGCTTTCGCCAGCACGCCCATAAACTTCTTGCGCTGTCCCCACCAGTTGGGGTCTTCGCTGGTGATGGAGGGAGCGCCCACGGGCGAGGCCCAATAGTGCTGGATGCGCTCCATCAAGTTGTCGGCGGTGATGGTGTCTTTGTAGTCCTTCAGGCTCACCGGCTCTGCGGCGTCCACCAGCAATTGCAGGGCGGGGGTGTCAAAGGCAATGACGCCATCCGCTTTCTTCCCCGTATCCTGCTCGTAGAGTTCCCAAGCCTTCTGCGCCGACGTGGGGAAATCGGCCCACCAGTTGGCGTCGCGCAAGAGGAGAATCTGCGCCCACATGTGGGTTTCCAGCGCGATGGGCGGGATGGGGTGAGGCTTGGTCAAGTCCATGATGGTATAACTGTCGCCCAGGGTCAGGCTCTTGATTTGCCCCTTGTCCACCTGCAAGATACCGACGGCGGAGATGAACCCGCCGGTGGCGCGGATTTCATCGCTGTTCTGCGCCAGAATCAGATACCGTTTCGGCCCGTCTGCGCCCAGCAGGTGGGGCAGAAGACGCAGCGCGTCGGGAGTGGCTGCGAGTGCGCGCAGGGCCTCGTCGGCCAGCGGAGCGTACCTCGCCAGCCGGGGCGATAGTCGCGTTGCGTCCACCCTGTCCCATGCGACGGCGGCCCGTCCGAAGGCTTCTTCGGCCTGGGTCAGCGCATCAGATTGCGCAGGGATCGCGCTGGAAAGCGAAGCGAGCGCCTTGCCCGCGCCCTGGGGGAGGTCGGCCAGGGCGGGCTTGCAGGCCTGGAGCAGGGCTGCGCCACCGTCCAGCAGGGCCTGCCCCGCGTCGGCCAGATGAGGTAGCGCGGCCAGGTCTCCCCCGACGCCCGGCAGCCAGCCGAAGGCGGGCGCGATGTCCAGTGCGAATCGCCAGTCGCGGCGGGCGGATGCGGCCAGCGTTCTCGCGGCATCCAGGTGCGTCTGCGCCTCGTCCACCGCGCCGGCGCGGGACAGGGCCTGGATGCCGCCTTTCTGCAGCCCTTTCCAGTACGCGGCTTCAACTTTTGCCTGGCGCACCAGACCCGGCAGGCGGAGGAGGCGCGGCCCGAAGAAGGCAAGAAAGGCGACCGCAAGAGCGGCCACAATCCACAGAACAGGTCTCTGATACCAGCGGCGCGGGGTGGTAGTCTCGGTCATTTTGTTTGCACCTTGAAGAGGGGGCCGGCAGGCTGGAGTCCGAACGCGCGCTCCACGGCAGCGTCTCGCGCCGTCAGGAAGATGGGCCGGCGGCTCCTGTTGGCTGTGATGAATTCGGTAATGAACCTTTCTTGCGAGAGCGACTGGGACGGAAGCGCTAGGTCAGGGTTGCGCGTCTGTACCTGCGCCCGGTACCAATCATATTGCAGAAGGGGCAGCGAAATCACCTCGCCGCGGTACGCGCCGGGGAGCGTCCGGCGGGCGTACCACAGGGCGAAGGTTTGGCGGTCGCCGTCGGCCAATACCACGGCATCGGCGGGCAGGACGGCGAGCGATTGCTCCACGTAGGCCTGGGCCTCTTGGTCGCGGCTCAAATCTGACGCAGCCCAGTTCATCCCCAGCGATGCCAGCGGGAGCGCGGCCAGAATGATCGCCGCCACCACGTCATTGTGAGGAGCGGAGCGACGAAGCAATCCCGCCAGCCGCTGCCCCGCATCAGCCAGCCCCCAGGCGATCCAGACGGCGAAGACGGCGAGCGCGGGCAACAGGTACACGTAAGAGTCGGTGGTATTGTAGCCGAGGGCGTACAGCGTGACAAGGGTGAAGACCCCGAGCAGTCCCCAGGACAGTTTCTTGTCCCGCTCGTGCAACATGAGCGCGCCCCAAAGCCCCAGCGCCACGCCCCAGACCTTGAACTGAGATAGGAGCAGCCCGGCCCACGCGCTCAGTCGGGAGAGCCACTCGGCCAGGGGCAGGCCGAGGACAAAGTGGCGGTATGGCGCGGCGGAGACAACCCACCACAAGCCCGGCAGGGTTTGGGGATTGCCCCAGTTGATTGGCGGTGAGGCGGCTGCGCGGATGGGCAAGTAGACATAAAAACATAATCCCAGCAGGGGCAGCCCAACGGCCTCGGCCCAGCGGCGGGCAGTGAGACGGGCGCGCTGTTCCCATGCCCACAGCGCGGCGGGGAGCAGGCACGCGGCGATGAGCGGGTGGTGCGCTATGCCCAGACCGAACAAGAGCCAGGCCAGCCGCCAGGCACGGGGTTCGCCCGTTTGCCGCCACCACAGGAGGCACGCCAAGAATCCAACTGTCAACAGCGCGTTCAGCGCATAGACCTCGGCGATGACGGCCTGACCCCACGGAATCGGCGCAAAGGCCCATAGCAGAGAGGCTGCCAGGGCGATCATGTAGGGTCGAAGTATTGGGCGACGACGACTATGTTGTGACGGCAACTCACCACCCCAATGCTTCGCCCCTACCAGCAGGCACAGGCGGTAGAGCGCCCACGCCGCCCCGGCTCCGGCCACAGCCGAAAGCAGCGCAATCCGGTGCGCGGGCACGCCCCACGGAATCCACAGGAAGACGCGCGCCAGCAGCGTGTAGAGCGGGTAGCCGGGCGGGTGGGGGATGCCCAGGGTTCGCGCCGCCGCGATCAGGTCGCCGCCGTCGGCTCCATCATGCGCCCAAGTCAGGCCAGGCGGCAAGGTGAGCAGGTAAACGGCCAGGGGCAGGAGGAAGGCCAGCGCGTCGCCGAGCCGTCCCAAGTCATTGCGAGGAGCGGAGCGACGAAGCAATCTCTCTTGGGAAGAATGGGTGTCTTCGCGAGAGAGATTGCTTCGCTTCGCTCGCAATGACAGACCGCTCTTCTGGCCGAACGCTTCGCCCTTGCCCCGTGGTGACATCTTTCGCTTCATGGGCGCGCGGACCTCCCCAAGAACTTCCGAGGAAGAAACCAGAGGAGGCCGAGAGCGAACCCTGCGCCCAGACCGACCGTCCGTGCCCACAGGAGCGCAGGCGAGATCAGCGCAACAGCGATGTTCTTGCGCGCGGCGCGCCATGCGAAGGGCAACATGGTGACAGTGAGAGCCACCGCGGCCCCTGCGGGGAACCAAAATGAAATTGCGCCGAACAGCGCCGGGATGCAGAGGGCCAGAGTTGCATATGTAAGGAGCAACTGCGCTCGCTGTGAGGGCGGCGTGTGGGTATCGCGGGCCAGTTTGTTGGGATGGGTCAGGATGACGGCGGCCTTCCAGTAGCCGGTGCCGAACTTCTTTCGGATGTAGGCCGGGAGAGAGGTGGGGTGCTGGTGGTACACGGCGGCCTCGGGCGCGAAGACCAACCGCAGCCCCCGGTTCGCCAGGCGGAAGGAGAGTTCCTGATCCTCATCCCATTGCATCGTCGGGTCAAACCCCCCGTGCTCCAGGAACACATCCCGGCGGTAGGCCGCCGAATAGGTATCCACGAAGTCAATGTCCTGCAAAGGCTGCAAGGGGCGGTACTTGTCTTCGTACTCCAGTTGCACAAAACGGGCGACGAGGCTGCGCTGTCGTGTGCGGTAGACGCCGCGCGCTCCAGCCACAGACGGGTCGGCGAAGGGCGCTGCCATTTGGGTGACCCAATCTGGCGCGGGCACGCAGTCGGCGTCGGTGAACAGGAGCAGCGGCCCGCGGGCGGTTTTCGCGCCGTGGTTGCGGGCGGCGGCGCGGCCTGTGTGGGGAATCCGCTCGGCGCGTGCGCCCAGTCGTTCGGCGACGTTAGAGGTGTCATCCGACGAGCCGTCATCCACGACGATGACCTCAAAACCGGGATGGGGCTGCGTTTGACCCCGCAACGCGTCCAAGCATGCGGGCAGCACCCCCGCGGCGTTGAGCGCGGGGACGATGACCGAAGCAACAGGTGGGTTGTCCTGCGACATGCGGCTCACCTCTTCGGGGCCATTATAGCACGGGTGTGGGACAAATTGGCAATTTGCCCTACGGACATACGGTGCACCACAGAGATCACAGAGACCACAGAGGCACCAAAGAAACCACAAAGACACCAAGGCACCAAGGAACAGAGGTTCAGCCTTGTGTTTTTGCTGTCTTTGTGACTTGGTGGTGTCTTTTCCGTTTCTCTCTGTGCTCTCTGTGGGCTCTGTGGTGAAATGTGGGCAATCGGCAGGCAACGCGCATTGTTTAGAATGGACTGAGGTGCTATAATAGTTTCGCGGAGGGACTGAATGTCGCCCTCCCGCAGGGTCCGAACCTCCTGGTGGGGTAACCACACAGCCAGTCATTCTGAGCGGAGCGAAGAATCTCGTTCTCGCGAACACGAGACTCTTCGCTACGCTCAGAGTGACAAGGGGACTGAGCAGTTAAGGGGAGAGAACTATGAAGGATAGGCTCATCCGGTTTCTCAAGTCCGTGCGGGGGCTATTTCGGGGCTACCTCCAGCGCGTGCTGCTCATCGCGTTCTTCCTTGTCGCGTTTGTGCCTGTGGTGTTCGGCGCTCTGGCCATCTCCAAAGTGATCCAGGATTACCTTACCCAGGCCCAGAGCGAGCGGGTGAATCGGGACATGCGCCTGGCCCAGGCCTTCTACGAGGACGCTCTCCGGCAGGTTGCTGCTGTCTCCTTCAGCCTGGCGCTGGACAATGAGCTCCCAGAGTATCTGTCGCCGGTCAATGCCGGTAAGGATGCGACCATGGAAAAGGTGGACCAGATGATCCTCCACCGCATCGTGAGCAACGAGTTGGAGGGAAGCCAGTTCATCGGCCTGTTCCGCCCGGATGGGAGCCTGCTCGCGGGCAGGGTGCTGTTTGAATACGGCGTGCACAGGCCCGTGCGCAAGGAGATGAACTGGGGAGACCTGCCCATCGTGGCCCGCGCCCTGGAAACTAACTCGCTCACCTATGGCACCGAGGTAATTCCCGACACCTATCTGGAGCCTATCGGCTTGGGAGATCAAGCGCGAATCCCCTTGATAGACACCCCGCGCGCGGCCCCAGAGTTGTTTGACCCGAGAGAGGGTCACGCGGGACTAGCCGTCACCGCGGTGGCCCCGACGTATGACTCAGACAAAGCGCTGCTTGGATTCGTGGTCGTCTTCCAACTGTTCAACAAGGACTTCACGCTCGTGGATAGAGTGAAGAAGACGGCGGGCGTGGACACTTCCACCATCTTCCTGGGAGACTGGCGCGTTTCCACCAATGTGCTCACGGAAAGCGGGGAGCGTGCCATCGGCACGCGGCTGTCCAAAGAGGTGGCCGACGTGGTGCTTTATGGCGGGCAGGAGTATACGGGCCGCGCATTTGTGGTGAAGGAGAACTTTATCACGCGCTACTCGCCGCTTCGCGACCATGCGGGCCGAATCGCGGGCATTCTGTACGTAGGCACCCGCGAGGCCGGTTTCATCTCGCTGGTGCACAACTTCAACCGCCGCGTGGTGCTGATTGCGCTGGTCAGCATCCTTATCGCTGTGGTCCTGTCACTGCCAGTGGCCCGTTCCATCACACGGCCTATCAGCCTGCTGGTGCGGGCGAGCGCCCAGGTGGCGCGGGGCGACATGTCTGTGCGGGTTCCGGAGCGAGGGCGAGGGGAATTGCGGCAGGTGTCCGAAGCGTTCAACCGCATGGTCGCTGAACTGCAAACCACGCAGGATGAACTGGTGCACGCCAAGAATCTGGCGTCCGTCGGCCAGCTGGCGGCGGGCGTGGCCCACGAGATCAACAACCCCCTGGGAACCATCATGCTCTATTCCGATATTCTCTTGAAGGAAACCCCGCCCACGCCCGCGTATCAGGACGACTTGCAGACCATTTCGCGGGAAGCGGCGCGGTGCAAGGGAATCGTCACGGCGCTCCTCAACTTCGCGCGGCAGAACCGGGTCATGACCCAGGAGACGGACGTTAACGCTTTGCTGAACGGACTGGCTTCCGAGTTGGAGAAACTGCCCTTGTACGAGAAAGTGCTCGTTGTGCGGCAGTTCGCGCCAGACATGCCGATCATCCAGGCGGATCCGGCGCAACTGCGCCAGATATTCGTCAATCTGATGAACAACGCTGCTGAAGCCATGCCGGGCGGCGGGACGCTGACCCTCGCCACCCGCCTGGACCCGCTGGGCGACCGCGTGAGCATCATGGTGGGGGATACTGGCGTGGGCATCCCGCCCGAAAACATACCCAAACTGTTTGCGCCCTTCTTCACCACCAAACCCATCGGCAAGGGCACGGGCCTGGGGCTGGCTATTACGTATGGCATCGTCAAGATGCACCGGGGCCAAGTCACCGTTCAGAGCGAGGTGGGAAAGGGAAGCCGATTCACGGTGACGCTGCCCGTCCGCGCCCCGCAAGCGCTCGCCGCAGGAGAGCCAACAGGCGGGCTTATTCAGTAATCGCACAGCGAACATCAGGAGGCAGACATCATGTCGGACATCCTAGCCCGCATACTGGTTATTGACGACGAACTGGGGATCCGCGAAGGCTGCCGCCGGGTGCTGACTCCCCTGGGCTTCAGCGTGGAGGCGGCGGAAAATGGGCAGGAGGGCCTGCGCAAGGTGCGGGAATGGAACCCGGACCTGGTGCTGCTAGACGTGATGATGCCCGACATCACAGGCATTGACCTGCTCGTCCCCATTCACCAGCATGACCCCGACATCGTCTGCATCATCATCACCGGCTACGCCACAGTGGAACTGGCCGTGCAGGCCGTGAAGCGCGGCGCGTATGACTTCATCTCCAAGCCATTCTCCGCCGACAATCTAGTTCTGGCCGTGAACCAGGGCGTGGAGCGCAGGCGGCTGACGCTAGAGAGCCAGCGCGTACAGGCATTGGAGGCCGAGGCAGAGGAATTGACCAAGGCGAAAGAGGAACTGGAGCGCCTGGACAAGATGAAGAGCGCCTTCATGCTCACCGTGGCCCACGAACTCCGCGCGCCGGTGGCCGCCATCCAGGGTTACCTGCGGCTGATTCTGGATGGATATGCGGACCCTACTAAACAACACGAGATGCTTGCGCGCTCCGACCAACGTGCGAGCGAACTGCTGGCGCTGATTGAAGATCTCCTGTCACTGGCACGGGTGAAGGACGCCGCGCCGATGGACAAGCGCGCTCTGGTGCCCGTGCGCCCGGTGCTGGACGAGGTTGTAGAATTGCTGAAGGTGGAGGCGCAGAAGAAGAGTATCGCGCTTACTGTGCAGGCGGATGGCGAACCGGTGGTCTTCGCCAACCGCGACCACGTGCGCCAGATCTGGACCAACCTCATCAGCAACGCCATCCGGTACACGCCCAACGGCGGCAAGGCGATGGTGTCCATGAACATGCGCGATCAGGCGGTAGCTGGCGCGGTGGAGGATACCGGCATCGGGATCTCGCCCGAAGACTTGCCGAAGCTATTTGACGAGTTCTTCCGCACTCCTAAGGCGAAGGAAATGGTCACAGGCGGCACGGGGCTGGGATTGGCTATCGTCAAGAGGATTGTGGAGACCTATGGGGGAACCATCCGCGCGGAATCGGAGGTGGGCAAGGGGTCGCGGTTTGAGTTCACACTGCCGCTGGCGGAGGAAGGCGCGGACCGCCAATAGTGTCTCGCCTCTATCCTGCGTTTTCCAGCCGCTGCAACAGGTCTTGCGTTTCAAAAGGCTTCTGCAGCCACCCGGCAATCCCTAGTTGGGTGGCTTTCTGTTGGATGTCGCCTATCTGCCCGTCCAGCGCCGAGGCGATGAGGACTTTCGCCTGCGAGCCAGCCGGATGGCGGCGAATCTGCCAGAGGGTATCCAGACCGTCCATCGTGTAGGCCATCCGCATATCCAGGATGACCCAGTCGGCGGGGAAGGCAGTGAGGGAAACAAGGGCTTCCTTGCCATTGGCGCAGACGAGCACCTCGTGTCCGGCGGCCTGGAGCACCAGCGTCAGTTGGTCGGCAAAGTCGCGGTCGTCGTCTGCGATTAAAATCCGCGCCATTGGGGATTCTCCGTATGTGTGTCTCCTGTTATTCGCGGATCCCTACCGCCGCTTGAGCAGGCGTCTCACCTCGTCTATGAGCCTGGTGGGGCTGACAGGCTTGGTCAGCAACTGGTCAATCGACAGGTCTTCGGTCGGGAAGAGCGCCGCGTGCTCGGAATTCGGGATGGAGGTGATCATCAGGATAGGCACATCGGCGATTTCCTTGTCCTGCCGAATGTCCCTGGTCGCATCCACTCCGTCCAGAACGCCCCGCATCATCACATCCATGATGATCAGGTCTGGCTTGAGCGCCCTGGCCCGCGCCAGCGCGTCCTCCGCCGTGCTCGCGCTCACCACGTCCATCCGCTCGGTTTTGAGCACTTGCCGCACGATCTCCACAAAGTCGGGGTCATCGTCCACGACCAGAATGCGAGGCGGTCCGGCCTCCGGCAAGACCCAGTGGCCCGGCTCCTTGAACGTCTCCAGCACGTGAAGCGTGGATACGCTGAGGATGCCGGGGATTGCGCTGACCTTCTCAGTCAGGAACCGCGTAAGCGCCGCTGTATCCTTGAACAATGCCTCGGCCACGAGGTCGTGTTCGCCGGTCAAGAAATGGATGCAGGTGACTTCCTCCATGCCCGCCAGGGCGCGGCCCACCCGTTCTACCTGCCCCACCTCTGTTCTGAAGAGCATGACGGTGTGCGTTTCAAGGCCCACGCGCTTGGCGGCCACATTCGCGGAGAAGGAAAGGATGCCTTCCTCCGTGAGCCGCTCTAGCCGTTTGCGGATGGTGGCTTCGGCCACGCCCAGGGTGCGGGCGATATCCACGTTGCTGGCGCGCCCATCTGCCTGCAGGCGGCGGATGATTTCTTGATCCAGATCGTCAACTTGATACACGAGCATCTCCTCATGTAGGGGCGAAGCATTCCCCGTAGACCGGCTGCCATCAGAGAAGTCCCCATCGCAGTCCACTCCGTTTGCAGAACGGCATACAGGGAATGCTTCGCCCCCCACGCTTCACAGCAGGGCCAACCAGCGATCCACGCAGGCCAATGTCAAGATAATTCCGAGATAGGGATAGGCAGAAAGTTTATACATCTTCCAGGCCGCCTCCGTCATCCCTGTCTCGAGCAGCCGCGCGCTGTTCAGAATCAACGCGGCATTCAGAAGGAGCGCCCCGGCGAAGTAAACCCAGCCCAGGTCGCTGAAAAGCGGCAGGGCAAGAGTCTCCAGTGTCAGCGCGACCGCCAGCGCGAATAGCATTGCCACATTCTGCCTGGGGCCGATGGTCAGCGGGAAGATGTGCACCCCGGCCTGGAGATAGTCGCTCCGATAGGCTTCCATCAGGCTCCAGACGTGAATGGGCGTCCAGATGAAGATGAGGCCGCACAGTCCCCACATCAGCGGCTCCGGCTTCGGGTTCACGCCCAGCCAGCCGATTAGAAACGGCGCGCAACTGGCGAACTCGCCCAGGGGAACGTGGGTGATGGAACGCTTGCGCACGATGACGGAGGCAAAAACGCCAATGAGTCCAGCCGCGAAGGCCCACGGGTTGAGCGCCCACGCGATGACCAGCCCCACCACTACCAGTGATACCGCCAGGGGCAGCATCTTTTCGGGGGGCCAGATGCGGCGGCTGGGGATAGGGCGGCGACGGGTGCGCTGCATCCGCCCGTCCATATCGCGGTCCAGGTAGTTGGTGAGGCCATTCGCGCCCGCGCTGCCCACTGTGACCGCCAGGGTCGTCCAGAGCAGGCGGCCGGCGGGCGGCGCTCCGCCTCCGGCCAGGATGGCGGTCGCAAGCCCAGCGAAGCCCAGCAGGAGCGTCTCGCGGGGCTTGAGCACCTCCGCGTAGGCTCGCAGGGTGGAGCGTATGTTGGATGGTTGCAAGGGAATTGCGCTGTCCGTTTGCACGAATGAGCCTCGGATGGAATAGGACGAAGCATTCGGCCTAGCGAACTTGACCCAGTCACGGCATTGCAGGCCGAATGTCTCGCCCTCACACTCAAGCCTTGCGGCTATATCCGCGCTCTTCCGCCACGAGATCCAGCCCGACCGTGAGCAGGTTCTCAACCGCGGGATTGATCTGGCGCGGTATCTCGCGCAAGTCTATCGTTTTTAGGTAATTCTTGCAAGTTTGACACACGTACAAACGATAGCCTTTGGTGTCTGTGGTGTGGTAGGTGAGTGAGGTGTCGTCGGAACAGAACGCACATGCCACGCGGCGGAAGGGCCAGCAGGTGTGGCAGCGCCCGCAGAACAGGAACCGTGCCCCGATGGAGGGTTCCAGCAGCGCCAGCGCGGGCGCGCTCCCGCAGAAAGGACAGGTCTCTCGCCGCCACTGTTCCAGGTCAAGGCGAGGCACGATCTGCGCTGCGAGAGGCCGCATGGCTGCTTGCACAGATAACTCTACCGCTGCGGCGGTCAGGCCCTCGTCGCCTTGCAGCAGCGGCTTCCGGCCCTCCAAGGCACTGCGGGCGAGCGTGAGGAGAGCCCTGGAGTCTGATTCAAGGGTTTCGCCGGCCCAATCGGAGCGGTGTCTTCGCAGGACATCGGCCATTTGCCGAACCAGTGCAGCGGAATGATCTGGAGCCAGCGCAAGATCCTCAAAGCGAAGCCAGGGAGTGCCTTCTGCAAAGGCGCGGACACTGTCGTCGGCGAGGGGGAGAGGCCCCGCGGCGCTCTCCCCCTCCTCCTCAGCCAGGGCTTGTACAGATAGAATCTCTTCGTGAAAGGCCAGAAAGTCGGCCAGGTGCGGGTGGTCTTTGCGAGCCTCCCGCAGCGCGTGGAGCGTCTCTGTGGTGGTGTAGTGAGAGCGAATCGGATGCTCCACGGTGGCGCTCTCCTACTCGGCCTTGCTGTGCGCAGCGGCTTCTGCCGCTTTGCGCTCTTCGTACATTTTCTTGGCGCGCTCTTCGCCGTAGTACCACTTGGCGTGGTGCTCGCGGGCATAGGACTCGGAGATGACGCCGTAGCGCATGCTGACCAGCGACTGCCACATCAGCGGGTGCGCCACCGCCAGGTAGAAGTGGATGATGAACATGTTGACGGTGGCGAACATCGTCAGGTCGTGGAGGATGACCGCAGCGCGGAAGACATCCACCGGTAGCACGCCCTTGCCGAACCACATCAGCGCGCCCGTGATGACGAAAAGGACAGTTCCTGCCACCAGGATCAGGCCATTCATCTTCTCGCCCGTGTTCCAGCGGCCCTGCGGCGGCATGTCTACGTGCTTTCCCAGCAGGTAGTAGGGGATGGCGTTCTTCAGCCAGCCGATGTCATCGCGCCCGAAGCGGATTTCCTTCAAGGTCATGAGGAGTCGCCTCGGCTGGAAGATGCCGTAACTGATGGGCACAGCCGCGAAGATGATCGCGCTGATCCGGTGCAGCAGCCGTATGAACTGCCCCGCCTCTCCCCTGGCGAGCGGCGCCAGGAACGGGAAGAACAGCACCATTCCCGTTATCGTCAGAAGGATGAACGTCAAGGTGTGTCCCCAGTGCAGATAGCGCTCCAGAGCGGAGTAGCGGGGGATCCACCGGATTCGGACGGTCGTTTCGGTTCCTTTCAGTCGGACGCTCATTCTACTCCCTCCATGTTGATGTGCCGCCGCGCAATAACGAACGCGGCAACCGTCGCGAGCGCCGCAGCACCAAACGAGACGCCCACCAGTGGCTGTACCCAATCCTGCCAGACGTGGGTGAGAGCAGGTGAAACTGGGTTTGCAGGCAGGCCGTAAACTTCCGGTTTGTCCAGGAGGACATACATTCGGCCCAACCCGCCCAAGAGTATGTCGCCGTACAGATTCGCGTCTGGGTAGCCATTCTTCTGCATCAGAAGCGCTCGCTCGCGCCCTTTGGCGATCAGGTCATTGCGGTCGCCAAACGAGAAGGCGCCGGGCGGGCACGTCTTCACGCAGGCGGGCTTCTCTCCGTTCGTCACCCGGTCCATGCAGAAGGTGCACTTGAAGGATTTGCCCTTGCCGGTGAGCCTGTCGGTCAGCAGGCGCGGGATGTGAAAGGGGCAGAACTGGGTGCAGTAGCCGCAGCCATTGCACAAATCCTGCTCCAGGGTCACAAATCCCGACGGATGGTGCTTGAGGGCTCCTGTGGGGCAGACCTTGACGCAGGCTGCGTCGGTGCAGTGCATGCAGCCCTGGGCCAGGAAGAACCAGCGCATCTGCCCGTTCTCGTATTTCTCTATGAACCGAATCTTTGTCCAGGTATAGGGTGACAGGTCCGGCGGGTTTTCGTAACTGCCCGTGTTCTTGGTCAGCGTGCCAGGCAGGTCGTTCCATTGCTTGCAGGCCACCTGGCATCCCCGACAAGCCGTGCATTTGGACGAGTCATAGAGCATCGCTACTTTTGCCATGCTACACCGCCTTTCTGATGTCCACAAGGAACGCCTTGTATTCGGGGATCATGGTGTTGGCGTCTCCGATGTGGGGTGTGATGTCATTGGCGACGTCACCGGTTGCGATTCCGGCCCAGCCGAAGTGCCACGGCAAGCCCACGAACTCCAACTTCTTGCCGTCCACGTTCAGGGTCTGCAACCTGTCGGTGACGATTGCAACCGCCGTCACCTGACCCCGCGCGCTGGACACAGCCACCTTATCCCCGTTCTGGATGCCCTTGCTGGCAGCCAGGGCTTTGCTCATTTCCACGAACATCTCTGGCTGTGCTTCGGCGAGCCAGGGCAGCGTGCGGGACATGGCGCCCGCCTGCCAGTGCTCGGTGACCCGGTAGGTGGTAGCGATGATGGGGAACTGTTCGGGTTTGCCCACTCGGTCGCCGATCTCCTTGTCCTGATCCGTCGTCCACAGTTTGATGACCGGGTTGTTTTGCAGGCCGGACATGAGGTTCTTGACCGGGCTTTCCAGCGGCTCGTAGTGTTCGGGCAAGGGGCCTTCGGCCATGCCGGCGAAAAGCCCACCCTTGCCGTCCACCATCATGATGAACGGATCCTTGCCGCCCGGGTCGGTGGGGGCCTTCGTCGCGACGAAGTCGGGCACGTCGTAGCCGACCCACTTCTTCTTTTCGGCGTCCCACCAGATGAGCGCCTTTTCTTTGCTCCACGGATTGCCGTCGGGGTCTGCGGAGCAGCGGTTGTAGACGATGTGGCGGTTGACGGGCCAGACCCAGCCCCAGTACGGGTAGGTTCCCAGGCCGCCGGGGTCTTTCGTGCCGCGCCGCTTGCTGGCAGGTTGGATATGGCCTTCGCCATCGTCAATGGATGCGAAGTAGCCCGCGAAAATCCAGCAGCCGCAGGCCGTCGTGCCGTCATCGCGCAGGGTGCCGAAGGTGGTGAACAGGTCGCCCTTCTTGCCGACCACGTTCCCCTTGTCGTCCACGACATCCGCCGCCCAGTAGCCGTTGATCTCCTTGGCGATCCGCTCAACGTCAATCGGGTCGCCGTAGTCCCAGTTCAGGTCCAGAATCGCCCTGTCGCGGGGGGTGGTGCTGCCGTTGTACGCCTGTTTGAGCGCCTTGCAGAGTCGGTCCAGAATCCAGGGGTCGGACTTTGCATCTCCTGGAGCCTTCGCCACGGTAGGCCGCCACTGAATCAGGCGTCCGCTGGTGACGATGCTCCCGGCTTTTTCCAGGGCGTCCGCCGCAGGCAGCATGAAGACTTCCGTCTTGACGTCCTTCGGGTTCACGCCCGGCGCATGCCAGAATCCTGCTGTCTCGGTCTCAAACAACTCCATGACGACCATCCAGTCCAACTTCTCCAGCGCCTTGCGCTCCATGCGGGCATTGGGGCCGGAGACTGCCGGGTTTTGCCCCATGAGGAGCATGCCCTTGATCTTGCCGTCGTGCAGGGCGTGGAACAGGGTAATCCAGGAATGGTCGCCCGCTCGCTTGGGCAGATAGTCAAAGCAGAAGTCATTCTCTTTGGTGGCAGCGTTGCCCCACCAGGCCTTGAGCATGCTGACCAGGAACTTGGGCTTGTTGGACCAGTAACTGGTCTTCGGCGTTTCCTTCTGAATGTATTCGGCAAGGTTCTTGTGTGCCGCCGCCGACGGCGACCCCACGTAGCCCGTCAGGACGTGGAAAAGCAGGCCCATATCCGTTGAACCCTGGACGTTGGACTCGCCGCGCAGGGCGTCTACCCCGCCGCCGGGGATGCCGATGTTGCCCAGGAGCAACTGCAGCATGGCCATGATCCGCACGTTCTGAGACCCGACTGTGTGCTGCGTCTGCCCCATCGCGTACAGGATGACGCCGGCTTTGCCGGGTTGGCCCGTTGCCGCGAAGGTCTCCGCGACCTTAAGGAACTGGTCTTTGGGACAGCCGGTGATCCTAGACACCATGTCGAGCGTGTAGCGGGCGTAGTGCTTCTTCAGTATCTGGAAGACGCAGTTGGGGTCCTGGAGCGTTGGGTCCGTCTTGGTTTTGCCTTCCGCGTCAGTCTGATACGCCCAGGAAGCACGGTTATAGGTCCGCTTGGTGTTGTCATACCCGGAGAAGAGGCCATCCAGTTCCGGGGGGCCTTTGTAGTCCGGCGAGATCAGGGTTGCTGCGTTGGTGTAGTTCACAACGTAGTCTTTGTGGTACAGTTCGTTCTGGATGACGTAGTTGATCATCCCGCCCAGGAAGACGATGTCCGTGCCGCTGCGGAGCGGGGCGTAGACCTGGGCCTTGGCCGCCGTGCGGGTGAAACGGGGGTCCACCACGATCATTTTCGCCCCCTTGTCCAGCGCCGCGTTCACCCAGTACATGGAGGCGGGGTGATTCTCGGCAGGGTTGCCGCCGATCACGAAGATACAATCGGAGTTCTTCAGATCAATCCAGTGGTTCGTCATGACACCACGGCCGAATGAGGGGGCCAGACCGGCCACCGTAGCCGAGTGTCATATACGAGCCTGATGTTCTACATACACCAGGCCTAGAGCGCGAGTCAACTTGCTCGCCACGTAGCAGTCTTCATTGTTGTTGGCTGCGCCGCCCAGCCACGCGATGGCTTGCGTGCGGTTCACGGTCACGCCGTTGGCGTCTTTCTCCTCAAAGGTGGCGTCGCGGGTGGCTTTGACTCGCTTTGCGATCTCGGTGATGGCCCAGTCCCAGGGTTTTTCTTCCCATTTGTCGCTGCCCGCCGCGCGATACTTCACCTTCTGGAGGCGCAGGTCGCTGATGGACATCTGACGCACGGCCACGGACTTGGGGTCCAAGCCGCCGCGGTTGATGATGTGGTCAGGGTCGCCTTCCGAGTTGGAGATGTGGCCCGACTCATCGGTCGCAATCAGGAGGCCGCACCCCACAGAACAGTAAGGGCAGATGGTGTGCCCTTCACCAATGGCCTTGTGCAACGGAAAACGGGCCGCCTCTGCCGCCGCAGCGAACCGGGTCGGCAGGAGCAGCCCACCCGCTGTCAGGCCGGATGCTTTGAGAAACTCACGTCGGCTGACTCTCATAGTCGCTTTCTACCTCCATTCTGTCAGCATGGGAGAACTTGCTACGTGTTGACGTCATCTTATTCGCGATGTCTGTACCTTCTCACCTCCTCGTATAATGAGTTTGTCAGGGTGTGG
>Ga0315291_10004597_pt1 | contig 17527 bp, 18 predicted proteins | sample YL17G12_20_MG_FD_203070 | JGI IMG/M metagenome (GOLD analysis project Ga0315291, IMG submission 203070) | Sediment microbial communities from Yellowstone Lake, YNP, Wyoming, USA - YL17G12_20 | ecosystem: Environmental > Aquatic > Freshwater > Lake > Sediment | place: USA: Wyoming | collected...
CGCTGATACTGCCTTGAGACTTGCCCGGTATTTCAAAATGTCCCCGCAATTCTGGCTTGGTTTGCAGATGGACTACGAATTGGATGTGGCAGAGGACATGCTTGAAGGCAGACTCGAAAAAGAAGTCACTCCCATGTCCGCTACAGGTGGATGAGGGCGGGGCTCCTCCCTTTGTTCCGAAGTTGGATTAAGATCTGAGTAAGCAAGCGAGGAAGAAATACTTTATTACGATTGCCTGACCCTCCAGACCGCAGACCGTGGCACCCACGGCCATTGCTGATGACTGCCTAAGACCCTTGTATGATCATCTGTTGAACGTGGCAAAGGACGGAAACCCCGACAAGATAGACCTCGTTTTATACACGAGGGGCGGATTTGTAGAAACGCCTTGGAAAATAGTCACCAAAATACGCCAATTTTGCCAGCAGTTCAGCGTCATAATTCCGTATCGGGCACACAGTGCCGGAACCATGATTGCTATAGGGGCGGACACTATTTCGATGTCGCCCATGAGTGAGCTAGGACCCATTGACCCATTTCTACAGATACGCCCGGAGGGCGGAAAGCCCGTGCCGTTCCTCATTCCAGACCTCGGAGTTGAGGATGTAGCTGCCTATATAAGCTTCCTAAAAGAAAGGGCAGGCATTACCGACCAAGATGCCTTGAGCAATAATATCAAAACCTTAGCCGAGCACATTACCCCGACTTTGCTCGGCAGAGTGGAACGTATCTACTCACATATCCGTGTAGTAGCGCGGAAGTTATTGGCCTTATGCAGGCCCCCGTTAGCTGAGGCTACTATAACAACCATTATTGAAGCCCTAACAGAGAAAATGTACGCACACGGTCATGGCATCAGTATCGATGAGGCTCGATCAATCGGACTAAGGGTAGAAGCCATATCGAAGGATGTGGAAAAGGTTGTATGGAACCTTTATCTTGACTACGAGAACAGCTTGCGTTTGAATGCCAATCCTGACCCACACTCATATTTTCCCGATGATGTGGCAAACGTTTATCAAGAAACCGGAGCTTTAGGGGTACTCATGGAATCAACAGGACTTGCTCATGCCTTTCAGGGGACCATACGAATTGAACGCCTTCGGAAGATGCCACCTCAGATAAATATTAATTTGAATTTCCCTCTTAATCTGCCCCCCACGGTTCAACCACAGGCGTTGCCCCAACAGATACAAGCAACTATACAACAAATACTTCAGCAAGCGGCACAGCAACTCCAAGGCATGATACAAGCTGAAATAGCTCGACAAGCTCCTATGGAGGCGGTGGCGGCAAGATGGGTGGGTGGAACATGGCAACAAATACAGTTGTAGGTCCCTACTCAGGTCGACGCAATTAAGCACCTCCATTCCTGTTCTAGTGGTGAGACATCGGCAAAAAAATTCTATTGACAAGATTAAATTATACCGCGTAAAATATTATAGGAGATGAAATATGAATGTTCAAGTATTTGTAAATGTGGATTTTTTGCCTTTTGGGACTTTTAATTTTCAGTTCACGCCTCCTACCCAAGAGGGTGAGGAGGCCAAGGAACTGAAAGAAAAGCTTTCTTGGCCATACGAACTACCTGAGCAAACCGGAGCACTCAGAGGTCCAGTAAGTATATGGAGCACCAGTGGTTGACTTCATCTGGAGTCCTTAGAAATCATCCCATCAAACGTATTAACCGTCTCCCCGGTCTCTTATTCGCTAAGATTGCTATTCATATTCCATAGAGCTTTCAGGACCTGAGCTTCACAACTGAACCGACAATTCCCAGTGCCCAGCTTTGGTAGCTTCGGGGAGCCAGCAAACAAAGGGTCCGTGCTTTTAGCATGGGCCTTTTTTATTCCAGGACTCGAAGCGAGTGGTGTACCTCCCAAATTATGTACATTTAAAATTCCCCCGGCATAAATACTTTTTTAGGCGACCTTTGACATTCAGCATCTGTTTTGTGGTACACCACGAGGATTCCGCCGACCGAATAGGGAGGGAGAGCCCTTCGTTCTCTAATCTATTTAAGATACGACTGAATATGTTGGGGACTATCGGATTTGTTTGGACAGGCTTCCAATATCCTTCAGAGGCAGGGCGGATATCTTTTCATCGATGGGGTACACATATTGTCCTGGATAGATGAGCCACAGATGATTGAGTTTTCCATGAAAATTCGGAATGTCAATCCGAAATTTCAATATAAATATTATGAGACTTACGGGACCAGTACCAGGGTACTAAACGGTGTCTTTTAGGAGGCTTAAAGAGGCCTTGGCTGGTTAGCCCCTTGATGAGGTTCTGATTATATCGGTATCGGGTCAGGACCCATGGTGGTTTCTCGCTATCAATGATGAGGACAAAATAGAACTCTTTGACACTATCTGGATGGTTGAGGTAGTGATACGCCGCCAGGTCCAGATATCGAATGACCTGATCCCTTCGGTTAGCATCATTGACGGGAACATTCGAAGGGAATGAGATAAACATGAAAGGGGGGGTTGGTGACTATCCCGCCCAAATTACCCTGCCTCAAAATATTCAGTGATAATCTGAGGAACTTCCAGATAATGCTTGTCGGTGGTCAAGACCTTTAACCCATGCTGCATGGCGGAAGTGGGAAAAAACCGGCCTTCAATTCACCCAATACCACAGGATTAAAAACGATCTCATCTGCTTGCTGCACTGCCTCCTTGACCCCGGGACTGCCCCTCAGAAATGCCGCATAGGCGGAAGTATCCATCATGACTTTGCGTTTTTCCATAAGTCCTCATCAATTGATCTCTGAAACTCGATGGTTTTTGTGAACCCTTCTCCCTCTCTTTTTGTCCAGATTCCGCAAAGATGATCTAAGTCATGGTGCAGGAACTTCCTCTTCTGCACCTTTTCCTTTGTGCCCGTGGCCTTTTCAAGAAGAGAAATAAAGGCTTTGTTTAGACTGAGTCCCTTCCTTTCCGCCTCTCTTTTTATCATTCTTTCAATGTCAACAGGGATTCCTCTCAGGGTAATTTGCTTCAAATGAATCACCTCCGTATGAATCGATAATGAGTCTCAATGCCTCAATTATTGCATCATTTAGAGATCATGTCAACTGGGAAGGACGAACAGCTACTTGATGGTACCGCTCTCCGTGAAGATAAGCTCCATCCCCTGCGCGGCAACTATTCTCTCCATTTCCTTATCGCTTGGCCGGGGTCCCGGATGGCTTGCAGCCTCCAGGACTTTGGACAGAATCGTCGCGTCCCCAACAGTGTTGAGGAAGATCCCCTCATGGCTGAGTAGCCAGCTGACTGCTTTGCTGATGTCCTCCCACTCGGTGAGTGGCTCATACCAGGTGGTGGCAGTGCGCTCGCGACCGGCCCAGGGCTTGCGGGCAATTGACTTGATGGTCTGCACCGCGATCTGGCGTTCGGCGCACAGCGCCGTGAGCCGGAAAAAGCAGGCGGCATACTCGACGTTCTTCGAAAGCAGGTAATTCCAGGGCAGGAGCACTGAGTCGAAGGGGAATCGCTCCAGGCTCTTCAAGTGCATCCTTGGAGCGATCAATCCATGGCCGGTAACGCCGATAAATCGCACCAGCCCCTGCTCTCGCGCTTCCATGCAGGCCTTGAGCGCCCCATTCGGCCCCAGGGCGATCTCCCATTCAGTCTGATCAGTGAGGTTATGCAGTTGGATCAGGTCAAGATATTTCACCTGAAGTTTTTTAAGAGAAGTGCGGATGCTTTCCCAAGCCTCCCGATAGTTCCGATCGCCGGTCTTGGTGGCGAGGAAGAACTGGTCCCGGTGCCTTCCCATCCATGGGCCGATACGCGCCTCTGAATTGCCCTTCCCGTAACTGGCTGCAGTGTCGATATGATTGAGCCCGTATTCGACAAGCAACTCCAGGACCTTGTCGGCCTGCTCCTGGGTGAAGGCGGCTTTGATGGCCGCTCCGCCGAAAAGAGTCCTCGTGCTCTTGTGACCGGTTTTTCCAAAAGCAAGCTTTGCTATCATTATTCTTCTCCTTCACTCGAAAGAGACCTCAGGGCCTACTTGCCAAGTGAGTAGCTTAGCACTTCTTTATTTAACTCTTGCAATGATTTCTCTACATGCTTTTTCATAATCGTCAAACAGATCCTCCAAAACTAATACAAGCCTGTTAATACTCCGAACCTCCTTTACCTCGAGATGAGTCGCATGAAGTTTCTCTTTTTCTGATCGTCGAATGAGTGCTAATTGTGACCCTGGCAATATAGCATGTAATAAGCTGCATCGAAGATCCTCATATAAGTCGAATGGCTTCCCGCTCCCCTGATTGAATTTATGATAGGCTGTTGGAAAAAGATCGTAAATCGCTCTTCTGAAGCGTGGAGCGCCTAAGCCCTTAGCTGAAAAGGGATCTGAATCGAGGCAAGCTCCAAGAAATTCAATTCCCTGACAGATCAGGCTAAACGAAAGGTAATGATTTTCCTCGTTTTGTCGAATCTCTTTGAATTTATCTATCAAAACTTCTTGAATAAAATCCGAAATTTTCATGAGCTCTCCTCATGGTTGCTTAAGAATATTCTAATCGATTGCAAAATTGTACTCAACTCCAATCTTTATCAGAAAAAATTTTCCGCAATATTCTTGTCCGTACCCATGTGATGTGATAGCATAGAAGACACCCACCCAATTGAGAGTGGTGTAAATGCAACTGATTCTCAGGCTGAATGATGCATCGACAAATGAAGCTCCCCGCTGCAAGCAGCGGAGTATCTCAGTCGGAATTGCGCCGAAGCAGAACCCGCCTTCGCATCTGCATGCTTCGGCGCGGCTCGCCTCGCCATTCATCCCTGCAGTAAATGCAGGTTATTCTGGCGAAGGCGAATAAAAAGATGGAGGAAGAGGTATGGTTGCGAAACAGAGAAAATTAGTTAAAAAAAGGAAGGCTCCTGCGACGCGTCGCATCAACCTTACGGTCAACGGACAGCTTTACGAACTGGAAGAGGGAAGCGGGCCTGATCAGGTTGATCCAACTCATACGTTAGCTTATACGCTCAGGGAGACGCTCGGCCTGACAGGTACCAAGGTATCATGCGACAACGGTGCATGTGGATGCTGCACCGTGCTGATGGATGAAAGGGCAGTGCTTTCTTGCATGATGCTGACGATTGAGTGCGATGGAAAGAGAATAACAACGATCGAAGGTTTGGCCGATCCAAAGACAAGAAAGCTCGATCCTCTTCAGCAGGCATTCATCGAATATACAGCCTTTCAATGTGGGTTTTGCACTCCAGGCATCATCATGAGCGCAAAAGGTCTCCTTCATGAGAACCCCTCGCCCACAGAAGAAGAGGTGAAGGAAGGTCTTTCGGGCAACTTCTGCCGGTGTATCAGCCACTACCAGATTGTGAAGGCTGTTATGGCGACATCAGCAAGGGAGAGGTAACAAGATGGCAAACACATACAGGTTCATAGGCAAGGCAACACCCAGAAAGGACGGCATGGATATTGTCACGGGCGGAGCGAAATTCCTTAACGATATTAAGGCGCCGAATATGCTCTATGGAAAGGTGTTGAGAAGCCCTCATCCCCATGCCCTGATCAAGAGGGTTGATAAAAGCAAAGCAGAGCAGCTTAAAGGAGTTGAAGCAGTACTTACCTGGGAAGACGTCCCTGATTGGAGAGGAGGCACGCCACGCTCTACCCGTGTCCTCGACCGCAAGGTTCGGTACGTAGGTGACGCCGCGGCACTCGTTGCCGCAACAAGCGAAGAGATAGCAAGACATGCACTCGGGCTGATCAATGTGGAATACGAGGTTTTACCCGCTGTCTTTGAGATGGAAGAAGCCTTGAAGCCAGGCGCTCCCCAATTGTATGACGAGTTCCCCGGAAACGTCGTAACCCCTGGCTCTCCCTTTTTCGGACCCCGCAACCTGAAGCAAGTTGTTATGGGAGATGTGGAAAAGGGCTTTGAAGAGGCTGATGTCATAACAGAAGGAACCTTCAGCTACGAGAATATACCGAATCCTCTGCCCCCTGAAGCTCCAGGGGCAATAGCCCTGTGGGAGGAACCGAACAGGGTGACTCTCTGGGTATCAAATCAGGCTTCATACATGGACAAGATTACCCTCTTCTATGTGATGGGGAGGAAAGTCGAAGTAAGAACCATTGGTGGCCCCTGTGGTGGCAGTTTCGGATCAAAGTTTATGTCCTGGCAGGTCCAGTGCTATGCAGCACTCTTGAGCAGGGCAACGGGCAAACCGGTGAAGGTCTCCATGACCAAGGAGGAGCACCTCGCATCATTCACATTGCGGCCAGCATCGCGTATGAGGGCCAGGGTGGGCATGAAGAGGGACGGGGCTGTAACAGCAGTTTCAGGCACGTGGCTTGTCGGCACGGGTTACTATTCCATGACAACCCAGTCACAGGTTGCTGTAGGTTGTGGTGAGGTGCAGATCGCGGTCCGGTGCCCCAATTGGGACTTAAAGCCAATGATTGTTTGTACAAACCGGAACGCCTCAGGTATCGTGAGGGGTTTTGGCGGTCAGGAACTGAAGTGTACACTGATACCGCTTTTAAGCTTAGCCATGGAAAAACTGGACATCGACCCGTTTCAGTTTCTCAAAAAAAATTTCGTCAAACCCGGTGATGGGTACTTCTGGCGGGACGGCATCTGGTATACCTACAGGGGCGTGGACTATACAAAGGCCATGGAGAAGGGTGCGGAGCTATTTGGCTGGAAGGAGAAGTGGAAGGGATGGTTGAAACCCACTGCTGTGGACGGAACAAAAAGGAGAGGCATAGGTGTCGGTGTACATGGAAATGCCGATATCGGTGAGGACGCATCAGAGGCATATGTGCGGCTTCACCCGGACGGGACAGCCATGCTCTTCTCATGCGTAACAGAGCACGGCACAGGGCAGAGGAGCAACTTCGTCAAGATGGTTGCGGAGGTGCTGCAACTGCCCATGGAGCGGGTCTCTGTGACGCCCCCCGATTCACTGATCAACCCCTACGAGTTCGGCCCTGCAGGCTCCAGGGGAACCTACGCCATCGGCAGTGCTGTGATTGCAGCGGCCGAGGACGCCAAAAGAAAGCTCTTTGAGCTCATTGCACCCATGCTCGAGGCAGAGCCTTCTGAGCTGGATACTGCGGATGGAGTAATTTTCGTCAAGAATAATCCGGAAAAACAGATACCCTGGAGGGCAATGGGGGTCGATCGCACCTGCATGGGCTTCGGACGATTTGAGCCTGATTATACACTGACAAACTGTATGATGACCTTCGTAGAGGTCGAGGTTGATACTGAAACCGGGAAAGTGACCTTGGTCCGTGTTGTCAACACGACAGACGTTGGCCAGGTGATAGATCCTCCTGGCCTCGAAGGGCAGCTCAACGGGTGCCTTGGATCTGGAGGCATTGACAGCGCCCTCTTCGAGGAAACGATCCTTGATCGTTCCACGGGACATATCTTGAACGCCAACATGATCGACTACAAGTGGCGGACCTTTCCTGATCTGCCGACGATTGAGAATGTTGTCCTCGAAACACCTTTTCCCAGTCACCGTTTCCATGCAGTAGGGGTGGGCGAGATAGCCACATCACCAGGCCCGGTAGCCGTGCTCATGGCTGTTTCCAATGCCATTGGCGTCTGGCTGCACGAGTATCCGGCAACACCGGAGAGAGTGCTCAAGGCGCTTGGCAGGGTGATGCTAAGCACCCGGAAGGGGGGTGTGGCATGAGGTCATTCAAACACGTCAATGCACGGACGGTCGATGAAGCCTGCGCACTTCTCGGGGAGTATAAGGGTAAAGCCATGCTCAATGCAGGCGGGACAGAGTTGCTCTCAATTCTCAAGGGAGAGTATCTTTCAGATTATCCTGAAGCCGTTATCAATATCAAGACAATTTCCGGTCTCGATTACATCAAGGAGGAGAACGGAGCATTTAAGATAGGCGCTCTGACAAAGCTCTCCGACATAGCGAATTCCCCCCTTCTGAAGAGGAGTTGCAAGGCACTGGTTGAGGCTACCCGTTCCGTGGCCACACCCCAGATCCGCAATACGGCTACCATTGGTGGTAATCTCTGTCAGGATGTGCGCTGCTGGTATTACCGGTATCCACGCCAAATAGGAGGACCGATACGTTGCTTGCGGAAGGGGAGCGGTCCCTGTCTCGCTGTTTCAGGTGACAACCGGTATCACGCCATCCTGGGGGGAAAAAGATGCTATGCTGTTTGTCCTTCAGATACTGCTGTAGCATTAGCTGCCCTGGATGCACAGATTACGATTGCAGGCCCAAAGGGTGAAAGAAGGAGGATGGCGGTGACGGGCTTTTTCGGCACCCTCGGGAATGCCCTCAAGGGGGATGAGATGATAACGGAAATCGAGGTTCCAATGGTTACAGGCCTGTCGAAGCAAACCTTCCTGAAATTCACCTTAAGGAATCCCATCGATTTTGCTATTGTGAGCGTCGCATCGGTCATCACTGTCGAAAGAGGGTTGTGTGTGGATGCGCGCATTGTCCTTGGGGCCGTTGCTCCAACCCCTGTAAGGTCAACGAAAGCCGAGGAAGTCATCAAAGGCAGACCCATCGACCAGAATGCGGCCGCGGAGGCAGCCGAGCAGGCTGTCTTAGGCGCAATGCCGCTCAGCATGAACGCATACAAGGTTGAGATCGCCAAAACCCTTGTCAAAAGGGCGATCTTGGGCTGAGCTTAGGTTGAATACCTCGGAAGGAGTAAACCCCGTTAGAAAGTCTTCCACTTTCTAACGGGAAGGCTCACACGGGGCATTAAACCCTGTGTTCGCTGAAAAAGGAATAGCCTTTATCCCCGCTGCGAGCAGCGGGGCTTTCTAACGGGGTAAAAAATATTGAATTCGGCAACACCCTTCTTGAAGGTTGAAAATATCTCTAAATCATTTGGGGGATTGACGGTCATTCAGCAACTATCATTCTCCGTCGAAGAGGAAGAGATATTAGGAGTCATAGGACCAAACGGATCTGGAAAAACGACCCTGTTTAACTTAATCACGGGCTTTTTAAAAACGGACGAGGGAAAAATCGAATATTTGGAGAACGATATTACAAACCAGAGACCTTCTACGATATGTAAGTTTGGAATCGCAAGGACTTTCCAGATAGCCAAACCATTTATTCGATTAACTTCTTTAGAAAACGTAACGGCAGGCCGAGCTTATGGGAGGGAGCCTGCAAAAGACATGAAACAGGCGAAAAAAGAAGCGATGGAAATACTTGATTTGACAAATTTGAGCAGGAAGCAAGATGTCGCCGCCGCAAAACTCAGCTTAATCGATCGCAAGAGGCTTGAAATTGCAAGGGCCTTAGCGACAAGACCTAAGTTATTATTACTCGATGAGGTTTTTGCAGGCTTAAACCCTTCAGAAATAGAAGAAGGCCTTCGCCTGATCATGAAAATAAAAGAGCTTGGAATCACTCTCATGATTGAAAAAGATGTTACATTTACGTTTGGAGCTAATAAAATACCTTTCAAAAGACCTTTTAGCGCTTTGTCCTTAACCTACTGTGATAAAATAGGCCTGGTATCTGACTGGAGTAAAGAAGAGTTGTAGATGGAATTTGAAGGGGATGATATATATATCGTTTGAGAAGTTTTGACCTGAGGAATCGTTTTTTATATTGTTTTGTTTTGCACTCTGCGAGATATTGAGGAGGAAAGGAGGTGAAATTGAATCGGGTATGGGTCAGAGAGGAAGCATTATTTTACATAATTCCGAATAGGAGGTGAATCCATATGAGACATAAAGGAATCTTCATCTGTTTGGTCTTAATCGCTGCATTGGTGCCTTCGATCGTTTGGGGAGCAATAGAGTTGAAATTCTGTAATTACTTTCCCATTCCATCCCAACAATCTAAAATCGGCGAGGAATTCATTAAGGATTTCGAGGCTCGCTCTAAGGGCCAATTGAAGATTACTTATTTCCCCGCGGGTACCCTGCTGACTGCTCCGAAAATCTATGACGGAGTATTTGAAGGAATTGCAGACATAGGCTTTTCTCACATTGGCTATAATTTCGGTCGCTTTCGGATGACAGAGGCTTTTAACCTCCCTCTTGGCTTTCCCAATGCATGGGTAGCAAATCATGTGGCCAACGACTTCTATAGGCAATTCAAGCCAAAAGAATGGGATAAGGTCCACGTGCTTTCCATGCATGCAGCTCCCGCTCAGGTTGTTCTTTCAGTCACAAAGCCTGTTTACAAGATGGAAGATCTAAAAGGGATGACGCTGAGAGGCCTGGGGTTTGTTGGTGAGACTGTGAGCGCATTGGGTGCAACACCGCGTCCCATTCCTATGCCAGAAGCCTATGAGGCCCTACAAAAGAGAGTGATTGACGGACTGATGATTCCCATGGAAACATTAAGGGCCTTTCGATTGGCTGAAGTCACAAAGTATGTGACCGAATGCTGGGCCATCGGCCAAGTTGATGCTTTTTATCTGGTGATGAACAAAGACTCCTGGAATAAACTTCCACCAGATATTCAGAAGATCTTTAACGAATATCCTTTTGAAGAAAAATTTGCCGCCATGTGGAATGAAATAGATATTGATGGGAAAAATTATGGCAAGGAGAGAGGGTTACAATTTATTGAACTGCCGACTGCAGAGATCACGAAGTGGAAGAAAGCGGTTGAGCCTGTCGTAGACAAATATGTAAAATCGATGGTGGCATCAGGTTATCAGGAAAAAGAGACCCGGGAATTGATTAATTATGTCCGGATGCGAATTGAGTACTGGACGAAAAAACAGAAAGAATCAGGAGTCAAATCGTCCACTGGTCCGTCAGAGGTTCGGATGAAGTAATCGTTGTTATTTTCGCAACATTCCTCCCCCGCGAGGGGGAGGAATGTGAACGAGGGGAAAAAATGTGGATGAAAGTTGAGAAGTGGCTAAATCCATTGGATAAGTTTACGAGTTCATTCAGTGGTTTCCTCGAGTGGGTTGGAGTCATCGGTTTGCTGTTGATGTTTCTTGCCAATTTCGTTGATGTGGTGGGTGCGAAGCTTTTTCTGTGGCCCCTTCCGGGAGTCACTGAAGTCATTAGCTTTTCCCAGATTGTAGCCATCGCTCCTGCCATCGCCTTTACCCTCATCCTTGGCCGGCATATTCGGGTAGAGTTTATTATTGAGAGATTTCCAAAGCGTATCCGGGCGGCGATCAGCAGTATCAGTTCTTTTTTGTCATTGATTCTCTTCGTTCTGATTCTCTGGCAGAGTTATGTTTACGGTCAATCTTTGCAGAAAGCAGGAGAGATCGGCTCAACTTCCTATTTGCCTTTTTACCCTTTTGCTTACCTCATCGCCTTCTGTTGTATTCCGGTTTGTCTAGTCTTCCTGATAGAAGTCCTCAAATCCCTAAACGAGGTATTCAATCATGGATCCCGTTAATACAGGTATCATTGGAATCGTCTTGCTTGTCTTTCTCTTTCTCCTCAGAATGCCAGTTGCCTTTGCCATGGCTTTTGTCGGGTTCCTTGGCTTTTCCTATCTGAGTTCCTTTCATGCAGGCATCAAAATTTTGGCCCGGGACTTTTTCGAACAATTCTCCAACTTCCCTATAAGCGCGATCCCGATGTTTATCCTGATGGGTTCATTTGCCTTTGCATCGGGGATTGGGAAAAGGCTTTATGATGCCGCTTATACGATTTTGGGGAATCTCCGTGGGGGGTTGACGATGGCCACGGTCGTCGCCTGCGGTTTTTTTGCTGCCATCTGTGGATCGACAGCGGCTACGGCAGCCACCATAGGGAAGATAGCCCTTCCGGAGATGAAGAAGTATCATTACGATGACGCCTTCGCCACGGGGTGTGTTGCCAGTGCCGGTACCCTTGGCATTCTCATTCCTCCAAGTACGATCTTTCTTGTCTATGGGATTATTACCGAACAGTCCATCGGCAAGCTCTTCATAGCTGGAATTATTCCTGGGATCATTCTCACTTTTCTATTCCTTATAGTGGTTGGTCTTATGTGCTGGCGTAATCCTGCCTGTGCTCCGGCCGGGGCCTCCACGAATTTCAAAGCGAAGGGAAAGGCCCTGGTAGGGATTTTTGAGGCCTTGATTCTATTTGGCCTGGTGATCGGAGGGTTATTCCTTGGTTGGTTTACTCCGACTCAGGCAGGAGGGATCGGCGCAGCGGGTGCTCTGGTGATTGGTTTGGTAAGGCGGGAACTTAATTGGCGGGTGTTTATTGAGTCCACCAGGGATGGATTACGGACCTCTTGCATGGTTCTCTGCGTCATTACCGGTGCTACGGTATTTGGTCATTTCATGGCTGTTTCTACGATCCCTTTTATTCTGGCGGATTGGGTCGAGAGACTTCCTTTGCCGCCCATGGCTATTATGGGAGTGATTATATTCATCTATTTGATAGGGGGCTGCTTCATGGATTCCATGGCTTTGGTGGTGCTGACTGTCCCCGTTCTCTACCCGGTGGTGGTTCGTCTCGGATTTGATCCAATATGGTTCGGTGTCATCATTGTTTTGGTAGCTGAAATGGGAGTGATTACTCCCCCTGTAGGAGTCAACGTGTATGTCATCAAGGGGATAGCTCCGGAAGTCCCTCTCGAAAAGATTTTTAAGGGCATATTTCCCTTCTTAGTAGCCATAATAATTAATGCATTGATATTGATGGCCTTCCCCAAACTTGCTCTAATATTGCCTGGGCTCATAAAATGATTCAACTAATATCTAGACCAAACCCGGTCGTCATCAAGGCCTATCTAGGAAAGGAAGTATAGATCTGTTGCTTGAGATTTAAAATCTCGTCACTCATTGGGGGGGGGAAAATCACCTTATGAAACTGCTTCACAATCTTGCACCCCCCTTAGAAAAAGAGGATTAAGGGGATTTGAATGTTATTCCCCAAGTAATCTTTGAGATAATGGAGTTTTTATGAAGCTGTTGAAAGGATTCACTCCTTATAAGAAAGAGGATGCCGAGAAATATAATCGGTTGAGATGGTGGGCTGGGCTGACCCTCGGAGACCTACTGGATAAGGCTGCAGATATTTATCCTAACAAAGAGGCCCTGGTGGATGACAAAAGTCGGCTTACCTACTCCCAAGTCAGGGAGATGGTCAATAGGCTAGCCATCAGCCTCATGGATCTTGGGGTCAAAACAATGGATCGGGTATTGGTCCAGTTGCCGAACTGGAGTGAGTTCGTTTATTCCTATTTCGCCCTTCAGAAGATTGGGGCCATTCCGGTTCTATTAATCGACAGGTATCGGCCATATGAAATTAACCATCTTTTTCGCCTCACCGCAGCAACCTCTTGGATCGTCCCGGAGAAATACAGAAAGACAGATTACCTACCCATCATAAGAGACGTATTGAAAAATAGCCCCAAGATTAAACAGGTTATCCTTGCGAGAGGTGGGAGACACAGGCGCCTGCTCAATCTTGAGACAATGATTGAACAAACAAAGCTCAAGGAAAGAGACCTTGGCAGGTTGGCCAAGAGGAGGCCTGACCCGATGCAAGTAGCGCATATGGGTCCTACGGGTGGGACGACCGGTCTACCTAAAGTCGTCCCCCGCACTCACAATAGCTTGATCTGCGGTATAGAATGCGCGGCCAGAACCTGGGAGATGGACATCCATGACACCTGTTTGCTTGCAGGCCCCATAGGGCATGACCTGACATTCACCAAGGGTCTCTGCGGGAGCCTTTTCACTTTTGGGAAAACGGTCTTTCTGGATTCCATGGATCCAAAGGACATATGCCAAACGATTCAGCAGGAGAAAGTGACTGCGATCGTATGGGTGCCTACCCTGGCCAAGAGGTTAATCGATTTCGAGGGTTTAAAGAATTATGACCTGAGCTCATTGAAAAAGATGCATTGTGGGGGTGGTGTGAGCCAACCGGAGATTATCAAGGGGGTGTGGGAGAAGCTCGGCTCCACCTTTTTCAACGGCTATGGGGGCACCGAAGGTCAGACGACGATTACCCGTTCAGAGGATCACCCCCAGACCGTCCTCCACACCGTCGGTAGGCCAACCTGCCCTTATGACACTTATAAGGTCGTCGACAGAAATGGGAAAGAACTCCCTCCGAATACTCCCGGAGAGCTGATTATCAAAGGACCCGGTGTCTTCACAGGCTACTATAAGTCACCCGAAGAGAATAAAATGGCATTGGATAAAGATGGTTTTTTTAGAACTGGGGATGTCGTCAAGATCGATGAAGCAGGAAACGTTACGATCACAGGCCGTCTCAAGGAGATGATTAATCGGGGAGGAGAAAGTATTAGTGCCACGGAAATCGAAAGTCTGATTATTGGTCACCCCGGGGTGGCGATCGTCGCAGTCATTCCCATGCCCGACCCGGTGATGGGTGAGAGGGTCTGCGCCTACATTCAGCCCAAGCCTGGGACCAACCTAAACTTCGACAAAATCACTGCTTACCTGAAAGAGAGAAAGGCCTCTGTCCTTCAATTTCCGGAAAGGATCGAATTCATTGACGACATGCCGCTCACAAAAGCGGAGAAGGTTGACAAGAAGACATTGATCGAAGATATTAATAAGAAGATTTCCTGTTCTTCTTAATCCTTCCATACGTTAAAGCCCTAAGACCTTACGGGCCGCTTCACCAAGAATCATCTCCTTCTCTTCCTGGGTAAACGGAATGTTCGTATCCGGTTCGTTGAATACCTTTACCCATTCCTTTAACGGGCACATGAGGTTGGGGTAAGGGGCATCGGTTGCAAAAAGAATCTTTTCAGCCCCCACATGGTCAATGAGATTGCGCAACCATTGATAGAAACGGTCCTTGGGCATTTTTTTGTAGGGTTTTTGCCAGAGGGACAGATCCACATAAACATTCTTTAGCCAGCTGGTAGCCTGCATCGCTTCTTGCCACCAGCCCACATCTAATCGTAATTGACAAAGGCAATAAGGAATATTCCTTTATATCTGCCGTAGATTATGGGGGGAACTACAAGTTAATTAATCGAAATTCAAGAGTTTGTTCAATAACAGAGAAAACCTTCTGTCGCTATGTCCATGGGTGGTGTTGGGATTGTTACAGGATTTTGCAAATGACCATACCTACGTTTAACAGGTGATTCCTTGTGTTATGCTCGCTTTCAATCGCAAATCATAAACTATTAGTATCACCCTGTCCTAACTCTTTGTAGGTAAAGTGCGAAAACCCCTTTCCCGAGCTTTACTTCCTGAAGTCCTCAAGGCGAGAACCCATGTCGCTATACCAGATTTCCAGTGATAATCCTCAAAAAGATAATTTTCACAAGACTATTTCGAGATTGACAATTTCAACATTTCTTGTATAGTTAATTTAACTGGCCCGATCTCGATTCAAATAAATTTTATCCCAAGTTAATGAATATACCGTCCCACCAGTGATCCCCATAGGGCCCTGGCTGGCCAAGTAAATCGCTACGCCTTTTATACAATCTGGGTTATCCCGAACAAGAAGCTTCTTTTCAGGGGGGGCATTACGATGCTGCCCTTTCGTGTTGATGGGCCCTGGCGATAGAGCATTCACATTGATATTGAACTTGTTCACCTGGGCGGCCAAGGTCCGAATATCCGGATCAGACATGGCTGTCAGCCAGCCCTTATCCAAAATTTTATACCAGTTCTCACTCGCATGTAATTTCACTTCGATTTCCTCATTATTTTTTCATAAATGTAACTCGCAAGGGCCATGTATTCGAATCCCTTACCACCCGATTTAAACACGGTAATTTCTGTAGGTATTTCGCGGCCCGGCTTTTTTCCTGCAACGACATCCGGTAGTTCAGCAAAGATATCTTTTTCTCCGAAACCAGAAAGACAGAATTCCCCAGATTCTTGTACAGAATCCATCAAATCAACAATCACCTTATGGCCACGAAGGGCACCTTCATCAAGTTCTCTTATCTTGGGATAGTGTGCCCCAATGGCATTGATATGCATTCCCTCTTGAAGCCACCTCCCATCAAAAACCGGGACCTTCGAGGTCGTAGCCGTGACAACGATATCCCCATCTCTGATAGCTTCTTGGGGGCTATTCGCGGGAATAACATCGATACCCAATTTCCCCGTCATTCTGTTGCAGAATTCCTTCCGAGAGTTCTCCGTTCGGGAATAAACCTTTACTCTCTTAATCTGTCGAACCTTGCACAGGCCTTCCAACTGGGTGACCGCCTGTTTCCCTGCGCCAAAGAGACACACCGTTTTAGCGTTCTCCCGTGAAAGATACTTCGCAGCAATAGCACTCACAGCACCTGTCTTAAGCCAGCTCATATGTTCGGATTCAATAATGGCTCTAAGATCTCCTTGAGTAAAGTCGAACAGAATGAAACATTTTTGCCATCCTCTTTGATGCCGGTATCCCCCACTGTAGATATACCCACCGAGAGCGTTTTCAGCAGGAGTAGCTGCCGCCATCAGCTTTAAAGACTTTTTCGGTTGATTCTCCACCTCAACCCAGAGGCTCTGTCTTTGAAAATTCACACTCTTCTTCTCACCGTAATTTGCATAGGCTCGCTCAACGACTTCAATATAGCTCTCCATATCGGAAACACTGATGACTTCTTCATTTGAAATAAACACAGCCCTTTTATTGAGAGTTACTGGCATACCGTCCTCCTTCTTCCGCGCAAAAAACCATTCAAGTGCTTATCTCCTGCGCCATATGGATTTTTTCAGGTTTTTTTGGAAAAACCTTGATTTAGTGAGAGTTGAAAATATGAAAAACGGAGTTGATTGTCAAGAAAAAAACTCTTGACAAAAAAAAGTTTTGTGTTATCTTTCACAAAGCTTTAAAATCACCATATCTTCAGTCCAATCCAGCTAATGTAATTGTTCAATAGGGAGGACTTTAAATGAATCTATCATTAAGGATGAGTGACCTCTCTTATTTTCTTATAAGGAAAGGGGGTGAATTCAACTCTCGTCTCAAAAACTTCAAGAAAGGAAGGTGAAAAATGTCTATGAAAATTACCCGAAGAACCTTTTTAAAGATCTCGGGCGCCACAGCCGCAGGAACTGTGATGAGTGGCTTGGGATTCGATTTATCGCCAGCTGAGGTTTATGCCCAAGAACTTAGAATTAAGGGAGCTAAGGAAACGACCACAATCTGCTGCTATTGTTCAGTGGGCTGTGGAATTATTGTCCACACCGATGCAAAAGGAAGGGTTATCAATACAGAAGGTGATCCCGATCATCCAACCAGTGAGGGCAGCCTCTGTGCGAAAGGGATGTCACTCTATCAACTGGTAACCAACAAAGATCGCTTAACTAAGATTCTGTACCGGGCTCCCAATAGCACAAAATGGGAAGCAAAGTCATGGGATTGGGCACTGGCTGAAATCGCAAAACGGATTAAGAAGAGCCGTGATGCCAGTTTTATTCAGAAAAACGATAAAGGCCAGGTGGTCAATCGGACCAATGGTATCGCTGGAGTAGGAAGTTGCCATATCCAGAATGATGAGGGCTTTCTCTATGTCAAATTCCTGCGAAGTCTCGGAGTCATCTATATGGATCATGAGGCCCGTCTCTGACACAGCTCCACTGTAGCGGCTCTGGG